>VOFB01000785.1_pt1 | contig 25240 bp, 41 predicted proteins | sample 5384141 | NCBI WGS metagenome assembly VOFB01 (sample SAMN12384721, study PRJNA508395) | human gut metagenome | isolation source: healthy gut A | host: Homo sapiens | reverse complement strand
GTCGGCTTCAGAATCGTATTGATATGCTGGATAAAGTTGAGCTGTTTATTCGAGCTGGTCGTCCAGAAATCCTGCTGGTTGTAGACCAGATCCTCTTCTTCCTGCTCCTCTTCTTCATTGGTGAAGGTGATGGAGGATTTTTACCGAACGGCGGGTTCGTCAGTACATAGTCCACACGATAACCCGGGTCAGACAACAGCGCATCCCCACGCATGACAGGGACTTTGCCGTACAGGTCACCGATGTTGTGCAGATACAGATTCATCAGACAGAGTTTGAAGGTTGCGACCACAAGTTCAGTTCCATAGAACGTTTCGTTTTCAGGAATTCTTTCTCTGTACGGTCGAGTGCATAGTTCTTTGGGTCAGCCAAGAACGCCTGTGCAGCAAGGAAAAAGCCGCCGCTTCCACAGCAGGGGTCAGCGATCGTTTTTTTCGGTTCCGGGCGAAGACAAGCCACCATTGCTTTGATGAGCGGGCGGGGTGTAAAATACTGCCCTGCACCACTTTTTACGTCCTCGGCGTTCTTTTGCAGCAAACCTTCGTAGATTTCGCCCTTCATCGGAGGACATGGACACCCAGTTTTCCTTGTCGATCATCTGCACCACGCGGTACAGGATGGAAACATTGCTGATTTTGTTGACGGCCCTTTGAAGATCTGCCCTAAAATGCCGCCCTCATCGCCCAGCCGCTCCAGTATAGCGCGGTACTGATTTTCCAGCTCTGCGCCCTTAAGCGTGTTCATATCCGACCAAGTGTAACCTTTAGGGATGCCGGTTTCTCGCTTATACGGCGGGCGGGAGTATTCATCGGACATTTTCAGGAAAATCAGGTAGGTAAGCTGTTCGAGATAATCACCATAGGATACACCATCATCCCGCACGGATTGCAAAGTCCCCAGACTTTGGAGACGATATTAGAAGATTGTTCACTCATCACTAGACTCCGTTACGGCTTCTTGGCTAAAATCAATATCACCGACTGCAAATTTACTTTTTCCAATAATCTTATCAATAGATTCTTTCATTTCATCCGCAATTTTAATATATTCATCAAAAAGTGGGACGTGCCGATTTAATTGCACGATTTAGTGTTTTCTGAAGCCCAATGGCATCGTTCAAAGATGACTTCAACGCCGTCAACCCATCTTGACTTTGAGTAATATTATCCTTCATGTTAAAAAGTTGCTTCAAAAAACAATCAATTCGATTTGTTGGTTTCAGTTGTTGAATATTTGTTTTCCAGCAATCCTATTGCATTGGTTTCAATATTCTTCCATCCCGAACGAATGTTTTGGTTATGATTCTTTAGTTTTTTGCTAAAATCATTGATGTAATTTGCAGCTTTCTGTACTTCAGTCTTTACAAGAACTGCATTTTTCTGCATTTGCATTTTTTGAGTACACTCTCTTACGCCGTCAGACATCGCATTCATATCAGAGGTGAGATCTTGAATTTCTTTTGTAAGAAACTCACTTGACTGATATAAATCTGCAAGATAATCAATAAAGCCATTATCTTCATTTTCTTCCTCAGAATCAGTTGTTTTATTTGCATTTTCGTCGACTTTATTGGTTGACAAAAAATCTTGGACAGGATTGCTGAAAACAGCCGTATTCATTACAGCGCTTTCAAAACTAGATGTCAAAAAGGAGCGCAGGGAATAAAAAACCTGTAAAATAAGTTGTATAATGTTGCGTTCTATACTGTTTCAAATCAAACGGAAGACCATCAAGGTCATCTTGAGTTATCATGATAGTCTTTTTATTCATGGCGTGTGCAATACCTAGTTCATACATGACATTAGAATTCAGCCCAGTCAAATCTGCGAGAATGATATCTGCATCATAAATAGGCTGAATAATATCTTTTTAGAATATTTTGAACGTTTCCTGTATCACCGGCGTTTACAAACTCATACAGACCTTTGAATTCATTCTTAAGTGTATTATAAAGTTCCAAATGCTCCTCAGTGAACGGTGTTATAACAAAGACCACAGGCTTTTTCTTTTTTTCGTATCCATTAAATTATCCTCCTTTATATTTTTCCCTCAAACGACTGTTTCAAAATACTCTGTCGCATTGCATCCGCCTGTGCAAGTGCGGTATCAACTGTTTTTTCAATATTATCACAGCACGACATTTCAGCTTCGAGTCTTTTAATAATTTTGAATTGCTTTTCCGATCGCAAATTTTAATAGAAAGTAATCGAGCCTTTTGATACCAAAAGCTGGTTGGCTTGTTGCCTTAGCTCCAAGTGTCAACTGCTTTGTAACAAGTGAAGATGAAAATTGCCAGAAAAGAAATTCTGGATAAATTTTTTTCTTTATTGGGTTGAATCAAGATAACATTTGCAGAAAGCGCATAATTTTGTTCATCAGGGATTTTATACGGCTTTCCAATTGTTCCGATTTTCCCCATTACAAAATCGCCTTTATGTATGGTGTATCTGTGAAGATGTTCATCAAGAACTTCCGGCGAAACTTTTCTCGCATCTTCAAAATTGATTTTCTTATTTTGATAGTCAATATCTCCAATTCCAATATATGGAATCCGTTCTTGTATTCTGGTGGAGTTCTGTGACTGGGTTGTGGATCAATCATATCCGCGATTTTATCCATTTCCACAGTTTCGGGCAAACATGAAAACGCATTCTTCAGCACAGCCTGCCGATACACCGCCAACTGCTCTTTTGTAGTTTTGAGCGTATCAACAGCCTTGTCGAGCTTTGAAAAAAGTTCTTCAATGCGGGCAACGATTCGATTTTGAATTTCTAAATTCGGCAAAGAAAATTCTATCTTTTCAAGATTTTTCGTGAAATACGTTTTCTGGTGGTTCCGCTTTCATATTGCTTAATTTAGAACGAAATGTACTTGAATTTATCAAATACATAATATATTGTGGATTTATAGAAATATCTTTTATCCGCAGAATCGCAATATCAACTGCTGTGATGTAAGCTCCTTCTAGTGGAAAAATACAAGCCCGCCCAAGCGGTTCAGGAAGTCTTGCGATTAAAATATCACCCTTTTCCAAGAAAGTACAATGAAGTCTTTCCGCTGTTTCTAAAGTGATATATTTTGACGATTTATCTTTAAATTCTCCATCGCCAATATCTGCAAGCTGAATAAGACGAACTTTACCCCTTACATCTTGATCTTTCTTTTCAATCCAATCTCCATCACAAAGCAAGCCACCATTTGAAATAATATCTACTAATGTCATTTACGCTACCAATTCCTCATTCATTTCATCTAAAATCTTCTGATACTTTTCTCCGAACACCCGATAGAACCCACCCAAGCCGCCTTTGCTGTCAAACGGCGTATACTCCAAGTCCTCCGGCAGAATGCTCAGCGATGTGATGATATGCTCCTTGATCAGCCGCAGCCATTCCATCTGCTCAGCGGTAAAGTGAACCGCACCGGTGTTGCGGCGGAAAGTCCACTGTTTGAAGTTGTAGTTTACCCGGTCGGCAAAAGGCGAAAGGGTATCCGTATAGCCCATCTGAAAACGGATAATAGAAATCAGATCGGTCAGCTGAGCGAGAGTGCCTTTCTTTACCTTGTCAGGCTGCTTGATGGCATAACAATCCCACAGACGCTCGACCGTGATGCCCTTTGCTTTGAGTTTTTGATACAGTTCCGTCAGTTTTTTCAGTACCATCGGACGTTTTTATACGTTTCATTGTAGATGATGCGCAGGGCAAGGATCTCATCTTTATCTTCCTCGATGAAATCCTTGAATGTAGAAATCACCCGGTCTGCCGTTTCCTCCTGATTGGTGTCATAACCGGCAAAGAGTACCTTGTCCAAATTGACGCTGTCGATGATCCGATCATGGCTGCGGCGGACATTTTCAATAAAATCGCGCACTTCCGGCTTCTGGAAAGGTGCAACGGCCTGTTTGATGAGCTCTTTCTGAGCCTGTGCAAGCTGTTCCGGTGCGGGCGTAAGCACGCCGCTTTCTGTTTGCGCTTTGGCCTGAATGATATCCTCATCAAAGGCATTCAGCAGATTCTCCGCAACCTGCTCTACGGTCTGCCCTACGGTTTCTTTGAACTGCTTGTGTTCGCTCGCGTTCCATCCTGCGGCTGAGACGAATGACGCGGTTTGCAAGAGAAGTCAAAGTGTCCTCATCCCGTGCACCGAGTGCAATGTTCATCATCAGTTCCTTCATGGAAACCGCTGGCTTGCGCTCCAGCGTGCGGGTCTCGGTCTTTTTGGATTTCGTGACGCCTACGGCGTCCACGATCACAAAGTGATCTTTGTTTTCCGTAGCAGAAGGTGTTACCTTTTGTAAATCATCCTTGCTCAGCGTGCGGGTGCCGCGGCCTTTCATCTGCTCGAAGTAATTGCTGCTTCGCACATCCCGCATGAACAGCAGGCACTCGATGGGCTTTACATCCGTACCGGTCGCGATCATATCCACAGTAACGGCTATACGCGGGTTATAGTCATTCCGGAACGAGCTGAGAACGGCTTCCGGATTCTGCGCACTGTAAGTGATCTTTCTGCAAAAATCGTTTCCTTCGCCGAATTCTTCCCGGACGATCTGCACAATATCGTCTGCATGGCTGTCCGTCTTGGCAAAAAATCAGCGTTTTGGGGACTTCTTTCCGGTAGGGGAACAGCGTGGTATGGAGTGCTTCTTTGAAGGTGCGAATCACAGCACGGATCTGGCTTGGATTTACGACATCCTTATCCAACTTGGACTGTGTGTAGAACACATCCTCGTCCATCTGCTCCCAGCGTTTTGCGCGCGTCAGGCGGTTACGCCGCTCGATCAACTGCTTCAGGATGGTTGCACCATTTTTCGTCACATCGGTTTCAATCAGATAAATGTCCTCGCCAACGTTAACGCCGTCCAGAACGGCCTGCTCTCGCGTATATTCGCTGACAAAATTTTCATTGAAGTAGCCGATGGTTCGCTTATCCGGCGTAGCGGTCAGGCCGATGATAAACGCATCAAAATAGGAAAGCACTTGACTCCATACATTGTAAATAGAACGATGGCATTCATCTACAATGATACAGTCAAAGAACTCCGGCGGAATTTTGGCATTGTAGACGACCTCTTTTGGTGCTTTGCTTTCGGCGGTGACATATTCCGCAAAGGGAATCTCTTCTGCCTGTTCGTCCAGTTCTTCCCCTTTTAGAATGGAATACATCCGCTGAATCGTACTGATGCAGACCTGTACATCCCCGGAAATATAAGAGTTTTTAACCGGCGTACACCATACAATTCCGAAAAGCTGCGAGGATCGTCATTGGGCTTGTAGGCCATGAACTCGCGCTCGGCCTGTTCACCAAGGCTACGGGTATCTACCAGAAAAAGGATGAGCGTGAAGAATCCATCGAAGGCCAAATTCGTGAATGCACGGCCTATGCGGAAAAGAACGGCATCACCATCGTCAAGCACTACATCGACCGCGCCCTTTCCGCTAAAACTGACAATCGTCCGGAGTTCCAGCAGATGATAAAGGACAGCGAAAAGCGGCTGTTTGACATTGTGCTGGTCTGGAAACTTGACCGCTTTGCCCGAAACCGCTATGATTCGGCACACTACGAGTATCAGTTGGAGCGGAACCACGTCAAGCTGGTATCGGCCACCGAGCCGATTTCAGAAGGCCCAGCAGGTATTATGGTCAAGAGTATGCTCACCGGCATGGCTGAGTACTATTCCGCAGAACTTTCTGAAAAGGTCGTGCGCGGCATGACCGAGAATGTTCTGAAGGGTAAGTACAACGGCGGCACGATTCCCATTGGCTATACGGTAGACGAGGAAAAGTTCTTCCAGATTGACCCTTTGAAAGCTCCCTTTGTGGTAGAAGTCTTTCAGCGTTACAACGATGGTGCAACCATGAAAGAGCTGATGAACTGGCTGAACGACAGTGGCGTGACCACCAACCGCAATCAGAAGTTCACCTATAACAGTATTCAGACCTTGCTGACAAACCGCCGTTATATCGGCGAGAACCGTTTTAAGGACATTGTGATGCCGGACAGCATCCCGGTTATCATTGAGAAAGAACTGTTCGACAGTGTACAGGATAAAATCGCCAAGAACCGCCGCGCTCCGGCTCGGCACAAAGCGGAGGACGATTACTTGCTCACCACCAAGCTGTTCTGCGGAATGTGTGGAGCGATGATGTTCGGCGAGTGCGGAACGAGTCGAAATAAGAACGTCCACCATTATTATAAATGTGCTAATGCCAAGCGCACCAAGACCTGCAAGAAAAAGACCGTCCGCAAAGAGTGGCTGGAAGATCTGGTAGTCAACGAAACCATGAAGATGATTCGTGACGATGACAGTATCCAGTCCATCGTGGATGCGGTGATGATTCTTCAGGAACAGGAGAACACGGTGCTGCCCCTGCTGGAAAAGCAGATGAAGGATATAGAGAACGGCATCGAGAATCTGTTAAATGCGATTCAGGCAGGTGTACTGACCAGCTCGACCAAAGGACGCTTGGAAAAGTTGGAGGCTCAGCAGAAAGAGTTGGAAATCCGCATCGCGGAAGAAAAGCTGGCGAAACCGAAAGTCAGCGCAGATTTTGTGAAATTTTGGCTCACCAACTTCCGCAAACTCGACCCGAACGTGAAAAGCCACCGGGAAACGCTTATCAATACGTTCGTGAATGCTGTTTATCTCTATGATGAAAAAGTTTTGATTACATTCAACTACAAAGACGGCACAAAAACCATCACTTTCGATGAAATTGTTGCCAAAGATGCCCCAGAGGGCAATGGGACGGCGCTCTGAATGGCGGACCACTTGCAGTGCCGCTGGTCTGAGATGGGGATATGATCTCCTTCTGTACGGCTTCCAGCCGATCCTCCTGCTCACAGATCAGAGCCACGCAGTCGCAGAGAACACGGTAATTTTTGAGCTCCGGGTGATTCCCAGAGGCCTAAGAATTTGATTCAGCTGGGCAGGGGAGTCCGTAATTTTCACATCGGGCATTGTTTGCACATCCTTTCCATCCAACTTTAACCGGAAAATGTCAGAATGTGCCGGATAATGCGGAATGCGTCGGAATATGCCGAAACATGCCAAAAGAAAACAGCCCCGAGGAACCATCAGGCTCCCCGGGGCCGTTGTCAGCTGCCGTTCTTTCTTCCCGCCCGCTGCTTCAGCACGTCCACAGCACGAGTCAGCGCCGCCGGATGGGCACACCCATCAGTCCGGCATTCTCCACGATACTGATAGTCTCATTGCATACAAACGCAATGACAACGGTGTCCCGAATAAAGTTCGACCTGATGACAGCATCCAGCCTGCAGGCCACCAGTACCACCAGCAGGCTCACACCCTTGCGGCACAGGCCCTTCCAGCCTGCCCGGCTCTCAAGGGTGCCAGTTTTGGTCTTGGGACTGGTGTGGAACACCCCCGCCACGATCAGGCCGGTGATGTAGTCGATCGCCATAAAGATGATAAGCGTCTGCAGCGCCGTGTCCCAGCCGCCCAGCAGGCTGGCAATGGCCCCACCCACAATGCCGATGGCCGCACAAATCTCATTTTTCATTGTCATTCTCCTTTCACTTTGCCCAGCCCCTTGCGCTGGATGATGCCCGCGTAGTCCTTGTAGGCCACGCTCAGGTCTGCGCCCTTGGCGATGCCGGGGATCTTTCCGCTGCTGGTGTACTGCCACATCCCAAAGGGCCAGTCAGGGGCGGGCTTCTTGGTGCGATAGGCCGCCAGCCATACGTCGTAGGGCTTGAGGGCCGCGCCACCCATGTAAAGTTGGTCTGCCCGAAGTTCAGGCCGGTGTAGAGCATGGCGTACACGCCCCAGCTTTCCACCACGCTCAGGCAGTGGGCCACAATGTCAGTCAGGGCAGACTTGCTCAGAGCCGCCTGCAGCGTGTCCTCGATGTCCACGGCCACCGGCAGCTGGAAGGCTCTGCCGCCCAGCGCCTGCTTGAACAGGGCCAGCTCCCTGTCGGCCTGTGCCTTGGTGGTGGCCTTGAAGTAGCCGTACACGCCCACCGGGATACCCAGCCGCTGGCACTCGGCGTAGTTGCGGGCAAAGAAGGAGGCGCTGTAGGGCTTGCTAGGTTTGCCCTCTTTGCTGTTGCCCATGGCGCGGATCATCACGCCGGAGACAAGGCCGCTGCGCTTGACCTTGTCCCAGTCAATGCTGCCTTGCCAGCGGGAAACGTCAAGAATTGTTCTGGGCATTCTGCGCCTCCTTCTCGGCCAGCAGCTCGGTCAGCTCCTTGTACTCGTCATCAGTCAACTTGCTTGCGGCATAGAAAACGTCCAGCTTGGTGCTCATGCCCTCCAGATTGCCGCGTTCGATCATGCGTTTACAGGTACGGTACAACATAGGTTTGTCCTTTCCGGGGCAGTGCCCCATCTTAAAATGTTATCATCCTCTTGGCAGAGGGTTTTACTCAGTGATCCCCAGCTCCAGCAGGGTCAGCCGGTAGGCCTGGTCAACGTTCAGCGCATCGGCATCTGCCTGGGCGCTCTCCATCGTAGTGAAGGATTTCCGCAGGGCCTCGTTTTCTGCCTTGAGCTGTTCCACCGTTTCCGGCATCTGCGCCATCTTGGTCTCATGCTCCTGCTGCCGGGCCTGTTCGTCCAGTTCGTCCTGCGTGTACTTGATATACCGCTGGATTGGCACTGTCTCATCCCAGGCGGGCTGAGGGTCAACACTGGGAACATCGATAACCTCTTCTACGATGGTGCTGCCATTGGCAAGATGTTCGATAGGGACGTAATGGCTGACCTGCTGAACTCCAGCAATCGCGTCATGGTGCACGATCTCCACGTCATCCACCAGCCGGCCCAGTGTCAGGTCAGGTGCTTCGGTTAGCTCAACGCCGTTTTCGTCAATGATTTTCATACTTGTCCTTTCTGCAAAAGGTTCTTCCTTTGGGGAACTGGAGAGCGAATGCGAGGCTGAGAGGGTTATCCTACTCTCTGCCATACGTTCACGGCCACATAGGGGTTCATCAGGCTAAAAGCTTTGCCTCCGCCGGTGGGGCCCTACGGTCACTGTGTGGGTGTGCGCTCCGGCAGAGGATGTGGTTTCATTTTCCCAGCCACTCTTATAAGAACCATAGCTATCACTTTGCTGGTAGGCTCCCCATACTCGTTTTTGACCTTTGAGACGGTTGCCGTATGCGAGTGCCAACCGGCACTTCCGCAGCTGCCACTGTGGGAGTGACTTGGCAGCTGTGTCGTGGTCAAGGTCACTGTTTTGCTGCCACCGGTCGCTCCTGCGGTATAGATGTCACCGGCGGCGATGATGATACAGTCTTTCAGCTTGCATCCAGATAGTGTCGGCATACATCACCGCAGGGCTGGTATCATCATAGACCTCCAACACATAGTCCACCGGCGGCACCCAGCCGGAGTTGATGTTATAAATCACTGCTCCTGTCATAGAGTCACCTCCTATCCAATGCGCTCCCACATATACCGCACAACATAGGGCATCATGATACTAAAAGCGTTGCTGCTTCCTGTGCTGCCTACCGTCACCGTGTGAGTATGGGTTCCGGCGGACGACGTGGTCGAGTCACCCGAATATGGGTAGTAGCTTCCGTACTCTCCTCCGCCATAAAGCTCGGTTCTTCCGGAGTATACCGTATGTGTGTGTGCTCCGGCGCTGGATGTACTGCCTGTGTGAGAGTGAGACGGTATCTCGTCTACGGTCAGAGTGTGGGTAGCGCTGCCGCCGGTCGCTCCGGTGGTGTAAGTGTCACCGGCGGCAAGGATAGTCCTGTCCTTGATCTTAGCCCAAGTAGTCCCTTGGTATAGCTCCGCCGGGCTGGTCGGATCAGCACTCTTCCAGACGTATCCTACGTGCGGGATCCAGGCACTTCCGCCAATGCCTTTCACGGTCCCAATCATCCGTGTTCACCTCCTAGCTGACTCGCCGCCAAACATTTTTAGCAGCATAAGGGTTCATTATGTTAAAGGCCTTGCCCGAGCCGGTCGCACTTAGCGTCACTGTGTGGGTGTGCGCTCCGGCAGAAGACGTTGTAACTTTTTTGCTTCCGCTCAGATATGCATTTTGGTAGCTGCTGCTGCCGAAGTTCATTGAGCTGCCGTCCAAAATCGAAATCGTATGTGTATGCACCCCGGCCTCATAGAGGGAGGCGCTGTGGGTATGGGCGGGCATCTCGTTCACGGTCAGGGTGTGGGTGGCGCTGCCGCCGGTCTCGCCCAAAGGGTGCGTCTCCGATGCGCCCCACAAAAACCGGTCCTTTGATGCGGGCTCAGGTGGCGCCGGGGTAGAGCTCCGCCGGGCTGGTGCTTACGCCCATCGTCAGGATGATGCCCACGGGCGGCACATAGTCCGCCGCAGGTACGCCGCCTACTGCGCCAATTGCCATTTCAGAGTCTCCCTTCTTATGTCGGTATCCGTTCCATCAAAAGCAGCCGCAGCGAAATTGCCGCAGAGGGCACTTTTGCCGCATAGAACCGGCAGTATCCAGATTCAGACTGGCAGATGCTGCCCAATCCTGCTTTCTGGGCCACAGCAACACTTTCCAGACGGATGGTTGCACTCGGTTCCAATGCCGACGTGCATCCGCTGACGCTGGCATCGTACTGATACGCCAGCCCGGCAGATTTTGCACTGGAATCTGATGTGGCTTTCCAACCGGAAGCGGCAAGCGAAATATCATACGCACGGATGATCGTCCCTGACGGCCCCTGCGGCCCCTGTGCACCGGGATCACCCTTGAACGCTCCAGACGCAGCGGCTTCTTTCAATGCTTTCATTGCCGCATTGGCCGCGTTGGTGCTGGCTTTCTCTGCCCGGTCAGCATCGGCCTTTGCCACCCCCGCACTGGTGGATGCCTCCCCGGCCTTGGTGGCGGCGGTGGAAGCGCTCCCCGCAGCGGCGGTGGCCAGCCGGGTGGCAGTGTTTGCCGCAGCGGTGGCCGTCTTGGTGGAGTTGGCCACATCGTTCAGGGCCGTGGTGCGGGCCTGTGCGATGGCCTGCAAGGCGGCAGTGTGCTCCGTCTCTGTGTCCTGCAGGGCCCGCTTGGCGGCGGTCTCACTGGTCTTGGCTGCCTTCTCGCTGGCGGCGGACTTGGTCTCGCTGCTCTTGGCTGCCTCCGCGCTGTCCTTGGCGGCAGCGGCACTGCTGGTAGCTTTCTCCTCCAGTGCGCTGATGCGCTCCCTGGCAGCGGCCAGCAGCTCGTCGGTGGGGATGCCGGTCACACCGTCTCGCACGATGCCGCAGAGCTTTTCATCCAGCCGGGTGTCGGTGATCTGGCCCGTGGTGATGCTTGCAGCCGCTGCCGGGCGGGTGATCTCGGCAAGGCAGAGGTCGTAGATCAGCTCGGTGCGGGAGATGGTGGGGGGCCGTGGGTGTGCTGGATGCCGTGCCCTGCAGAGACACCTGCAGGCTGGCGGCTCTGGCACCGGCATCATATCGCATGACGATGCGGTCGATACGGGGGAGAGACGGGTCGGCCAGCGGCATGGTCAGGGTGTCGGCCTCCCGCTTGGTGATGGAGTAGCCGGTGAAGCGGCTGGGGTGCACCCAGCCACGGCCCGCCCCCACGGTGACCTTCAGCCCGCCTGCGGCTGTCACCGGGTCCCTCATCTCCGCTGAACACGCCGCTGGTGAGGCCCGCAAGGTAGGCCGCCACGTCTGTGGCATCGAAGTCGAACCCGTTTGCAGGGTATAAAACGATTTTGCTCAAAAGATCATCTCCTTACAGCTTGCGCCAGACCGGCGTACCCAGCCGCACGGTGCGGGTGGTGCTGTCGCTCTGGCTTTGGGTGATGACATCGGCCACCCGGACAGTGGCCTTGTAGCCCAGCTCCGGGATGGTGCAAAAGGCAACGTCACCGGGAGAAAGGCCCTCGGCATCGATAGTCAGCTCGATGCTTCCGGTGCGGAGCTGTTCCAACAGCTTGTTGGTGCCCCGGGCCATGAGCCGTTCGAGGTAGGCTTGGCTTTTGGTGGTCTCGCCCTTTTCCTCGTCCGGCTGCACATCCCGGGCATCGACGTAAAGCTCCCGCCGGTCGGCCCCGGTGGCATCCGTCAGGCCCACGGTGACGGTGGCGCGGGCCTCGCCCTCGCCAGCACCCTGCACCACGGCAACGTTGGCGTAGTCGCTGTCGCCAAAGGCCCAGGCGGCCTGCTGCAGGTTGCCCCACTTTGTGCTGAACCTGTTGTTTGGGTCAGCGGTGGGTCGGTAGACCTCGAACAGTAGTTTTTTCTGGTCGTTTTACCACTGAGCCGCACCCGGAAGCCCAGATCACAAGCCGCGCCGATGGTCATCAGGTAGTCCATGATGCTGCCGCCGGAGGTCTGTGCAGTGTAGGTGGTGTCAAAGCCCACAGCAGCACCCAGCTCCAGCTTTGGCCAAGGCTGCATTGCGCTGACCAGTCTGCGCATGGCGGCTTCGGCGGTCTCATTCTTCACGATGCTGGTGCAGGCCCGCTTGGTGAAGATCCACGTCCCCGGGAAGCCGGTGACCACTAAGTTGCTGTCCTGATTCTCGTTGCTCCGGTGGCAGATGCGCATGGGCACATCGCTGTCACTGCGGCGCAGCCCAGCGGCCCTCCCGGAGCAGGGACAGGTTCTCCTCGGTGGGGCGCACCTCTAACGTGAACTCGCCCTCGGTGTTGTAAGGCTCGTCCCAGTAAAGGCTCACCCACACCTCCACCCGGCCCAGCCGGGCGAGGGTCAGCTCATCCAAAACGTCCAGTGTCACGAGATCACCTCCGGCAGAATACCGCTTACCATGGGATAAAAGCGCACTGTCACCTGCAGGCTGGTCTCGCCGCTGTCGGCGGTGGCCTTGAGCAGGTTGTCTCCGGGGGCCAGCTCCAGCAGGTCAGAATCTTCATCTAGCAGGGAGAAGATGTTCTCCTCCGTGCCGTCCTCTGTCCGCTTGACAGCCAGCTTGTCGGTGGTGGTGCGGTAGATCTCGATGACCTGCCCGGGGGTCAAGGTGGTCAGGATGCGGATGCTCTGGCCCGTGACGAGGTTCAGCACGCACGGGTTGACCACCGCACCGTCGCTCTTGAGGGTGGCCGTGAAGGGCACCGCCAGCGCACCGGGATTACAGGCATTCAGCCAACCGATGGAGGTGCGCACGCCGAACCGGTGAGGCGTGCTGTAATTGATAGGCAGCCTGAACGATGGCACAAAGCCGTTGATGCAGAAGCTCTGGGCGGTCAGGTCGTACCAGAAGGGTTTCGGGCAGAAGAGCATGACATCCAGCACCGGGTAGGGGTGGATGCTCTTTGTGTAGGGGTCTTGGAAAGCACAAAACGGCAGAAGAATTTATCCACAAGATACATTGTGCCGCTGGTGAAGAAAGTCAGCTTTTCCAGAAGCAGGGCGGCATCTGCGTCGCCGTGGGGCTGTGGCAGTGGATGATGAGTTCACGGCTCACCCCAGCCACGCTCTGGCGCTCCACCGTTTCGCCGATCTGGTTCACTCCCTGCGCCTTTTGCAGATTTACATCCACGCCGTTGATGGGGTCGAGGGGGAATAGGGCGTGCCGTAGTCCCACCCGATGTCGAGAGTGGCCCCGGCATCCGTGACCAGCTGCAAATGGTCTTTGCGAAATGGCATTGTGGAGCCCTCCTTTCATCGTTTCTGGGCCTTGGCCCGGTCGGCTTCCCAGCGTGCTTCCCGCTGGAGGTCTGCCGCCGTCTGGGCCTTGCTGTAAATGTTCTGGGTGATGTTGGTGTCGCCCTCCCGGTGGTACTGGTTGGCGGCTGCGGGCCACCTGTGCCGTGCCGGATGCGGCCACAGACCGGCTGATGGCCATGTTGTCCGACAGCACCAGCGTGTTGGCCTGCCGCACCATCTCGGCCAGCTTTTGCGTTTGCGGCCAGCAGGGCCTCAGTGTTAGCCTCCACAGCGTCGGTCAGGTCTTTGTCCGGGGTGGGGGCCGTCGGTGTGGTGGAGCTGCTGGCCTTGATGTCATCCAGACTGCGCTCCACCTTTGTCTGGATGCCGTCCACATAGGTGGTCACGGTCTTGTAGGAGCGCTCCACGCCGTCCACCAGCTTTGTGCCTGCCTCGGTGACGGTCTTGGTTACCCGCTGGGTGATCTTGCCGGTCTCATCCTGCAGCTTTTCGGTGAGTACTTTGGTGGTCACGGTGCTGCCGTCTGCTCTGGTGGTCTTGCTGGTGTCGGTCATGCTCTCAATGACCTTTTGGGAGGTGCCGGAGCTGCTGGGGCTGTTGATGACTTCCTGCTGCTTTTTTCCGCGCCTCCTGCCGGGCCTTTGCGGTCGGCAGCGATCTTGTTGGCGTAGTCCCAGGCCGGATTGCTGATGTAGTCTATGGTGCCGCCATAGAGCCACGCGACACTGTTATAGGACGCGATCAGGCCGTTGATGAGGATGACAAAGCCCTCGATGCCCGCCGCCACGATGCGCATCAGGCCCTCGAAGATGTAGCTCATAAAGTCCTCAACGCCTGCCCAGACATTCTGGAAAGCGTTGGCGACCTCTTTGTTTTTGCCGCTGAAGTTCAGCAGCGCACCCACCAGCATCCCGATGAGGGAGATGACGAGCAAAAATCGGATTCGCGTCCATGGCCACGTTCAGGGCGGTCTGCCCGGCTGTGGCACTGGCTGCGGCGGGCACGAACTGCGCCACCAGCCCCATGGCCAGTTGGCTCAGGTTCCCGAACACGCCGCCCAAAGCGCTGCCCAGCTGGTTCAGGGCCCCCATGGCTACGGCCTGAATCTGGCTCTGCTGCTCCTTGGTGCAGGCCTGCCAGAAGTAGGAAGCGGCCCACAGGCCCAGGCGCTCGAGGTCTCCATCCTGAGGGCCGTTGCCAGCGTCTCGATGGCCCCCCAGCGCATCCGTCTGGATGTCAGACTGGATCTGTTCCCAGCCCTCGGTGAGCTTGGTGCGGAACTGGGTGGTCAGCAGCTCACCCACGCTGCCGTACTGGGGCCCGGCATCGTCGATGGTTTTGCCACAGTCTGTGTGCCGTCGGCGGCGATGGTGGTCACGGTCTTGACCGTGTGCTGCACGCCCTCGATGACCTCAGTGCCGGTGCTGGTGATGACCCGCTTGACCTGCTCGCTGCCGTCTGCCAGCGTCTCGGTGGTGGTCTGGGTGGTGACCTTGGCCCCGTCCACGAGGGCCGTCTGGGTCGCGGTGACCGTAGAAACTACGTCACGAACGGTCTCGATGCTCTGCGTGACCTTCTTTGTGCCATCTGCCGCTGTAGTGGTGATGGTCTTAACGTCCGAGAGGACCCCGTCCACCATCTGACGGCTGGTTTCGGTGACGGTCTGCTTCTGCTGTTTCGTGCCGTTTTTCAGGGTTTCATGGACCGTTTCGGTGGTACGGGTGACCCCGTTCTCAATCTGCGTGCTGGTGGAGGTAATGGAGTTCACTACCTCAGATGCAGCCTTTTGGCGGAAGAACTGGCCTTTTTCGAGGATGCGGAAACAGCACTGGCCGCTTGCTCAGTGGTCTTTTGTGCAGCTTTGGCCTCTTCTTGCAGTTCCGTCCAGCTCTTGGTGCTGATGCCTTGCCCGGCCTGGGCTGCTTTGTGTTGGGCCTCCCGGTTGGCTTTGGAAGTGGCCGCTGCAGCCTGTGCATCCTTGTCTGCTTTGTAGTCATCGTAGCTGGAAAAGCCGGTATAGCCATCCTTCCCGAGGAAGCTGTTCAGCTTGTAACTGAGCTTATCAAGCCATCCGATGGCCGCCCCAATGGCGCTCTTTGCGATGTTCGCCACAGCCTGAAAGGCCCCGTTCACGATGTTCCGGAAGGTCTCACTGGTCTGATAGGCAGTCACAAGGGCCGTTGCCAGAGCGGCCAGAACTGAAATTACAAGCCCGATGGGATTGGCTTTCAGGACAGCGTTCAATCCGGCCTGTGCTACAGCTAGACCGGTTACCCCACTTTCGGCAGCCTTATGTGCAGCGGCAAGGGCTGTGGTGGCTGCCGTCTGTACTACAGTGGCGGCAGAGGTGGCGGTCAGGTAGCCTTTGTAGGTCAGAAATGCCACGCCGACAGAGGTAACGACGGTGATGACCAGACCAATGGTGTCTTTCAGTTTGGCCAGCTTCTGGTCATCCTCCGTGATGGAGACCACCAGCTCGTTGGCCTTGACGATGAGGTCGCCGAGAGCCGAGAACAGGCCGTCAGTCAGTTTGCCGGTAAGGGCAGCCACGTTGTCCTGCAGGGTAGACAACCGCCCGCTGAAGGTCTGGCTGGCTTCCAGCATACCGTTGTAGAACTGTCCGCCCTGACTGGTGGCGGCTTCCACAGCGGCCTGCAATTCCTCAAAGCCCACCTTGCCGGCCGAGATGCGCTTGTACAGGTCGGACATGGATTCACCGGTGGCCTCGCAGATCTGATTGAGCGGGTTGAAGCCCGCGTCGATCATCATGTTCACGTTTTCCAGCGTGACCTTCTGGGCGCTGGACATCTTGCCATAGGCCCGGACAAGGGTCTGCATCTTGTCCGCGTTGCCCAGAGAAATGTCGCCCAGCATCTGCAGCACATTGGTGGTGTCGTCTGCCGCAATGCCGAATTGCAGCAGGGTCTGGGTGCCCTCAGTCAGATCAGACAGGGTGAAGGGTGTGGATGCTGCCATTTTGCGGATCTCTTCCAGCTTTTCGGCGGCAAGCTGTTCGTCACCCAGCATGACCTTGAAATTGGTGAGGTAGCTCTCCATGTCCCGGTTGTAGGACAGACCGCTCTTCACCACGCTCATCAGGGCATCGGCGGCTTTCCGCGCGAAATCGGCGATCATCTGCCCGGCGGCTACCGTCCATTTATTGACGCTCTGCTCTGCCGGGTCGCTGTTCAGCCGGACATCACCCGTAATACTGAAATCAGCCATTGGGGGCGCTCACCTCCTCATCATCGCCATGCCTGAGCCGCTGCAGGAAGGCGGCATTGTGGTCGGCCACCGTGACTGCCGTCCGAGTGTGCCGCAGTTCTTTGGGCAGAGCAAAGGTCTCCTTCAGGTCCTCGTACTGCTGGCGCTGCCTGCCCTCCATGCCGGAGGTGTCCATCGTGCGCCAGGACATGATCTTCGCCATGGTGGTTTCCTCCGGCAGTCCCCGCAAAGCAGAGCCAGAAACCGCCACCAGTGGATGCGCTCTGCCGTAAGGTCGATGTGGTAAGCCTGCTGAAAAGCTGCGGTCAGATAGTCCGCGTCACAGGCAAAATCCATGGCAAGCTCACCGGAACCGCTGCCTTTGCCGCCGGAACGTCCGGGCGTGTCGGCCCCGTGGTAAAAGCGCAGTAAACTTTCATAGGCCTCCGGGGCCAGCTGAGGCGGGATCGGCTCCCGGTAGAAGCGCCGGAACGCTTCCTGCGCAAAGGCAAGGGTGTCCTTTTTCTCCCGCTTGCGCTGATACTGGTTCGACAGCCAGACCATGGGCCGAAAGTCCGGGTCGATGGCGCGGCCCTCCCACTCGGTGGGCAGTGGTTCCAGCAGGATGTCAGCCATGATGACGGCGGCGCTTTGCCTTGCGCCGCTGCTCACGGTTCAGCTGAGGAGCCAGAAGGCTGGGGTCAAACTTCTGCTTTTCCTGATTAGCAGCCCGGGTCAGTTCGGTCATCACGGTCAGGGCCTTGCCCAGGTCGTTGCCATCCAGCCCCAGAGAAGCCGCAGAACCTTCGCCCAGCACGTCATCGACAAACGCCTCCACGATGCGGCACTGGCCGCGGATACCCTCGGCATAGCTCATGTTAGGGGTCTGCTGTGCACGCTGACGCTCGGCCTCCTCGGCCTTTTTCCAGCTTTGCCTTTGCCTGCTCCAGCCGCTCGATATCGTTGGCGTTCAGGCTGGAAAACGCAAATTCCTTATCAAAGATCTTCATGGTCGTCTCCTATCAAAAAGCCCTCGCCGGTCAGGACGAGGGCACAGAGCTACGGGCAGGATCAGCCTGCCGCAGCGGTAGAATAGTCGAACTTGGCAGGGGTGCCGATGCCCTTTACATCGCAGGCAAAGGTGGCGATTGCGCCGGCAGAGCCGCCCACGTCGCTGGTGACGATGAATGCGGCTGCACCCATCTCGCCCTTGCCGGTGCGCAGGGAGAAATAGACGTAGGGCAGGATGACGCTCTGGCCGAAACCATGATCATCTCGTGGCCCAGAATGAAGTCCTGGAACGCATCGCCCTTGCAGCGGTCGCCGTTGATGGCGAGAGTGCGCTGAACGCTGCCCTTGGTGGTAACGGGGCCGGTGCGGATGTAGGTATTGTCAGAGGTGGAAGCGTTCAGTGCGCCGCTGTGCTCCCGCACATGGTCGGCACAGACGGTCCAATCCTTAACGGCATCCTTCTTGCTGGCCTCGGTGCAGATGGCCAGCACAAAGTCATCGGTGTTCTCGATGCCCTTGTAGTCGGCGCTGGGGGGGATGCCGGAGGCGGTAACAGCTTCAGTAACAGTCATGTTGAAACTCCTTTCGGTTGGTAATAAACAAGCCGGAGCTGCATCTGCATTTTGCAGCTTCCGGCGCTGCTGGTAACGATATAGCCCGATGCGGTGACCGATACGCTGAGGGGCTGCTTGGGGGCTTCCAGCTGGGGCAGGTCATGCCGGTCATTCTGGGCAAGCACCCAGTCGGCCAGCTGCTCAAAAAAGCCGCTGTTGGCGATCTGGGTGCTCTGGGCCTCGCTGTATTCCCGGCGGCTCAGGAATACATAGCTTTTAGCCATGTTCCTGCCGGAGAAATAAGTGGTCAGCACCGGGTCTGTGGGGGATCCTCAATGGAAAACTCGGCCACCGGTTCCGGGAAAGCCCGGAGATACGGAATGCGGCCCCGTTCTCGGTCTGTTCTTCGGCGATGAGAGGGCAGGTCTTGAGCCACTCCCGCATGGCCGTGATGGTGGCTTTCTCGCTCATAAGTGGCCCATCCCTCCCCAGAACATGGTAACGGCACGGGTCGCATAAAGGGCCAGATGCTCTCCCATGTCTGCAAGTGCCCGCTGGCCCCAGTAGGAGCCGCGCAGACCTTTTATACTTGTCAGCTTCCTGCCCACGTTCTTTGTTTCCCATGAAAGTGTGCAGGCCGCTGCCTTCGGCGTGCAGGTAATACTGCTTGCGGGCGTAGGGGGTGTTGTAGACCAAAAGGCCCTCGTCATACTTGGAAGCAGTCTGCACGCTATTTTTCAGTGTGCCGGTGTCAAGCGGAACATAACTGTCGATGAGCCGGGCCGCTTCCTGTGCCATGGCATACTGCGCTTTTTGCAGGGTAGCAGTCTTTTCGGCACCGAAGTCAGGCCGCCAGGAAAGCTGCATCTGAACGCCGTCCACCTTGTAGCGCAGGCCGTAGGGCTGATCAAAAACAGGCTTGCTCATTTCCTCAGCTCCCCTCTACATGAAAATGCGGCAGCAGCGGTTCCCGGTTGTCGGAGACCGCCGCCACCGTGCAGCAGATGTGTGTTTTCTCGAGGGCAGCATACTCGGCCTGGTCAGGGCTGCGGACAGCGCCGCAGATGAGCTTGCCGCCCCGCTTGAGCGTCCAGTGTGCCGCCTTTTCCCCGGGCGGGAGCTTTGCCCACTGGAAATAGGGCAGATACCCGGCGGCAGGGGGCAGCCGGATGTGCACCGTCCGCTGGGGATCGCCGCCGGAGGTGTCCAGCTTCTCCCGCCAGCTGCACCCGGGGATGACGTGGCAGACAGGCCGGTCAGTCTCGGTGGCGGTGTCGTGGATGAGGTTCACCACAGTTACGCCGCACTGCATCAGAAACACCCCCGATACAGCAGGCCGTGGGGGTCGCTGCCCAGTGCGTTGGAGAGGATGCCCTGCGCTTCCGCTGCAAGCCGCTCGGAAAGCGCCCCGCTGGTGAAGGTGACAGAGTAGCCATCGTTGGACACGCTGGAAGCTCCGGGCACGGCACAGGCGCTCTGTGCGGCGCTCATGGCATCGACGATCTGGACGCAGGCATCGGCCAGCAGGGCGGCGCACCCGGCACAGGCCCTGGCGTGGGGCTCTGCCCGGCCAAAGGTGTGCCGGTCGATGAGCCGGGAAGCCCGGCGCACAGCGTGTCAAAGGCGGCCTCGTCCAGCGTGCCGCCGCCCGCTGTCTGGTACTGTTCGTAGGTGCAGTAAAGCATGGCGGCCTCCTTATGCTGCGACCTTCTTCTTAACAAGAATGGTCTGGCCCTTGGTGACCTTGTAGGCGTAGACCTTGCGGCCCTGCACGGCAGATGCGCCGATGAAATCGCCAGAGCCGGAGAGATCCTGCAGATGGACGGAACGGCCCACTCATCAATGACGGCGAACCAGTTGGGATGACCGGCCACATACTCCACGTTCTCGCCCAGGGTGGAATCCTCGAACACGGTGTAGCCTGCGATCTTGCCCACAGCGCCGGTCTGAACGACCGCGTCGCCCAGGTCGGAAGCCTTGATGAACTCGGGGCTCTTCAGGAGCAGGCCGTAGGTGTCCGGGGAGACCAGCAGCCAGCGGCCTGCGGTGGGCACGCCGATGGAGGACTGCTGAGTGCGTGCATCCACGATGTTGGCGTAGATGGTCTTTTCGGTCAGGGCGGTGGTATTGCCGAAGGCAGTGCCTGCGGTGGTCAGCTCCACGGAGCCGTCAGAATCCATCTGCAGGCCCAGAGAGTAACCGGCGCTGTCCAGGCGGTCAGCCACCAGATTGCCGGGAACGCTCTCTGCATCGAAACCATCGATGATCTCATTCACGGCCTTGTCGTGGTCGATGTTGACGGTGAGGTAGGTGGTGTCACCGCTGGTCTGCTTTGCACCCTTGGCCTTGTCGTAGTCGTTCACCACAACCTCGGTGTCACGGACGGGAACCTTGACGGAACCTGCCTTGGGGCTGCCCTCGTAGCGGTTGTTGCAGATCACGCCGACTTTCTTCACCAGTGTCTTGCGTAGCTAGAGGTCGACCAGATTGGAATAGCGGACCTGTGCTTCATGTGCCATAAGAATATCCTTTCTCTCATTCAATGTTGATATCGGGGTTCATCGCCTTGAAGGCAGCGGTTACGGGGTCAATGTCACCGGCGGGCGGGGGTGCCGTGCTCTTTGCCGCTGGAAACGTGAACGGAACCAGCGCCGCCCTCTTCCGCCTCGCCAAAGGCCCAGGGGTTCGCCTTGGCGGCTTCTTCCAGAGCCTTGGAGATATCGGTGGAACGGTCCTTGGAGCCCTTGAGGGCATCCAGATCCAGCAGTGCCCGGACCGCCTTGACGCTGCGGCCCTTAGCTCCCAGAATGGCGGTGTTCAGGGCATTGTCAAAGGCAAAGCCATCAGCCTGTGCCTGCATATCGCCCTTGAGTTTGGCAATGTCTGCCTCGTATTCCTCGGGCTTCTTCTTGCCGTCAAAGGCGGCAAGGCCGTCCTGGGCGGTCTTGAGCTGAGCCTGGGTGTTTTCCAGCTGGGTCTTGTACTGCTCGGCGGCAGTCTTTTTCTCGGTTGACATCGTTGCCGTTCTCGGCCATGATCCAGTTCAGCTGCTCCTCGGTGATGCCGGGGATCTTGTTCTTCACGTCTTCACGCTTCATGGTGGAAAAACTCCTTTCTGTTGGTGAAACCACGGTTTGCGACACGGTTCTCCGTCCGTGTTCGGTTGTGGGCAGGGTACGCACTGCCCTCTGCGATGGCACCGTCTGGAGGCATCGAACCTCCCGCTTCCGGTTTTGGAGACCGGCGCTCTTCCAGAATGAGCTAAGACGGCATGAAAAAAGCGCCCCTGCCCGGCTGGGCAAAGACGCTGACGATATTTGGTTGTTACTATCCCATTTCTTCATAGACAGGACACTTGAGACAAATTTGGTGGGCTTTCTCCCAACTGCAAGGCGGGGTCTTTTCAGGCGGTAGCATCAGGCTGTCGTTGCCGATGTTTGAAATATCCCAGCAAAGGCCGTCTGCGATTTTGTGGTTAAAAATCGGGCAGAAAACCTGCGGGTCAGAAATCGGAGTTGTATTAAAAGCCATGCTGTTTCATCACCTCGACGATTTGTTTCCCAGCATCGTCCAGCCAGCCTACCGTACCGATAGAACCATCTTGCCGGATGACAATGAAACCTTTTTCAGAATAATAAGCGTGCTGTGTACCGTTGCGCTGGCTGATTGCGAGAATGGCGTGTTCAGCAATTTCATTGGCCTGCGCAAGGCTGATCGCCGTTTTCCCATTTGCTCGATAGCGTGGCCCTCAAAACTTAGGGTGTTTGGCAACGCAGGAGGGGGAACAGCAGTTCCGGTCAATTTGATTTTACCAGATTGACGCAACGCCGTCAAATCGTTGTTAACGGCATCCAGTTGCTCTTGCCGTTTCGCCGCCCAGCTTGCCTTACTGCTGGCGCTCCTACCAAAGCCTGCCACGCTGGTACGGGCACTGTCGGCCCTGCCACCGGTGGCGCTGATAAAGTCAGTCAGCTCTGACGGGCCTGCCGGAGCTTCACTGCGCTGGCGGTGGTATCGGCCCCGGCGGCATCCTCAGCCAGATACCGGCGCTTGTACTTGCGCACGGTGCGCTCCCGGGCCCGCTGCATCTGGCTGATCTCGTACCGGGTGTACTTGCCACCGTTGTACTCGATGTCCCGGGCGTTCAGGGCTTCCAAGCTCTCCTGCGTCCATGCAGGCGGTGCACCCAGCTCCGGGAAGATGGAAAAGAAGGTGTGACGGCAGTTCCAGCCGCACAGCCCTGCTCCGGTGCCGTAGCCGGTGGCGGCCTCGAAGTCCGGGTAATGCTTGCCCATGTAGTCCACAGCGCCGCCCCGGTGGAACTGCCTGCCCTGCCACTCAGCGTGGGAAGGCCGGGCCCCGCCGTGGGCCGTGGTCTCGAAGAACTCAACCCCATCTCGTCGGCCCGGGCCACTTGCAGCTTTGCGCCGGTCTGATTCACACCAGTCAGCACCGCCCGGCGGGCGGCAACTTCCAGCGTGTCGGTGTGGCCGGTGGGGTAGGTGACGTACTTCATGGTGTCGGCCAGACTGTCCACCGCGCCCTTGATGGCGCTCTTGTAGTCGAACGCACCGCTGCTCACCTTGAGATGGGCGCGGTCGAGGGCGGCTTCAAACTGGCCGCTGACGGTGTTGGCCGTGGTGGTAGTCAAGTTGTGGAAGGTCCCCGCCGTCTGCTGGTAACCCGCATTGAGTAGGGCCTGCAGGGTGGCATTGTCGGCAAAAGGCGTGGGTTCCTTGCCGTAGTGATAATAGATCTCGTCCTCGGCTTCCATGGCCCGGGTGGCCGCTTCCTGCATGAGCCGCCGGATCTCGGCTTCGCTCTTGCCGGTGTAGCGGGCCAGCTTTTTACCACGTCCTGCCGGACAGCTTCCACCTGCTGGTATCGCCACAGCTGCCAGTGGGCCGTGGGGGTCAGGGTGTCCATTTTGGAGATGCGCCGGGCCACGTCTCGCAGGATGTCATCCTCGACCTGCTGCCAGAGCAGCACAAGCCGGTCGGGTGCGTGGTCGAGATAGTCCGGGGCCAGCATCAGGCACCCCCGCCGAAGCTCAGCTCAGGCTGTTTGTTTTCGTCAGCAGCTTCCTGCGCCAGTTTGCGGGCATCCTCTTCACTGACCCCGTACCGGGCAGACAGATACTTGTACCGGGGCAAAAGGCCGCTCAGGGCATCGTCCCGCATCTGGCTCATCCGGGTCTCGGCATCGGTGACATAGCTGTCGTCCCAGTCCACAGAGATGGGCGTTTCGGGGTCCACCGCCGCTCCCTGCAGGTTCTTTGCCGCCCACAGGATGGCCCGCACGATGCCCACCAGCGCAACCTCGATGGGGATCTGATTCTTGTTGGCGCTGGCCACCAGATCCTGACGGCTGCCGTTGTACTCGGTGGCCGTGGTGACATTGCCCAGCTCGAAGTTGTACCGATGACAGCCCAGGCCGCACTTGAAGCTGAACAGGTTCAGCATATCCTGCACAGCCTTGTGGTTCTGTTCCACCCGCAGGTCAGGGTTGTATTCGTGGTATTCGCTGGACTGGTCGAGGCTCCCTTCCTTTTGGGGCAGGGTGACGAACTGGCTCTGCACATCGTCATCGGGTGGAATAGAGTGTTCCACGCCCTCTTGGTCCACCACCTTGCGACAGATGTCCGCAGAGTAGAAGATCTTCTTGTGCCCCAGCCGGATATCCTCCCGGTAGTTGTCAAAGGCAAGGTCGATGCCCTGGGCCTCGGCCAGCGCTTCGGCAAAGATGCTCATGCCCAGCCCTGTGCCGCCGTCAAGGTTCTTGACTGCTGCCGGGCTGAACAGGGCAAACCAGGGCGGGGAACCCTCCACCGTGATGCTTTCTGCCGTGCCGGCGGGGCCTGCAGCGCTTCAAACACCGGAGCGCCCAAAACTCCATCCGTTACCCGGAACCATTCGTTGCGGATGGTGCGCCGGGTCTCATTGCCGGTGTGGGTCTGCAGATAGACCGCAGGCTTGCCCTCCATCATGCACTCGGAGACAAAGGCCGCTTCGGTCACGATGCCCCGTTCCACCCGCAGAGGCAGGATGCAGGAAGCCGGGTCATAATCCAGCTTCAGGCGGGTATCCGGGCCGGGAACAGCTTTCCCTTTCACGACCGTCCGGTTCTCGGCACTCAGTACAAAGGCACCGGTGCCGGACCAGTAGGCCTGTTCCACCAGAGCGTTGGCATTGCGCCAGAAGTGCAGCTCCCGGAGCAGGCCGCCCACCTGCTGCTCATCATCGCCCAGCAGATACCGGGCGGTGGCAGCGTCCTTGATCTGGAAGGTGGTGCGGTCGTTCAGAAGCAGGTTTGCCCAGTCCTCGCAGACCCGTTTCGGCATCCGCAGGAGGCAATGGGGCGCTTCTTGGTGCCGTTTGCGTATTCAGCGGCACGGGTGTGCACCTTGGGCACGCTGCCCTGCCACCACTGCCGCCAGGTCTCGATGTGGCCGTAGTAGTCGGCATCGATGGCCCACCCGCGCGTCTTGTTCAGGTAGTTCAGAAATGCGGTGATGTTCATGTGTTGGTCAACCTCTTGAAATCGCGCTCGATGGTGTACTCGTAAGCGTCCAATGTGTCGATATCGGTGCTGCCGTCATCCAGCCGCTCGTCCACGCCGGGGTGCTTTCCGCTGTACAGGGCCGTGGCAAGGGGCATCCCGGAGGGTGGCAGCTTCCGGCAGCAGCCAGAACCGCCCGCCGCCCATCAGGATGCAGGTCAGGCGGATGCGGTCATTGATGCGGATCTTGGCGCTGTTTTCCACCCGGTCGGCCAGCCAACTCAGTTTGCAGCGCCGGAGCCGGGCCCGGATGTGGTTGATCAGCGTCTGCTCCGCGGAATCACAGAAGATGAACTGGATCTCGACCCAGCGGGCAAAGACAGCCATGCAG
>VOFB01004282.1_pt1 | contig 25243 bp, 42 predicted proteins | sample 5384141 | NCBI WGS metagenome assembly VOFB01 (sample SAMN12384721, study PRJNA508395) | human gut metagenome | isolation source: healthy gut A | host: Homo sapiens | reverse complement strand
GGCGGTTGTAAGTTTCAGACGGTCGTTCAGAGCATCACCGGAGAGATGCTTAAGTTCCATCTCGATCTCGCGGATACGGCGCTCCATAGCGATTATATCGGCCTTTGCGGTGCGGACTTCTTCATAGATCGTATTACCGCTTTGCATCTCTTGATGCTGGGCAAGGTAGCCGAGTGTCTTACCTTTTGTCAGGATGACGTTGCCGTCATCCGGGGCTGATTCGCCTACAATCATTTTGAGCAGAGTGGACTTACCGGCACCGTTCGGTCCGACAAGAGCTGCTTTTTCGTGATCTTCTATATGGAAGGATCCATCTCTGACGATGAGGTGTTCACCGAAAGATTTCTGGATCCCGTGACATGCTAATATCATATATTTCCTCCTGAGTTATGGATAATTGATACGTTGGTATTCTCAAAATGCATTTACACATGCTACTTTATTATAACGGAAATTGCATAAAATTCAACAATAGTTTGACAATAATCTTTCAATTTTATATAATTATTTTAGACTATGATTGGAAGGGTGAAAACATTGGAAGAAAGAGATTTCTCGTGCGGTCATAAGAAGATTGCCGAGGTATTACAGATATTTGGGCGAACTGTTGGAAAATGGTGTAGAGCGGATTTCTTCGAACGATCTGAGTAAGCGGATGAAAGTAACAGCATCCCAGATCCGTCAGGATCTTAATAATTTCGGAGGATTCGGACAACAGGGATACGGTTATAATGTTAAGTATTTATACACAGAGATTGGAAAGATATTAGGATTGGAAGAAGACCACAATATTATTATCATTGGTGCAGGTAATCTTGGGCAGGCACTGGCTAATTATGCAGCCTTCGAGAACCGTGGATTCATTCTGAAAGGAATCTTTGATGTGAATCCAAGACTTCAGGGAGTATCCATCCGTGGAGTTCCGATCCGTATGATGGATGATCTGAAAACGTTCGTTCAGAATAATGAGATTGATATTGCAGTTCTGACGATTCCGAAAGAGAAAGCAATTGAAGTTGCGAATATGCTGGTTGAGAACGGAGTACGTGCGATCTGGAACTTTGCACATACAGATCTTAATCTTCCGGATGATGTTATTGTTGAAAATGTACATCTGTCAGAAAGTCTGATGCAGTTGTCATACAATATCAGTCGTTACAAAGAGGACCATAAATAAACTATAATACAAGAAAGCGTGTAGGAGTAGTCTGGAATACGGACATATTTTTACACGTTCTTTTGTTGCAGAGATATATCTGATGGGAGATGAATAAATATATGAAACTTCTGGTTAATGCTGCACAGATGAAGGTTGCCGATCAGTACACGATTCAGGAACTGGGCATTGCATCACTGGAATTAATGGAGCGTGCAGCAAATGCCTGTGTACAGACGATGCAAAGTAAGAATCTGGATCTTTCTTCTGTCTGTGTGGTATGTGGATCAGGGAATAATGGCGGAGATGGATTTGCCATCGCCAGGATCTTGAAGAATATGGGGTGTTCTGTGGATACTTATCTGGTCGGCAATCCAGAGCATTGTACACCGGAGACACGGGAACAGATAAGACGTCTTAAAGAATGTGGTGGTAAGATCACAGAAGATATCCCGCAGGATAACAGCTACAGCATAGTGATAGATGCCGTGTTCGGAGTCGGACTGAGCCGTAAGATTGAAGGTACATATCGTCAGGTGATTGAACGTATGAATCAGATGCAGGGTACAAAATTTGCAGTAGATATCCCATCAGGACTTTCAGCCTCTACGGGATGTGTGCTTGGTTGTGCATTCCACGCAGATGATACAGTGACATTCGAGGTAAAAAAGATCGGTCTTGAGCTGGCGCAGGGCAGAGCATATGCAGGAAGAGTAACAGTAGCAGAGATTGGCATTTCGCATGAGCTGTTATTACAGGATGCAGATGTGATCCATTCTTTTGAAAGAGAAGAAATATCGTAGAATGCTTCCGGAAAGACCGGAAGATTCTAATAAGGGAAGTTATGGAAGGCTTCTTGTGATCGCTGGAAGTAAGGGTATGGCAGGTGCGGCATATCTGAATGCCCATGCGGCTTATATGACAGGAGCCGGGCTTGTCAGAATCTATACACCAAAGGACAACCGCGAGATATTGCAGACACTTCTGCCGGAAGCGATCATAACGGCTTATGATGAATTTAATAAAGAAGAAGTACTAAAGCTTCTTAAGTGGGCAGACGGTGTGTGTATTGGTTCCGGCATTGGAAGAAGTACAACATCGGAGAAGTTATTGCAGACGGTTATAGAGTACGTGGATGTTCCATGCCTGATCGATGCAGATGGGTTAAATCTTCTGTCAGATAACAAAGATCTTCTTGATCGGCTGGCAGACCGGAAGTTCATATTTACGCCGCATATGAAAGAGATGTCTAGACTTACAGGCATCCCTGTGGAAGATCTTAGAGAAGACCGGATACAGATCCTGAAGAAATTCGCTGACGGATATCAGGTAACCTGTGTATTAAAGATTCCAGAACACTGATCGCAGATAAGGCAAATGAAATCTGCCTGAATCTTACCGGGAACAGTGCGATGGCAAAAGCCGGTTCGGGAGATGTGCTGGCCGGTGTGATCGCAGGCTTTATGGTGCAGGAAAAAGATACGAAAAAAAAGCAGCCAGATTAGGTACATATGTACATGGTTTGGCCGGTGACCTTGCAAAATTTGAAAAAGGCGTATATAGTGTAATGGCAAGAGATCTGATAGAATATATCAGTAAAGCATTAATGAAACTGGAGGATGAATAGCAGTGAAACATTATACAAGAGTTTTAGCCAGAGTCGATTTAGATGCGGTTGAATATAATATAGAGATGATGAAGAAAAATTTCAGAAAGATACACAGATGATGGCAGTCATCAAGATGGATGGTTATGGACATGGTGCCGTTCAGATTGCAAAGCTTCTGGAACCCAAAGGATTATATCTGGGGTTATGCAGTAGCTACGCTGGATGAAGCTATTTTATTAAAAGATGCATGTTTGAAGAAACCGGTATTGGTTCTTGGATGCATTTTCCCGGATCAGTGGGATACGATGATCCGCAATGAAGTACGTATGACTGTCTATAGTTATGAGATGGCAAAAAGAAGTGTCAGAGCTTGCAGAAGCCATGGGCTGTAAAGTCTATGTACATATTAAGCTTGACACTGGAATGGCAAGACTGGGATTCCAGATTACAGAGGAGAATGCCGAAGAAATCGCAAAGATCAGTAAACTGCCGAACCTGGTAATGGAAGGAATGTTTACACATTTTTCCAAGTCTGATGAAGCAGATAAGACATTTACCAATGAGCAGCTTGATAAATATCTCTGGATGAAAGAAGAACTGAAAAAAAGAGGTGTTACGTTCCAGTATTATCATTGCTCCAACAGCGCAGGTATCATTGATCTGAAAGAAGCGAATATGGATATTGTACGTGCGGGTATCACTACATATGGCATGTATCCGTCAGATGAAGTAGAGAAAGAACGGGTTCCGTTAAAACCGGCAATGGAACTTATCAGTCATGTTGCCCATGTAAAGTGGCTGACAGAAGGAAAGCCTGTAAGCTATGGCGGAACGTATGTTACAACCCGTCCGACAAAAGTGGCTACGATTCCGGTCGGTTATGGAGACGGATATCCAAGAAGTCTGTCTAATAAAGGATATGTGCTGATCCACGGGCAGAAAGCACCGATCATCGGACGTGTATGTATGGATCAGTTCATGGTTGATGTGACAGCTATCGAGGACGTGGAATTCGGAGATAAAGTTGTAATATTCGGACGTGACGGAAAGGAGTTCCTGTCAGTTGATACGTTGGGAAAACTTTCCGGAAGATTTAATTATGAATTCGTGTGTGTATTGAACAAACGTATTCCAAGAGAATATATCCGCCACGGAGAAGTCGTAGAACAGGTAGACAGTTTTTAATTGCCGTGCATTCGTACAGAAGCTGCCGGTGGCAGGTTCTGTAGATATCGTAAAACTTTGCAGAATACATCTGAGAAAAAAGGAAATACTTAGTATATCTTAAGAATCGGAGTGTGAAGCAAAGTGCAGGTGAAACGAGGAGATATCTATTATGCAGATTTGAGTCCGGTGGTCGGCTCAGAACAGGGAGGGATTCGGCCGGTTCTTATCATTCAGAATGATATGGGAAACAGACACAGCCCAACTGTTATCTGTGCCGCTATCACATCCCGGATGAATAAGGCCAAACTGCCAACGCATGTAGAAATCGATGCAAGAAGATATCATATTGTAAAGAATTCAGTGGTTTTACTGGAACAGATCCGCACGATCGACAAACAAAGACTTAGAGATCTGGTATGTCATCTGGATGAAGAGATAATGAACAAAGCAGATGAGGCGATCCGAATCAGTTTCGAGCTGCATACATAGAAGAAGGAGTTAAGGATAATTAATTATGGAAGAGGGAAGTTTGTTCCAACGAATGAAACAGATATTTCATGAAGATGAAATGGATGAAGAGATGCAGAAAGAAGCTGCAGCGCTGATCCGCAATATTTTCCGCTATATGGATAAAGATGCGAAAGACATTATGACCCACCGTAAGAACATTGTTGCAATTGACGGAGACTGGTCTCTGGAAGAAGCATTAAAATTCATGCTGGATGAAAGATTTTCAAGGTTCCCGGTATATCAGGAGGATATTGACGAGATCATAGGTATTATCCATTTAAGAGATGCAACATCCGGTTATCTGGATGAATCAAAGAGAGGCTGCCCGGTGAAAGAATTGAAAGAATATCTCCGTCCGGTTACATATATTCCTGAAACCAAAAGCATCGATACTTTATTTAAGGAGATGCAGTCCACAAAGAATCATATGGTGATTGTTCTGGATGAATACGGCCAGACGTCCGGACTTGTTGCTATGGAGGATATTCTGGAAGAGATCGTCGGAAATATCCTGGATGAATATGATGAAGAAGATGAGATGATCAGAAGCAGAATGACGGAAGCATGATCGCAAATGGCCTGACAGAGCTTGAGGATCTGGAGGATCTCATTCCTGTTACATTCGACAAAGAAGATTATGAGACGTTAAATGGTTTTCTGATCGATGAACTGGAACACATTCCGGGTGAAGATGAAAAGTGCGTAGTAGACTATGAAGGATATCGTTTTACCGCTTTACAGGTAGATAATAATATAATTCAGACAGTTAAGATTGAAAAACTGCCCGAAGCGCGATAAAATAGATAAAGTGTGTAATAATACAATTTTATATAAAAGATAAAACAAAATAGATAAAGAGAGGTAAAAAGACATGTCAGGACATTCAAAGTTCGCAAATATTAAGCATAAGAAAGAAAAAAATGATGCAAAAAAAGGAAAAATCTTTACAAAGATCGGTAAAGAGATCGCAGTAGCAGTAAAAGAAGGCGGAAGTTCAGATCCTTCTAATAACAGCAGATTGAGAGATGTAATCGCAAAAAGCAAAAATCCAACAACATGCCAAACGATACAATTGAAAGAAATATCAAACGCATCCGGAGATATGAGTGCAGCAAACTATGAGCACATTACATATGAAGGATACGGACCGAACGGTACAGCTATCATCGTAGAAACTCTTACAGATAACAAGAACCGTACAGCATCTAATGTAAAGAATGCATTCACAAAGGGAAGCGGTAACGTAGGAACACCGGGATGCGTATCCTACATGTTCGACAAAAAAGGCCAGATCATCATTGACAAAGAAGAATATGAAGGCGATGCAGATGAACTGATGATGCAGGTACTGGCTGCAGGAGCAGAGGACTTTGTAGAAGAAGACGACAGCTTTGAAGTACTGACAGATCCTGATGATTTCAGTGCGGTACGTCTTGCAATGGAAGAAGCAGGGGAATCCCGATGGCATCCGCAGAAGTAACAATGATCCCTCAGACATATGTAGAACTGACAGATCCAAAGACATTGCCAATATCCAGAAGACGCTGGATATGCTGGATGATGACGATGATGTTCAGGATGTATATCACAACTGGGATGAATAAAATATGCAACACCTCCATACTAATAAAAGTATGGAGGTGTTTTTTATGAGCGAAGAGAAAAAAGAAAAAGAAAAAAGTGCAGAGCCGACAGAAGAATTAAAAAGAAACCGGTAGTGCGAATCTTGAAGGAAGCCGGGACAACCACAGAATCAAACTTCTTACGATAGTGGGTGAAATTGAAGGACATGAAGCGGTATCCGGGAATACAAAGGCCACAAAGTATGAACATCTGCTTCCTATGCTGGCCGAAGTCGAAGACAGCAGTAAGATTGATGGTCTTCTGATTCTTCTGAATACACTTGGAGGAGATGTAGAGGCGGGACTTTCGATTGCAGAAATGATCGCTTCTTTGAGTAAAGCTACAGTATCCCTGGTGCTTGGCGGCAGTCATTCGATCGGCGGACCACTGGCAGTGTCGGCCGACTATTCATTTATCGTGCCAAGCGGAACAATGGTGATACATCCGGTGCGGTCTAACGGGATGTTTATCGGAGTTCAGCAAAGTCTCGATAACATGATACGTACGCAGGACCGGATCACAAGATTTTTGTCAGAACATTCTTCTATGAAGCAGGAGCGGATCGAAGAGTTAATGTTAAACCCTACAGAGCTGGTCAAAGATGTTGGGACACTTCTGGAAGGAAAGGATGCTGTAAGAGAAGGACTCATTGATGCTGTAGGCGGGTTAAGTGATGCATTGAATAAATTGCACGAAATGATCAGTGACAGAAATCAAAAAAAAGAACGAAAATGTGTAATGACAGCAATTCCCCTAAATGCTATAATTATAATTAGTATTGCCATCATAAGGGGAGTTTTCATGACGGCGAAGTCTACAAAGAGTAAGACGAACAGAAAAAAAAACAGGTACGACTTCAAAAAGTCGACTTCTAATAAAAAACAACAAAGAAAAATACAAAAAACAACCAGATCTACCAGAACCGCAAAGTCCGGTAATAGTTTTCTGATGGATGAAATCCTGATATGGATAACACTTGCGGTCAGTATCATTCTTCTGATCAGTAATTTTGGTGTTGCAGGATTTTTAGGAGATGCCGTATCCGGAGTTTTGTGGGAGATATTCGGGGCCGTGGCCTATATCGTTCCATTCGTTTTGTTTGGTCTGGTATCTTTTCTGGTGTCTAATAAAGGCAACCGGTATGCTTACATGAAGACAGTAATTGCAGTGCTTTTGCTGTTCCTTGCTGAAATTTTTGCTGCAGCTCGTGGACGAACTTGGCGGAAAGATCGGAAAGGGACTGGCATCTGTATTAACGCCGGCAATCGGTGTAGCCGGAACATATGTTGTCACAGTGATCCTTATGATCATCTGTCTGGTGATCATTACAGGAAAGTCTGCATTAAAAAGGTGTGAAGGCCGGCAGTGATAAAGCATATGCAAGGGCAAAAGAAGATGCAAGAAGACATAAAGAGCATGCAGAAGTCAGAAAACGTGAACGCATGGAACAGCGTGAACAACGTGAAAAAGGAACGTGCTGCGGCTGCGGCAGACAGCGGCATGCACAGGCGGAGAGACAAGCATGTGGAAGGAGTATCTTTCGATACGTCTATCGCTAAGAAATCTCCGGAAGTAAGAGAACTTCCAATCGATCCAAAGACAGCAAAGGACCGGAGAAACCGGAATTTATCATACACCGTGCGGATCCTGAGCCGGCAGATTATGGAAAAGAAGACATGACGAATGAACCGGAACAGAAGACTCCGGAATCTGAAAATGATCCAAAGACACAGGAAAAACCTGCAAGACGTAAGAATCCGAAGATGGGGGGCGGCAGGAATGGCAGATGAAGTAGCAGATGTTGCTGCAAGCGTTGCCGCAGATTCTGTAAAGCCGAAAAAAGAGTATCAGTATCCGCCGTTATCTCTGCTTCAGAGAGGAAAACGCGGCGGAGGAGAATCAGATGCGCATTTAAGAGAGACCGCTATGAAGCTGCAGCAGACACTCGAGAACTTTGGGGTAAAAGTTACTATTACCAATGTAAGCTGTGGACCTTCGGTTACAAGATATGAATTACAGCCTGAAATGGGAGTCAAAGTCAGTAAGATCGTAGGTCTTGCCGATGATATCAAACTGAATCTTGCAGCGGCAGATATCCGTATTGAGGCACCGATTCCGGGCAAAGCGGCTGTTGGTATTGAAGTACCGAACAAAGAAAACAGTGCAGTCATGCTCCGTGATCTTCTGGAATCGCCGGAATTTAAGAACAGTTCTTCAAGATATCTTTCGCAGTAGGAAAGGACATCGGCGGAAAGACTGTGGTAGCAGATATTGCCAAGATGCCGCATTTATTGATCGCCGGTGCTACGGGTTCCGGTAAATCAGTATGTATCAATACGCTGATCATGAGTGTCTTATATAAGGCAGACCCTAATGAAGTAAAACTGATCATGATCGATCCGAAGGTTGTAGAATTGAGTGTGTATAATGGTATTCCACACCTTCTGATTCCGGTAGTCACTGATCCGAAAAAAGCGGCAGGCGCACTGAACTGGGCAGTGGGAGAGATGTCAAGACGTTATCAGGCATTTGCCAAATATAATGTCAGAGATATGAAAGGATATAACGAAAAGATCAAAAGTCTTGGAGTCCAGACCGAAGAAGGCGATAAACTGGAGCCTATGCCACAGATCATTATTATTGTTGATGAGCTTGCGGATTTGATGATGGTAGCTCCGGGAGATGTAGAGAAGCAATCTGCCGTCTGGCACAGCTTGCGAGAGCCGCAGGGATCCACCTGGTGCTTGCGACACAGAGACCGTCAGTTAACGTTATCACCGGACTTATCAAGGCGAATATGCCTTCGAGAATCGCATTCTCAGTATCATCCGGTGTAGATTCCCGGACGATTATAGATATGAACGGTGCAGAGAAGCTTCTGGGAAAAGGAGATATGCTTTTTATCCGTCAGGATATCAGAAACCGGCCAGAGTACAGGGATCATTTGTTACAGATAAGGAAGTACAGCAGGTAGTAGAATATCTGCGTGAACATAACGGCGATGTTACATACAATCAGGATATAGAGACGCATATGAATACCATTCCTACCGGAAATCCGGCATCAGGATCCGGCGGAAGTGAAGGTAATGAAAATGATGCATATTTTGCAGATGCCGGAAGACTGATTATTGAGAAGGAAAAAGCGTCTATCGGAATGCTCCAGCGAGCTTTTAAGATAGGATTTAACAGAGCTGCAAGAATCATGGATCAGTTATGTGATGCAGGGGTTGTCGGACCGGAGGAAGGAACGAAACCTCGTAAGGTACTGATGTCTGCAGAAGAATTTGAACAATATTTGAATGAGAAGAATGGATAAGAGATAGAATTCACAGTAGGAGGATGGCATAAGATGAGATGTAGGTATTGTGGTCAGAGAATACCTGAAGGGGAATTGTATTGCAGACATTGTGGAAAAAGAGGTCCGCATTGTTCCGACTACAACCCATTAGATGATATGCTTACAGCACAGATAAAAGGTGCAATAGACAGTGATGGATATGAGGATGAGATGTATTATTCCCTGGCCTTCACGTAACAGAGATGCAGCTGGAAGATCTACAACCGGCAGCCGTAGAGGAAATGAAAGACGCAGTACAGGTGTGGCAAGAAATAATACAAGAAACAGAAGCAGACAGATGAATGAGGATGAACGCAGACGCCGTAACCGTGAGCGTGCAAGACAAAAAAAGCACTTCGCAAAAAAGAAAAGCGTGCACTGCTTCTCGCATTGTCCCTGTTACTTATCATAGAATTGTTGGAATATTTGCTTATATGACATCATATATCGGTGAGGTCAACAAGGGAAATAAAGCACTCGAAAGAAATGATTATACAGAGGCAGAAGACTGCTTCAGAAATGCCATGGCAAAAGATGACACCAGACCGGAAGCATACACAGGCCTTTCAAAAGTTTATCAGGCACAGGATAATACAGAAAAAAAGCAGAGCGTCTGTTCTCGGATGCACTGAAAAAACAGGAAGATAATATCGAATTACATCGTGCGTGCATCAAATTCTATATCCGTTCTGATCAGAAAGAGAAGATTCCGGAGCTTCTGGATAATGCGACTTCGACGATCACAGATGAATTACCGGAATATGTAGTGAAGACTCCGAAATTCAGTCTGGATGACGGTGAGGATTATGATGATGTTCAGCAGTTAAAACTGACGGCAGAATCGGGAAATAAGATATATTATACGAAGAACAAGAAGAAGCCAACCACAGGCAGCCATAAGTACAATAGTCCGATTCAGATTGAAGAGGGAGACACAACGATCTATGCAATAGCAGTAAATAAGGCGGGCATTCCAAGCCTTCCGGTGAAAAAAATCATATACCGTTGAACTTCCGATCGAAGATGCACCGGCAGTGTCCCCATCAACCGGACAGTACAGCACTGCTCAGGAGATTGAGATTAAAGTACCGGATGGATATACGGCGTATTATACGACAGATAAATCAGAACCGACGACTTCTTCTACGAAGTACACCGGACCAGTAGAGATGCCGGAAGGAGAGACCATCTTTAAGGCAGTATTGGTCAATGCCAAGGGAAGAGTGAGCGGAATTACGACCAGAAATTATGTATTGAATTAAGATCAATATGCCACCGGGAGTTGTTGATTTCAATTTATTGAATGAAGTTTTGAGCTGGTGTCACCAGAATTGATAGAACTTTTGAAGTATATGGAACATAGTACGGATGAAGTGTCAGAAGTATGTAAAAGTGAACGAATTCAAAAGATGCATAGACGGATTTGTCAGATCAAAGCAAGTGAAAAGACAGAGGTGAAATATATGCAGTCGTGGGAAGAAAAGATACTTATAAAACAGGAAGGTATTGCAGAAGGAATATTAGAAGGAAAATTAGAAGAGAAGCAAGAACTTATGAGAAAGTTGTCTAATAAATTCTCAATCGAACAAATTGCAGAAATGCTGAAATTGATATTTCTGAAGTAGACAATATAATAAAAGAACTTGCAAAATAATAAAAGCGGTCAGATATATTCCGGAAGATATGTCTGATCGTTTTTATCGTTATGCGTTCAAAAGATGCTTCCGATTTTAGGTTCTGTAGACGTCAAAGTATGCAAGAGAAGTATAAGTCGAATTGTGTAATGTTTTTAACAAGCTTCAAATGCATAAAAGAAAAATTAATACTGTGATCGGCTCTGCATATTTTGAATTTTTAAAAAATACATACAAATAAATGAATTTCAACTGGGAAGTAGAAAAAACACAAATTTAACATTTCAACCACTTGAAAAATAAATTCCTTAGTAGTACAATTGTGTTAAAAGATTAACGATGCTTTCTTGATAAAAAATATTATCAAGTTATACAATGCATCAATACATAATAAAAAGGAGCGTGTTTGATATGGCAAGATTTACACTGCCAAGTAGTTGTTTCAGGCTTCTTTTTAGCTATTGAAAGATTATTAAAGAGTATTAAAAAGCCTTATTTAATCACATTTTTGGGAAGGATTGATAAAGAATAAAAAAGATCAATAAGGTTGCAAATCTGGATTTTTGTTGCAAAAGTGTTGTAGATGTCTTCAAAAAAAAATATTTGAAACAACAGTTGAAATCAAATTCAATAAAATGACATGAGAGTAAAATCTTGTGTCTTTTTAGTATTTAACTATAAGTATATGAACTGTATGAACCAAAAAAGGAAATACACAATAGATACAATTAAGAAATAAGATCAGAAGTCTTTTACACCAGAAAATAGATTTACAAGAAAAATAATCTGTTATTGAACCGAAAAATTGGGGTGAATTGGATTATTATCATATAATAGTATATAAAGATTGAAAAAAAGGACATAATTATGGTATAATTAGACCATAAAAGGAGGTGCTGATTATGCCACAAATAATTCCTATAAAAGAATTGAAAAATACTTCTGAAATTTCTGAGATGTGTCATAGGACAGAGGAACCTATCTATATTACAAAAAATGGATATGGAGATATGGTTATCATGAGTATGGAGAATTATGAATCGACAATGAAACAGCTTGCAATGTATCGCGATATTGAAATATCTGAAAGGCAGATCGAAGCAGGGCAGGTAAAAAGATGCAAGAAAGGCACTGGGTGAAATGAGGGCAAAGTATGGTTTATAAATTAAATGTTACAGATCATGCAGACGAATTACTTGATAATCTTGTGTATCATTTGATTTACCGCCTGAAAAGCAAAGAAGCTGCAAAACATTTGTTAGATAGTGTAGAAAGTATTTATGACCAATTGGTGGAGAATCCATACCAATTTCCGAAAAGTCGGGATATGTATTTGGCAAAAAAAGGATATTATGAGGCGGTTATTCCACAAATGAATTATATCGTGATATTTGATGTAAGAAAAGATATTGTAAATATAGTTGGTATTTTTCATCAATTAGAGAATTATCTAAGTAAATTGTAATATAAAAAAATGATGTATTATATTAAAGAGCAATTGACATAAATTTGTAAGAAGTTTATTGTAATAATAACAACAGACAACTTGAGTGTCTGTCAAGCGAAGAAGTAAGGTGTTGTGCCAGAGGATAATGCCTTACGAGCTTTATAAGGGTTTAGCATTTACCACAATTTGGCTAGAGAATACATACTTTCAAAAGAAAATGCCAGAGAATCTGTTTGATACAGGGTCTTTCTTTTTGACCAAATTGCATGAAAGCAATTCGGAGGATTTGCCCAGCAGGAAAAGAGAGAAACTGATCATAATCTTTGATAAAAAAGTCAGGTTGATTATATTTAATCTTCCTGACTTTTCTATATATAATTAAGTATTACTATAGCTCATTTAAAACGTACTCTCGTGGCAGATTCCTCTTTGCACCGATAATATACAGAATTGCCGGCATATAACAGGAGAAAAAGATAATAACCTGCATAAGAAGCGGAAGCTTATAATTAAAATGTCCTACAGACGCTCCAGCATTAAAAATCATATAAAGAGTAGCTACGATATCAAAGATAACTGCCGTTACCAACAAAATCTTTCCATTATTAACAAGCTGTGCAGATTTTTCGGTTGCGCCACAATTGCGTTCGGCGATATTTCCAAATAATAAAATGCCCCAAAGAATATCAGACCGATTATTGCAACAAATAGAAGAATTACCCTTCCAATCCCAGTTCCGAAGGAATCACAATCGTCAAAAATAGGGAAATTAAGAAAACTAAAGAAAGAAGCGCCGTTCCAATAAGTCCCGTTAGCTGATAATAAATCCCAGCACCTTTTAACAGACGACGTCCACCTGGAGTTTTCTGCCGCCAATAGAGCAGAGCAGTTCATCACAAAATTCCGTTGGAGTCATATCTAAAAATTTCTTCAAAAATCCTCCCCTGCGTTTTCGGCTTCAAGAGCCATTCCAGTAAGATCCCGTTCAAATTGCCTAATTTCAGAATCTAACAAAGGAAAGGTACGGATATGGCGCATCATTTGCCGTATTATTTTTTGATCTTTTTTATTCAACATGATTTTATACCTCCGTATCAAATACCTGGTTTACAGATTGGGATATCTGTTTCCAGTTTGTTTTAAATTCGTTCAAATATTCTACTCCATCTGGTGTAATGGAATAATATTTTCTGCTTGGACCCAGTGGAGAAGGGGGTGCATCTCAGAGGTAATAATTCCTTTTTTTTCAAGACGAACCAATAATGGATAAATGGTTCCTTCTTTTATATCTTTAAATCCATAACCCAGAAGAGTTGTAACAATTTCATAACCATAAGATGTATTTTTGGATAATATTTTTAAAATACATCCTTCTAATGTTCCACGCATTAATTGAGATTTATCATACATTGCATCACCTGATATTTTCTAATCTATTTATCAATATTATAACATAGCCAGAAAACATGACAATAGATAAGTAATCGAATTGACAATAACTACTATGTGGTGTAAAGTAGAAGTGTACTAGTATGTGGAACAAAGTAGCTGAATACAGATTATCAAATAAGGTGGGGGAATGTAAATGTTAACAAAAATAATCTATAAAAATTTCCGAAGTAATTTTAAAAACTATGTTGCCTTTTTTATAGGAAATATGATGGGTGTAACAGAATTTTTGTATTTTGGGGTTTGTATTCTATTGTAAAAATATGTCTGCAAATTCCGTAATGTTAGAGGATACATTGGAAGAAATTATTATTTCGGTCAGCGTGATAACTATATTTTCTACTGCTTTAATGGTTTATTCGATGCTGAATTATATTAAGAAAAGAATAGCAGATTATAGTTTGTTTTATATTTTGGGAATGAAAAAAACAAAAGTTATACGTATTTGTTTTTCGGAATATCTGGCGGGATGGATGGTTTCCCTTTTAATAGGTTTAGGTATCGGAAGAGGAATATTGTATTTAATCCAACAGATTTGGCACAAGCTTTTCCCCACATATATTTCTTTATGTTCAGTTGGTACGGAAATATATTTTAATACATGTAAAATCAGCTTTTTCATCATGCTTGCAGTAGTCTTCGTCCTCTTAATCTGGGCCGATAATAGTGGTATCAGTCGAATGATAGCAGGAAATGAAATAAAAGAGAAAAGGCCTAAAAGTATTTATTGGAGTATTTGCATTGTAATTGGTGGGGATTATTAATTTTTGGTTATTGGAGTTACCCCAGTAATACTTTTTACTGGATATGTCCTTTCTCATGTGGAATGGATTATGGGAGGTTTTTGATATTGATTTTGGAGGTGGAATACTCTTAGAAATCATTCATAGTCATTTGAAATTCTACCTAAAAATTTATTAAAACTCAATCAATTGTATAGTAAGTATCAGACGAATGTATTGGTTTTGCTGATGTTTTTTCTCTTCATTTTATAGCATTAAGTTATTGCACTGCGAATGTATGCGAATTACTTCCAATAAATGGTCATGAAAAGTATTATCCATATCAGGCAATATGGATGAACCGTGGGGAAAAGGGCGATATATCTTTCAGTGAAACGTTAAGTCATTCTTACAATGGTAAATATGAAAATATTCCAATGATCAGGGTAAGTAGCTATGGAAATGAATTAATTGGTATTTCGGAAAATACATATAAAAAATTGACAGGCAAATCTGCAGACCTAAAAAATGAAGAAATTATATATATTGTAAATGAATATAAAAATCATCCTGGTGCAAATGTGACAAGAGGAGGATTTGAATATGGACACAATGGATTTACATGGCTTGCAATGGGAAGTTATATAAATGAATTAAAAAATATGTGGATCCATCGTCTAATCATCCATTACCAAATCATGACACGGATCACCTATATAAAATCAGGGAAACCGTAACTGGAAATTTATTCGGATATTATAAGATGAATGACCAAGCAGAAAATGTGGTTGTATTTTCTAATAAATATTTTTCTAGGCAATATAAAATATTATCAAAAAAAGAATATGAACCTAATACATTGACGTTATTTGCATTTCCAAATGAAAAGTAAAGAAAAAGGCAACAGCAAAATAAAGAAGTATGCGAAAATTCATGGACCGAATGATTTTGAATTAACAGATACACCACAAAGCACATTGTATATTACAGATGAATTTCTCAAAACAGTAAAAAAAGGAGACATTTTCGAAATTACAAATAAAATATTCGTATCATTGCATTACTTATCAGTTCAATTTTTGTTTCAGCAATTAAAAGGCGGCTTCAGATTTACAATACTATCGGAAAGAAAAAGATTTTACAATGTATGGGAATTCATGAAAAATCTGGAAAAAAATTTTTGATGTAGAGATACAAATATTATCATGGATTTCATTAATAACGGCGACAATTTTGTCAGCAGCATATATGATAATGAATATTCATATTGAGTCAGAAAGAGGGGTTATATATGGATATAAAATATGGATTTATTGGCTTGTTATTTTATGTCTATATTGGTTTATGCATTATATCTTACAGAGAATAGTTACACGGTATGCTAGGAAGAATGTTGAAAGGCAGGAGAAACGAAAATGAATGTATTACAGGTCGAAAATTTAATAAGAAGCTATAGAAAATCCGTAATAAAAAGAAAGTGAAGAAGACGTAAAAAGTGTTAAAAGGAATCAGCTTTCAAGTTGCGGAAGGCGAATTCGTTGGAATCATGGGAAAATCCGGATGTGGTAAGACAACTTTACTTAAAACACTCGGAATGATTGATAAACCGACGGATGGAACGATTAAATTTATGGGAGAAGATACCAGTGAACTATACGGGGATAAACTTGCGGATATCCGGAACAGTAAAATAGGATTTATTTTCAGGATTTTTATCTGATGGACAGCCTCTCAGTGGAAGAGAATATCATGCTGCCGATGATCATAAGCAAACAGAATATTAATAAGATGAACTATGCTATTATGTGGAGCAAAGTAGCTAGCTGCAGATTACAAAATGGAGAGGGAATGTAGATGTTAACAAAAATAATCTATAAAAATTTTCAAGTAATTTAAAGAATTATATTTTGTTTTTCTTGAGTAATATTGTTGCAATTATGGAGCTGTTTGTATTTCGTGGATTAAAAGAGATTGTATTACAAATTGTAAAAGATACCGAAACAGCATTTCTTTTTAGAATTGATTTTACTATAGCTTTAGGAATGATTTCTGTTATTACTATAATGTTGATGGCGTATGCTATGATTTATTATTTAAAATCAAGAATAAGAGATTATGGATTATTTATTATGATGGGAATGCACAAACGAATGGTATTTAGTTTGATGTTGATAGAATATGTTCTTGGCTGGGTATTCTCATCAATACTAGGACTTATTCTTGGAACTGGTATATTGTATGGCATTCAGTTTTTATTACACAAAATTGCACCTTTATATTTTGTACGAATAGTAACGGCAAATTTGAATATATATGTGTATTCAATAAAATTTAGTATCGGAATTATGATTTTTACGTTTTTTTGCTGTCATAGTATGGATTGAAAATCATAATCTGAGTTCACTGATACAAGCTGAAGAAAAGATTCAGAAATGTCCGCAAAAGGATATTGGACAATTGCAGTTATTATAGAATTATATTGAGTGTAATTGCCTGGTTTATGTTTCCAAGCTATGAAGAAGTGCATTATGATGCATATTTTATATGGATAATTGGTGGATTTTAATTTTAACTTTTGGCATGGGTGTATTACTGGAAGAAATAAAAAAAACACGAACAATTTTTTTACTTGAAAAATGTATTACAAATAAATCAATTTAGCAGTAAATATCAAAATAACCTAATGTTGGTATTAATGTTTTTTTGTTATTCATTTTTTTGCACTTACATATATAAGCACAGAAATTTCTTCATTATTACCAATAGAACACTATAAAGTAAAAAACTATCCATATGATATGTTGTGGATGGCAGACACCAGTGAACAGAAGTATATAGATTCTTTGGTAAATAAAATGAAAATAACAGAAATTCCAATGATGAGGGTTACTTCCGTTAGTGGCGATCAGCAAATCGGTATTTCAGAAAGTTATTACAATAAATTGACTGGAAAGACATTACATTTAAAAAATCAAGAAATAGTAGTAGCAATGCAAGATCAAAATCATCCTAATAGAACCGTAAAGGATCGAACATTTCAAGAAAATTATAGAATTATGTATACAGGAAGATATTCAGATGATAAAAGTGAAGAACTCCATTCAATTGTAGTAAAAGGGAAAAGACATGAAAATTCCGCTCAATCCAAACGCCATCTATATAAAATCAAGAAAATGTATACAGAAAATGTGATAGGACAATATACAACAAACAGATGGTCAGAATCCTTGATTATATTCTCTGATAAATATTTTGAGAAAGAATATAAAAGAATAGAACAGACAAAAAATGAACCGTCTAAATTGATTTTAATTAAATTTGATCAGGAAAATAAACGTAATCTCTGGAAAGAAATAAGAACTTATTCCACAAAACATGGAACAAAAATTATTAATGATGGAAATGAACAAAACATTATATATTACACAGAATCTTTTGTAAAAACACAGCAAACATTATTGATGTTTCGTTTATTAAGCAAGGTGTTTATTTTAACAGCATTACTTTTAGATTCGATTTTATTATGGAAATAAAGGTTGAATCAGAAATCCCATCCTATAAAAAAAAAAACAGGAATTTTTACGTTGTATGGGAATGCAAAAAAAGAACGTAAAGCTCTTTATCTCTTGGAAATGCAAAGTGTCGGAATGATTTCATTAGCAGCCGGTATTTTATGTCCGTCATACATTTTATTGCATGTTTATTACGAATGGAAAAAGCAGGGGAAGTTAATAAATGGAATTTTACAAAGTATTGGCTGGTTGCCTGCTTAGGATATATTGCATTAGAGTTGCTTGTGCAAAGAGGTTTTGCACTATATATTACACGTAAAATTGAAGGAGGATTAAAAGATGAGGAGAAATGTATTAGAAGTTAAAGATTTGGTAAGAAACTTATAGAAAATCTGTAATAAAAGAAAGCGAAGAAGATGTAAAGGTTTTAAAAGGAATCAGCTTTCAAGTTACAGAAGGTGAATTCGTTGGAATTATGGGTAAATCCGGATGTGGTAAGACAACTTTGCTTAAGACACTTGGAATGATTGATAAACCGACGGATGGAACGATTAAATTTATGGGAGAAGATACCAGTGAACTATACGGGGACAAACTTGCGGATATCCGGAACAGTAAGATAGGATTTATTTTTCAGGATTTTTATCTGATGGACAGCCTCTCAGTGGAAGAGAATATTATGTTGCCGATGATCATAAGCAAACAGAATATTAATAAGATGATCGCAGAAGCAAAGAAATATGCAGAACAGTTTCAGATAGAGCATCTGTTAAAGAAAAACCCTATAAATTATCCGGTGGTGAAAAGCAGAGAGTTGCCATATGTCGTGCTTTAATCAACAATCCGGATCTGATCCTTGCAGATGAGCCGACCGGAAATTTGGACTCAAAGTCAGGAAAGATTGTAATTGATGCATTGAATAAGATTTCATCGGAATATAAGAAGACAATTGTCATGGTAACGCATGATCCGCAGATGGCAAGCTATTGTGACCGGATTATTCTGTTGAAGGATGGAAAGATTTTGGAAGAATTAAAGAAGGGTAGTAACAGAGAAACATTTTATCAAACAATCCTTTCCAAAATGGCGGAATTATAAAAAAGACCAATGCCAGTATCAGCTATATTTGAATTCAAGATTATTGTAAGGGGTGGGAAGGTATATGCTGCATAAAATAATTTACAAAAATTTTAAAAAGCAATATACGGAAATATATTTTATTTTTTGTCAGTAACATTATAGCCGTAGCAGAATTATTTATCTTTTGGGATTGAATGATGTTGTAGTGCGGGCAGTTACAGAACCTTCGATTATGATGGGAATAAAAAGTGATTTTATGATAGCGGTTGGATTAATAACTGTTGTTACAATACTTTGATGGTATTTTCTATGCGCTATTATATTAAACTCCGGGCAAAAAGATTATGGAACTTTTATTATGCTTGGGATGAAAAAGAAGATGTCTTATATGCTTCTTTTTTGCGGAATATATTATAGGATGTATAGGTTCACTTTTAATTGGTATTTTGTCAGGAAATCTGCTCCTATATGGAATTTTATATTGCTTAAATCAATACAATCCTCAGATTATTACATTACAAAAAAGTGGATCCGGTCGTATATAAAAATACAATTCTTTTGTGTCTGGGAGTTATGCTTGGAATCTTTATAATCCTCCTGGTGTGGATGGACGGAAGAAATTTAAGTTCTTTAATGATGAAAGAGGAAATAAAGGAAAAACGTCCCGTCAGTTCAAAATGGCTGTTGTTTACAGTGTTAGGGATTGTATTTATAATACTTGCAATTAAACAATATAAGCCAGGAACATGGGGATATTATTTTGCACATATATATTTTCTGATAGGCGGAATTCTTATTATTACTTTCAGTGGTGCATTTATTCTTGAACAGGTGAAAAAGGACCTTTTTACTTTCGATATGCATTGAAAATCAATCAACTTGATAGTAAATATCAAAGTAATATATTAATTATTCTGATGTTATTTGTAATACATTTTTTGCTCTTTCTTATATCGGTACACAAATAGTAGAGATCCTGCCTCTTGACAGGACAAATAGTAATTATCCTTATGATATAATCTGGATGGCACGCCAGAATGATGAAAAATACAGTGAAAAAATAGCCGAAAAATATAATGGCACAGTTAAACACATTCCGATGATCCGGGCAACAATGTTTTATTCACAGGAAGAAATTGGGATATCGGAGTCCACATATAAAGAACTAACCGGGAAGACTTACGGCTTGTCCGGGAAAGAAATTGTTATAGGAATTGAGGATCAGAATTATCAGAGGGAAGAAAAAAGTAACCGATAAGGTTCTTTATGATTTGTTTGGATGGCTGTATATTGGTAAATTTAATCCGAATAAAAAAAGAATTTGAATCTTCCAATATTTTAAAAGATACGAATTATCAGTATACGATAAAAAGAAATTCATACACAAAACGTATTTGGAAAATTCGTACCAGAAGATGCCGGTGAAGGTTGTGAAGATACAGTTATATTTTCGGATGAATATTTTGATAAACAATGGAAAAAACAGGCAGCAGATGATGAAGAAGTTTCAATGTTAGAAGTATTTTCTTTTCCAACAACAAAAGAGCAGATGGCATGGAAAAAGATAAAAGATCACGCAGATAAAGAAGGGAATTACTGTATTCCAACCAGATGACAGTCATTCGCCACATGCTATATGTTATAATAAGACTGTGTTTTTTAAAAGAACAGAAAATAAGTAATATATTTTTGCTTTTTAGCAAGCTGTTTATTCTGATAACCCTTTTAATCAGTGGTGTTTTTATTATGGTTGTTAAAAATCTGGCCGAAATGTCTTCTTACCAAAGACGTTATGAATTTTTTCATTCTATGGGTATGAAACAAAAAAGAACAAAAGAAGAATTTAAGTTTTGAGATTTGTAGCGTGGGGAATATAGCATTAGGTACAGGTATTTGTTTGGCTCTTTTTATATGTAATGACCTATTCACATTGGTATGAGGCAATGGGTGAAAAGATCTCAACTGCTTTTTGGAGTTACTGGCTTAAGCTTGTTGGAATTTATATAATTATTCAGATAGTTGTGCAGAAATTATTTGTAAGGTATGTGAACAAAAGAATTTAGAAGAAAGGCTTATAGATGTTGTTTGTTAGAGTAAATTTTGAATGCGGTATAAAAATACGCATATAATATTTTACTGACAAATGTTTGCAAAATCACTTGCCTTTTGCAAAGGTTCGTGATAAAATTTTTGTCAGTGATCAGGTTGCAGAAACTTGAGATGCCTGCGACCGGACGGAGGACCTAAGGGTCCTCCGTTTTTCTATATATGCAGATTTTTATAGAAGGTGAAAATGACAGAAAAAGCGTTAAAACCGATAAAACCGTTTTTGAATTATGAAGAACAAATCAATAATCTCATCGAGCAAAAAAGGAATGATTGTTAATGATCATAAATTTGCTGTGTCCAAATTAAAAGATATCAGTTATTTTGCCCTGATAGATGGGTACAAAAAATCTGTTTTATAATCCTATGACAAGAAAATATAAGGAAGGCACAACCTTTGAGGATCTTGTTGCTTTATATGAATTTGATGAAAAACTTCGTACATTGATCTTCCGGTATCTTTGTCATTTTGAGCAAAAAATGAGATCGCTGATTTCTTATCATTTTTGTGATACTTATTCAGAAAAACAGGAAGATTATCTGAATGCTATACATTATAATAACTCTGGAGCAAATAAAAAGAAAATTGCTGCTTTAATAGCTATACTGGATAGAGAAGCAAAGAAAAGCACAGATCACGCTTATGTAGTTTATCAAAGAAAACATATGGAAATGTTCCTATGTGGGTCATTATGAAAAACTTTAACATTTGGACAGATGTCAAAGATGTATTCATTTCTGACGACCAGTATGAAAACGAAAATTAGCCGACATTTTGATTATGTAAGTGAAAAAGAACTAATTCAGTACATGAAAGTGCTTACCTTATATAGAAACGTCTGTGCTCATAATGAAAGGTTATTTTCATATAAGAGCAGGTTTGATATCCCTGATACAATATTACATAGAAAAATGAAACTTCCGCGAAATGGAAATAAATACAAATGTGGGAAAAACGATTTGTTTTCTGTTGTGATTGCTTTTCGAATGTTGCTTTGGCAAAAGAAGATTTTGCTGAATTTAAAAATCTTTGCATCAGATAATTAACCAGTATATGAAAAAGACGGGCAATCTAAACCAGGATTTATTTTTCAAAGCAATGGGATTCCCGGAAAAACTGGAAGAATATAAGTAGATATAAATTATAAAATAATCAATATAGTACGAACCGAGGATTCAAAATGAAAAAACCACGGAAAACAGATAAATATATAAATGGTCAGGAAGGTCAATATTTTGATTTGCCTGACTTATTTTTTTTTATATCCAAATATGTAAGAAAAGTTGCCGCTGGCAAGTTCTTTGCATTTTATTTGTAACATTTATCAAATTGAATAGTTAATATTATAAAGGAAAGGGAGGACAGCACATGGATTTTGATTGTATATATAAATCATATTACCTGGACGTATATCATTTTTTGTGTGGTTTATCATCGAACAAAAGAAATTGCAGAAGATATTACACAGGAAACTTTTACAAAAAGCATTGACGGCAATTAATTCATATGATGGAAGAAAAGATATACGTGCATGGTTATTTACAATTGCAAGAAATACATATTTTACATATTGTAAGCGTGAGAAAATCTATGTGGAATGGGAGCCTCCAACGGAGCAGGTCGATATTCAGACGGAGTTTATTGACAATCTAATAAATAAAGAACAGGTTGAGAAAAATACATAATTTTTGAAAAATATGAAAGATCCCTACAAAATAGTATTTGAATTGAGAATACATGGGGAGCTTTCATTTGAAAAGATTGGGAAAATTTTTGGAAAAAGTTCTGGTTGGGCAAGAGTAACTTATTATAGAGCCAAAATGAAAATATTAGAATATATGGAGGCAGAGAATAATGAATAAAATAACATGTAATGTAATTAAAGATATTCTTCCACTTTATATAGATGGGGTGGTAAGTGAAGATACACAAAAATAGTGGATGAACATTTAGCGGAGTGCAGTTTATGCAGGGATGAAATGAATAAATTAAAAAAACGTTAGTTATTCCAACAAATGAAGAAATACAACAGGAGACTGTCAATGTATTGGAAAAAAGCATTTCTTCTATTGAAAGAACTGTAGTTAAAAAATTTATCCATTATTCATCGTATTTCGATCTGATATTTAATATCGGAATGATTCCGTTTATATTTGGCTGTATGTTGATTTGGATAAAAAAGAAACGTCTCTTTTGAATATATATGTGTTTATCAAAAAAATATAGCCGAATAAGTGGGGACTTATTAAGCTTTGCTTTGTTTTTTTGTAATATTTATTTGTTGCGATATTATCCATATTGTTTTAACCATGAAAAAGAAACAATTGAATATTATGGATTCGGTAGTTGTGATGTCAATTATGGTAAAGTTATTTCTTATTCTTATTCTAATGGCATTTTTAACAGCAGGTATATTAATGTAAGGGGGAGAATTCATGTTCAAAGTTGTATGGAAAAGCTTTAAGTATAATAGGAAAAATTTTTCTTTCTTTTTTATGAGTGAAATATTATCAGTTGCAGTTATATTTATGCTCGTTTATATTCAAGAGGCATTGTCACAAGTCCCAGGAATAAAAACTGAAGCGTTACAATTTGCATATCAAAGTGAATTAAGAAAGCAGTTACGCATAATCATTCCATATATTATTTTAATTATGATTCTGGTAACGGGATATTCTGTTAAAGCGTATATAAACACAAGAATATGGGATTATAAATTATTTCAATTATTAGAATACGCAAGAAAAATTTAAAAGTAATGATTGGTCTGAATATGTAATAAGCGGTATGCTTGCATGTGGTTTTGGAATTTGTTTGGTTTAATTGGAACGAAAATTATAAAAAGAAATTCTTCATACCAGAATAAATGCAAGATTTGTCAAAGGCATTTCGATGTCAAGAGTTTATCTTGTGTTGATTCTAAGCTGTCTGATCATGACGATAGGCGTATATATTACATTGCAAATATTATTAGATACCAGAACGAATTTAGGAGATAAGATATTCAAGATTAAGGAATCTCGAATCCATTCGATGATATCAGTTATTTACTTTATAGTGGGTATTTTGGTTATTAGTAGTGGTTATCTGTTGGTGAATAATGATCCAATGATGGCTTATATGGCACTTATATGTATTTTGACAGGTCTTATAATTCTTATGATATTCGGAACTGGATTTTTTATGGAAAAATTCAGTGAGTCGAAATATTATAAAAAGCATATATTAGCTTGGAATGATTGCTACTGTTACATAAAAAAAACATGGATTTCGGATGCTAATGCAGATATTGTTGGGAATCATTTTAATATTTAATACATTTTAATGCTTCGAGGTACAATTCATGACAGATATATGCCAAATGATTTTGTGTGTATCGGTAATTCAAAAGAAACGACAGCAGTAAATACTGTGATAACAGCTCGATTTAATGGTATTACAAAACAATTCCCGTTTCTGTGGTTTAATGAAATGAGAGGGGATTCCTGGGTTGCCATATCACTTAGCGACTATAATAAAATTTACAATAAAAATGAATCGTTAAATAAAAATGAAATAATAAGAATTTGGAGAAAAGAAGGAGCCGTAAATCGGATCTAAGTGATAAACAACATAGAAAAATAAAATCAATCGCACTTGGTAAATGTGGAAATATACGGATGAAGAGGGATTGGAATATAAATAATTTCAGATAAAGAAAGAACAAATTAAAGAGATGATCGGCTTTTCTATGACCGGTCTTGTAATTATTCCAGATAATATATTTACACAGGCAGAAAAGAAAGTGATTATAAAAAATATTTATGATTATAAATGTGCCAAAAAAGAACCTGACAGTTTCAACACGATACATAGAAGAGAAATTGCAACAAGGAAAACTAGATGAGG
>VOFB01003486.1_pt1 | contig 25254 bp, 27 predicted proteins | sample 5384141 | NCBI WGS metagenome assembly VOFB01 (sample SAMN12384721, study PRJNA508395) | human gut metagenome | isolation source: healthy gut A | host: Homo sapiens | reverse complement strand
GCATCCGTCGGCACTCGTGCGGTTGCAACTGGCTCGCTGGAGTATGTTACGCTGCCAAAGCTCTCCGCTCAAAACTTCGGGTCTGAGGCTTCCGGTATAGGAAAAGCGCTCCTGCGAGGATCGACCTCGCAGGAGCGCTTTTTTTGTTTCAGGTGTCGGGAGAGCTGTGTTTACTCGCCGATGTCATCCAGCGACAGTACCTGCTCATAAGAATCTGCACCGGCGACAGAGCCGATGGGCAAGACCACGTGGAGCTTTCCGTCACCGTCAGCGTATGTGCGGACGTCCATGCTGATGTTCTCATCGGACAGCGTCCAATCGCGGCGTTCCGTCAGGAACTCATCCGTATCACCGCCCGCAATTGCTCCATACTGTGTGTCGAACTTTGCAGCGGCAGCGCGGCGTACCGCCTCCAAGAAGACTGTCTCATCCACATCCAGTGCCTTCAGCAAGTCCGCTGTGGTGAGCTGCTGGCCGCTGGCGATGTCATACAGATAGACATTGTATTCGTTCACATCGGCATCCCAACCGCAGGAGACGACCAGCGACAGGATATTCTCATACTGATATGACTCCCATGCCACATAGAAACAGGACAGGCTGACCTTATCCGAGATATCTTCAAGCACGCCATTCACGATAGGGGTGTACGCATCGGAGATGGCCTTGTTGATGGCCTCTGCACCCTGTGTATCCGCCTCGATTTGAGGTACATGGTAGGTATAGTGGCCGCTGTTGCCGATGTCATCGGTGTAGTCGAAGTCCTCGTTATACAGTTCGGTGATTTGAGGTGCTTCATAAGACGCGTCGGGCGTCTCGGCCTGATGGTCGTCCTGTGTGTTGTTATTGTCTGTCCCATTGGGCGTTGCGCCGCAGGAGGCCAGTGCGAAAATCATTGCTGTGGCCAGCAGCAACACAAAAATCTTCTTCATGCAAATATCCTCCTTACTTCCACGAGAACCGACCCACAACGGCTTCCGTATACTGGTCGTCCGTGATAGCCGTATACCTCTCCCCGTCATACCAGTCGGTAAAGCCGTCGTCCGTCTGATAAATCTCGCCGGTCTCCGTGTCCATCACCCGCTCAAAGCCCATGGTGGCGTCGCTCTGCTTCTGGCTGATGATGTCCTGACTGGTATTCCGGCTTTCCCATGAGGACATGATGGCATCCTGCATCTCATTGGCGGATTGGCTCAACTGCTGGGATTGCCGCATCGCCGCGTCGCTCTGCGCCATGGCGGAGGAGGTATAGCTGCCGGAATAGTCCAGGCTGCCCAAGCTCCGTGTCAGGATGTCCTCCCAGTTCTGGAACATCCCCTTTTCAGCGGAGACGATGGTGGTGCTGTACGCCATGTAGTACCCGCCAAGGCCGGGGATGGGGAAGGGGGACAAGCTCCACGGAGCACATACCCTCCGCCTCGACGCCGTCCTGCGTAAACTCCGCACGCAGCACGCCGGCTGTTCCACCCAAAGAACCGGTCGCGTCAAAGGTCTCTGTCACCGTGAAATCCTCATACTGCGGGAAGTGGAGGCTGTTGTAAAACGGCTCTGCGGCAACCGCCGACAGATACTGCGGCAACACGTCGAAGTAACCCTTCACGGACTCCTCTGCCATTACGGGGAACGCTGCGTAGGCAGCGTTCCAGCATGTATAATTCTGCTTCAGGAAGTCATCCGCAAACAGCGGCTCTGCCTTTAAGATATACAAAATCTGATTTACGCTGCACGCGGGGTCATACGCTCGCAAAGCGTGGTACATACCCGCGTTGGACGTGGCCGCCTCCACCATCCAGCCCTCCGGAACGCTCATAGAGAAATCCGCACAGCTATATGACTCCAGCTCCAGCCCGGACGCCATGGGCGTAATGACGAATTCTTCCTGCTGCGTGTTTCTGCTGTCCTGTGCGTCATCTCCGCCGCTTTTACTGCCGCAGCCGCACAGCAGTGTTATGGTAAAGGCTAAAATGATACAGCTAATTCTCCTCATAAGTCCCCCTCCTTGCCAATTATGTTCCAAGTATAGCACAAGTTCTGCCCCACCGCAACGTGTTCTGCGATGCGCCCTGTCCAAAAACGATCATGCATATATTCTCTTGACGAAGATGCGCGGCAAACAGCAACTTCCAGCCAAAGAAATGCAAGAATGGCAGCAGCGAAACGGCTCTATACTGCACGAACCGAGACATACTGCGCAGACGCGTTCTCTAAGATTTTACGGTGCTCGTGTTGTGAACTTTACGTTGGCCGCCTACTTCTGTTGCTCCAATTTCGAGCTTTAACCGTTCCTGCTCCACCTCATAATCAGCTGTCATTTTCTTATACTATACCGATAAACATACGGTTTCTGTAGCGCGCATACGATGGACTATTCTCGAAGAGGAGGTCTGTTTATGCCAACCGTTCAGCAAACACCCACTCCGGCGATCACCGTCACTCGCAATTTCCTTGGTCAACAGACGGCAGAGGCGCTGGTGGTGGAATTGATCCGCGCCCACACACAGGCGGCTTAATGGCTGCGGGCAGTCTACGGAAAGGAGGGGACTTATGGAGAAGCGATTACTGCCTACTGCGCTGTACTGTCGCCTGTCCCGGGAGGACGGAGACCGGATGGAGAGTGATTCCATCGGCAACCAGCGGAAGCTGCTGGAGGCGTATATCGAAAATCATCCTGAGTTGGTAATGGCGGAATGCTATGCCGACGACGGCTATACCGGCACGAATTTCCAGCGCCCCGCCTTTCAGCGGATGCTGCGGAACATGGAAAGTGGGCGCATCCGCTGTGTGCTGGTAAAGGACCTGTCCCGTTTCGGCCGTGATTACATCGAAACAGGCCGCTATCTGGAGCGTTGGCTGCCGGAGCACGGTGTGCGGTTCATCGCTGTCACGGACAATATCGACAGCGACCGCGGCGCCTACGACATGATGATGCCGCTGAAGAATCTGTTTAACACCCAGTATGCACGCGACATCTCCCAAAAGGTCAAAAGCTCCCTCCACGCCAAGCAGCAGCGGGGTGAGTTCATCGGAGGCATTCGCCAGCTACGGGTACTGTAAGGACCCGCAGAATCATAACCGTCTGGTCATCGACCCGCCTGCGGCGGAGGTGGTGCGGCGCATCTTCACCCTGTTTGAAAATGGAATGGGTAAGATCCGTATTGCCAAGCAGCTGAACGAGGAGGGCATCCCCTGCCCCAGTGAGTACAAACGGCTCACCGGCGAAGAATACCGCAACAACCACCGGCTGGAAACCACCACCTACTGGACATACGCTACCATCCACCGTATCCTGCAAAATGAGATGTACATCGGCAACATGGAGCAGGGACGGGACGACCGCCTTCAGATGCACGGGAAAGCCAAGCGGAAGGAGCGCTCCCAGTGGACGGTAGTATCCGGCACCCACCAGCCCATCATCGAAAAGGGCCAGTGGCAGCGGGTGCAGGCTCTGCTGAACGCTAACGCCCGTACGCCGGATTTTCAGCAGAATGTCAGCCCCTTTGCGGGTTTTCTCAAGTGTGGCGATTGTGGACGAGCCATGGTCAAGACCACCTGGGGTGGCAAAATCTTCTACACCTGCGGCTCGTATAAGCGCTACGGCGCATCCGTGTGCAGCAAGCACTATATCGCCCATGATGTGTTGACGAAGGTGATACTGGATGATCTGAACCAACTCATTGCCGGCGTGGAAAACCTCCGCCAGCTGGCACAGCAGGGCGCGGCGCAGCGCCCGCGCTCCGGCACCGACCATCAACTGTTATCTGTTCAAATTTCTCTCAATCCATCCGTGCATCTGTTTATCAATTTTGAAATAGGACATTGTGCCTCCGCCCTCAATCCAGTCATAGTTCGGATAGAAGGAGATAAAGAAGCGCAAGCCAGAGGCGGTTTCGATTCGGAGATTTCTTCGATCATCGGCAAAAGCAGTGTGCGCTTCCTGTTGATTTTCTTCGGGGATACCATCAAATACTTCCGTCTGGAAGTCATCGTTTCCATAACTCACAAGTGTAATCGTCATGTGATAGAACTCGGTGATTTCCTGCCGATTTGTTACCGGTGAGCCAACTTCTTGTTCGTTGTTCCACTTCATTTCTGTAATGGATGCAATATCGTCTGCGCTCTCAATGCCATACACGCGATAAAGCTCGGTGAACGAACAGTTTGTGTTGCTGTCAAACTGATAGAAGTTGCAGAACAGCGCGGCATACCATGTGTCACCGTCTCGCAGAACATATACGCCATCACAAACAGCAGGTGCATACCGGTATAGCTCGATGTCAGTCTGGCTGACAGTGCTTTTATAGCCAATGCCTCCGTCAGATTTCAGGTAGGAAATGTGTTCGCCAGCCATATCGGCGGTGATTTCAGGCGGCAGACCATACTTCTCAAGCACCTCCGGAAGTTTGACAGCCTCGTAAAATTTGCCGTTGTACTCAAGTGCGGCAATGTTCTGCACGGGATCTTGGGTGTCAGGACCTCCCTTATGGTGAAGCACAGGAATGGCGATAGTCACCGCCAGACACAGGCAGGCTGCAACAACTCCCCATTTAACCCACTTGCGCTTCGGCTTCGCATTGGTGCGGACATTGTTGGTTTCCTCGATAATATCATCGTTCAGCATATTCAAAGCGTCACTGATGTGTTCTTTCTTCGTAGCTCATAGCCCTCCTTTTCCAAGTATTCTTTCAAACCTTGCCTTGTTCGGTAGAGCATACTCTTGACCTTCGGTTCACTCATGCCGTAGTAGTCTGCGACTTCTCGGATAGGATCCGCAAAGTAGTATCTGCCGACAAAAGTGTTTCGTGCTTCTGCCGGGAGTGTGTAGAGATAGGTATTGATCGCTTCCGCAAGCAGTTTCAATTCTATGCTCTGCTCCGTGGTTTCGCTGCCGGAAATACAATCCTCCAGCTCGGAAAGAGAGACTGCATATTCCGAGTGCTTCCGTTTATCCCTGTTGCGTGTGCGGAACGCATCAATGGATAGTTGTCGTGTGATTTTTCCTAAATAAGTGGAGAGGACGCTTGGCTTATGCGTTGGCATGGAGTTCCACGCCTTTAAGTAGGTATCGTTGACGGTTTCCTTGCTGTCCTCCCAGTCGGAGAGGATATTGTAGGCGATCTTTGAAAGATACCGCCCATATTTCCGCTCCGTTTCGCTGATGGCACTCTCATCTCTTTTCCAGTATAAGTCAACGATCGTTTCATCCTGCATGGGCGAACCTCCTTTCTCATCTGCTGTCAGGTTCCTTCACTATATATCCCGACAAAAATCGGAGTTGGTTTCACGATTTTCAAAATTTCTTCAAAAAATTATAAAATACAGCAGGTACAACCCCACCGCCAGCTCCGCAAGGCCAGTGCCCAGGGCGGCGCCCGCCGTGCCCAGTCCCGCGCCGGGCAGGGATAGTGCGCCCAGCCGGATGGTACCGGTGGGGAAAATAAGCAGGGTGTTGAACACCACATCCAGCACACACATGAGCACCATGCAGACACCGGGCGTGCGCATATTGCCGGTGGCCTGCAGCTGTCCCGCCGCCACGTTGTCCAGCTGGAGGGCGGGCAGGAACAGACTGTACACCAGGAAATAGGCAGAGGCATCCCGCCAGATCTCCTGCTCCGCCCGCAGCAGCCGGGGCAGCGGCGCAGACAGTGCCGCCGCCAGCGCCGCCATGACCACGCTGAAGGCCAGGCACAGCACCAGCGCCTGCTTGAGGATGTTGCGCGCCTCGGCCAAGCGGCCGCCGCCCACCCGCTGCGCCGTCAGCACGTTGAAGCCCATAGCCGCCGCGTAGGACAGCCCTCCGAACAGCCAGGTGGTGGAGGCCACCAGCCCCACTGCCGCCGACTGGGACGCGCCCAGGCGGCCCACCATGGCCGCATCGATATATTGCATGATAATAGTGGCCAGCTGTGCCATGATGGCCGGCCAGCTGAGCTGCAGCGTCAGGCTGATCTGCTGCCGGGTGGACAGCGGCGCGCCGCTGCGCAGCAAAGCCAGATGATCCGTTTTCAAGGGTGTCCCTCCATAGAACTTGTTTTTTCACTGTACCATCGATTGACAAGGACAAACAAGTCCTTGTCAATCGATGGTACCACGGACGCGCGCTTTTCGCAACCCCGGCGTGGCGGAGCACCGTGATATACAGCATATAAATGTGCGGGTACAGTCCGTTGTCCGGGCGTCCAATACCCGGCCGGGCTTGTTCAGGCCGCGCAATATGGTACAATGCCCGTAAAGAATATCGGCGGGACCGTATCCCGCGAAAAGAGGACAATATGGAGTATCGTGTTCTGCCCCACGGCGGGGAGAAGGTCAGCGCCATCGGCACGCAGCCGGAGGAGTTCGCCGCCATGATCACCGACCGCCTGCAGCTTGAGCTGCGGAATAACTGAACGACCGATTGACCGGCCCCACGGCATAGCCGTGGGGCCGGTTTTACTTTACTGGCACATCAGAAACGCTTTCAGCGCCAGCTGGAAGGTCAGCATCTGCTCGCTGTCGTTATAGTTCAGATCCAATATCTCGGCAATACGGTCCAGCCGGTACAGCAGCGTGTTCCGGTGGATAAACAGCGCCTTGGAGGTCTTTACGGAGTTCTGACAGTTGTTGAAATAGGTTTCCAGCGTGTACAGCAGTTGAGTATTGTGTTCCTCGTTGATGCCGTAAACATATTTGCTGACGGCTTCACTGATCTCGGATAGGGAGGTGTGGTAGGGAATACGCATCAGCGGGAAGTGCAGCTCATTCTGTTTCAAAAGCTCCCGCAGCGTCATAAGTACGCCTCCCTTCGGCAAAACACCAAAACACCCCCTATTTTGATGATACCATTATACCTCATAAGTGTAAACCGCCTTTTTTGCTGAACGGATTGTTATATTTGCGCCGCCGTTGTTCTTAAGCGGCATACCTGACATTTCAAGCAAAAGCAACCCTGTCATTTAAACGGGGCATTTAGCGGTGCTTCAGGCGAGGATGGCGTTGACCGGAATACAGGAGGCTTTGGCTGGGGCAGGAACGCAGCACATACGGCTAAATCGTTTTGAGAAGGAAAAGAGCCAATTGGTGCCGGGGGCAGTGCCAACGTCCGGCTGGCTTTATGTACATCGGAGCCCTTGCTTTTTGGCAAAATGCAGACTATACTAAGGGCGAAAAGCTGAAACACACCTGTGGAGAGGAGGCAGCATAGATGAGGGAGATGTGTCAGACTTTCGGCATAACAGCGCTCGGCGAGACCGTGGAAAGCTGGACGCTGAAAAATGAGTTTCTGACAGCGGAGGTGCTTACCTACGGCGCGGCGCTGCGGCGGCTGGTATTCGGCGGTGTGGATGTGGTGCTGGGCTATGACACCCTGTCGGAGTATGAGCGAAACGACGGCTTCTTCGGCGCGACAGTGGGCCGGGTGTGCAACCGAATCGGCGGGGCGTCCTTCGGACTGAACGACAAGACGTACCCACTGGCGAAAAACGACGGAGAGAACCATCTCCACGGCGGCGTGCGGGGATTTGACAAATACATCTGGGCGGCGGAGCCGCTGGCGGACGGCCTGCGGCTGCACCGTCTGTCGCCTGACGGGGAAGAGGGGTATCCCGGAACGTTGGCGGTGTCGGTGACGTATCGGCTGGCCGGCGAGTCGCTTCGGATCGAATACGAGGCGGAAAGCGATGCCGACACCCTGTGCAGCCTGACCAACCACAGCTATTTCAACCTGAACGGCGGCGGTACGGCTATGGCGCATACGCTGGCACTGGCGGCGGAGAGGTATCTGGAGACGTCTCCCGGCTGCCTGCCCACGGGGCGGGCGCTGCCGGTGGCGGGGACGCCCTTTGACTTCCGCGCAGCTAAGGCTGTCGGCCGGGACATCGATACGGCGGCGGAGCAGCTGCGGCTGGTGAACGGCTATGACCACCATTTCTGCGTGGACGGGGCCGGTCTGCGCCGTGCGGCGGTGCTGCGGGGCGACAGCAGCGGCATCGCCATGACGATGGACACCACCTCTCCCGGTGTGCAGCTGTATACGGCCAACTGGCTGTCCCGGCGCGGCGGAAAGAATGGGGCGGTATATGAGCCCCGCTGCGCCGTGTGTCTTGAGCCGCAGTTCCCGCCGGACGCGGTACATCACCCGGACTTTCCGCAGCCGCTGCTGCGGCGGGGCGAAGTATACCGGCACTGCACGGTATACTCCTTTTCAAAATAACAACACCCCCGCGCAGTGTATCTGCGCGGGGGATGTGTTGTTATTATTGCGCTCAGCCCATGACCACGCGTACCCGCACCTCTGTGCCGGGTGCGGCCGGGGGAAGCACATTCCCGGTGATGGGTGTTCCATCCACGGCGATGGAAGCGATTCCCTTTTCTACGTGGTGAGGATTCTCCACAGTGATGCGGTAGACTGCACCGCGGTAGCGGCGCTTGACGGTATAGCCTGCCCATCCCGCGGGAATGCAGGGGGCGACAGCAAGACCGTCCAGCGTGGGCTGTATGCCGAGAATGGCCTGCGAGATGCTGACGAACGTCCAGGCTGCCGTGCCGGTGAGCCAGCTGTTCTTGCCCTCGCCGAAGGTGGGCGCGTCCAGAATGGTCCAGTCGCCTGTCTCGCGGAGGTAGGCGTCCGTTCCGGCAATGAGCCACAGCGGGTCGTCGTTAAAGCCGCTGCCCACAGCCAGGTTGCCCTTCTTGGTCAGGGGCTGGTACTGGTGATAGGCGCTGCCGTCGGGGAACTGGGTGGCGGCGATGTCCAGGATACGTTCTCTCGCCCGCCGGGGGATCATATGGACGACGCCCAGCAGGTCCTGACAGGAGTCACGAAAGCCCATGCCCAGGCCCAGCAGCAGGGTTTGGGATGCGCCGGGGGCCAGCGACAGCGTGAACTGCATGGCGCCTACCGGTGCCCAGCCGTGAGCCACGCTGCCGGTGCAGGCACCGTTTTTTACCGCCTGGGGCATGGACGGCGCGCCATACACGCCCATAAAGGCGTCGCGGCTGGTGTCAAAGCCCTCGTAAGGGCGGTCTGCCCACAGCACGGCGTACAAGTTTATGATACAGCTGAAGCTGATCGACACCTACTGGCCGCTGATCATCCCGGCCATCACCACGCCGGTGGTGGTGTTCATCATGTATTTCCTCCTTTCCCGTTACATTGTGGAGGGCGTGTCGCTGGGAAGCGTCAAGGGATGAGCCGTACCGTATTTCCGCCTTCCAAATGTCCAAATGGATACCTGCAAAAGAGCCGCTTATTCCGGTTTGGGAATAAGCGGCTCTCGGCCTTTTCACGCGCGATGAATTTTCAGCGCGCCCCGGTGTTCTCTGTGCTCATATCCGGATGTCCCCGTCAGCGGCCTGCGCCTGCCGAAGCAGCGGCGTGCAGGCATCCAGAAATTTCCGTACCTGCTGCGGGCACCGCCCGATATACAGCCGCGGCTCCATCAGCTGCTCCAGCTCCGACCGGCTCAGTCCGAAGACCGGATCGCCTGCCAGCCGGTCCAGCAGGTCGCAGGGCAGACCTTCCTTCATGCGCTTTGTTGCTGCCATAGAGTGTCTCCGAATGATCTCGTGCAGCTGCTGCCGGTCGCCGCCCCGCTTCACCGCCTCCATCATCAGGTCCTCCGTGGCCAGGAACGGCAGATATTCCCGCAGGGTGCGATTTACGATCGCCTCGTTGACGTGCAGACCCGCCGTCACGTTCTGGCACAGCCGCAGTACTGCGTCGACGCACAAAAAGCCCTCCGGCATGGCGATGCGCCGGTTGGCAGAGTCGTCCAGCGTTCGCTCCAGCCACTGGACGGAAGCGGTCATAGGCGCGTTCATAGCGTCGGCTATCATATAGCGGCTGAGAGAGCAGATGCGTTCACACCGCATGGGATTGCGCTTATAGGCCATGGCGGACGAGCCGATCTGATCCGCCTCGAAGGGTTCCTCCAACTGCCGGTCATGCTGCAGAAGGCGGATATCGTTAGCCATGCGATAGGCGCTCTGGGCGATGCCGCTGAGACAGCCGAGGATGCGGCTGTCCGTCTTCCGGGGATAGGTCTGTCCGCATACCGGGAAGCAGGCGGAAAAGCCGAACTCCGCCGCGATGCGGCGGTTCATCTCGTCGATCTTTGCCTCATCGCCGTCAAACAGGTCCATGAAGCTGGCCTCTGTGCCCGTGGTGCCCCGGCAGCCCAAGAACCGCAGTGCGGACAGTACATGGTCCAGCTCCTCCACGTCAGCGAGAAAGTCCTGCATCCACAGGACAGCGCGTTTGCCCACGGTCACGGGCTGTGCCGGCTGGTAGTGTGTATAGCCCAGGGCGGGCGTGTCGGCATATTTTTTCGCGAAGGCTGCCAGGTTGTTCAGCACAGTCAGCAGCTGTGCGCGCAGATAGACAAGGCCATCCCGGTACAGGATCAGGTCGGCGTTGTCGGTCACATAGCAGCTGGTGGCCCCCAGATGGAGGATCCCCGCCGCCGACGGCGCCGCCTTGCCGTAGGCGTATATGTGTGCCATCACATCGTGGCGTACCTCTCGCTCCCGTTGGACGGCCGCATCATAGTCGATGTCGGTGATATGCGCCTCCAGCTCGGCGACCTGCGCTTCGGTGATGGGCAGACCTAACTGGCACTGGGCACGGGCCAGCGCTGTCCACAGCCGCCGCCAGGTCTGATAGCGGCTGTCGTCGGAAAACAGGTGCAGCATATAGTCCGAGGCATAGCGGGATGCCAGCGGGGAGCTGTACATATCGTGAGACATAACGATCCTCCTTGTTTATCGGATGATCAGGCTCTCTCGCTCGGCGCCCACGGAGACATACCCGATATGGCAGCCGATGGCCTGCTCCACATACTCCACATAGTCTCGCGCCGCCTGGGGCATATCCGCCCATGTACGCACACCGGAGATATCGCAGCCCCAGCCCGGCAGGTATTCCACAACGGGCTTTGCTTTTTCCAGCACGGCAGGGAAGGGGAATTCGTGGGTGATCTCGCCGTCGATCTCATAGGCGGCGCAGACCGGGACCTCGTTCATGTAGCTGAGGATATCCAGCTTGGTCAGCGCGATATTCGTCGCGCCCTGTACCTCCACGCCATAGCGTGTGGCCACCAGGTCGATGGGGCCTACCCGGCGGGGGCGGCCCGTCTTGGCGCCATACTCCGCGCCGGCCTCCCGCAGCTTTTCCGCGTCGGCACCGAACCACTCGCAGGTGAACGGCCCCTCGCCCACGCAGGAGGAATACGCCTTCACCACGCCCACCACTTCATCGATCTTTGCGGTGGGCAGCCCCGCGCCGATAGGCGCGTAAGCGGCGATGGTGTTGGAGGAGGTGGTATAGGGATAGATACCGTAGTCCAGGTCGCGCAGCGCGCCAAGCTGTCCCTCGAACAGAATGGCCTTGCCCTCTGCCTGCGCCTGCCGCAGATACCGCCCGGTGTCCGCTACATAGGGCCGGACCTGCGCGGCATACGTCTCCAGCCACGCGGTCATCTCCGCCATGGTATAGCCCTTGGCACCATAGACCTTCTGCAATATCAGATTTTTCCACTCCAGCAGGTCCTGCAAGTGCGCCATCAGGCGATCGGGATACAGCAGTTCACCGGCCTGAATGGTCTTTTTCTGGTACTTATCGGAGTAGAACGGCGCGATGCCCTGCTTGGTGGAGCCGTACATCTTGTCCTTCAGGCGGGCCTCCTCCAGCGCGTCCAACTCCCGGTGCCACGGCAGCAGCAGGGAGGCCCGGTGGCTGACCATCAGGTTTTCCGGGGAGATGCTGACGCCCGCCGCGCGGATCGTTTCCATCTCCGTCACCAGGTTTTCGCAGTCCAGCGCCACGCCGTTGCCCAGGATATTCATCACGCCGGGGCGGAACACGCCGGAGGGGAGCAGGTGCAGGGCGAATTTGCCCATATCGTTGATAACGGTGTGCCCGGCGTTGCCGCCGCCCTGATACCGCACCACCACATCGTACTGCCCTGTCAGATAGTCCACCATGCGGCCTTTTCCCTCGTCGCCCCAGTTGATACCTACGATCGCGCAATTTGCCATGGTCGCTGCCTCCATTCCGTGTTATTTTCAAACGACGGTTCATTATACGCGCAGCAAGATAATAAGTAAAACATCGATTTAATATGTGGCGTATAAGTAAATTTAATAGCAAAGCGCACCCGGCACAACTGTATTGCGCCGGATCAAAAGCTGAAAAGCACACCCCATTGGGGTGTGCCTTTCGCATTTACTCTTGCAGGAGCTGTTCCAGCGCGGCCATCCGCAGGCATACGCAGAATACCTCCATGGCCTTCTCCAGCTCCTCCACCGGCGGCAGGGAAGGCGCGATGCGGATGTTGCTGTCCTGCGGGTCGACGCCATAGGGGAAGGTGGCGCCCGCGCCGGTCATGGTCACGCCGACTTCCTTGCATAGCGCCAGCGTTCGTTTGGCCAGTCCCGGCAGGGTGTTCACAGACACGAAATAGCCTCCGGTGGGCTTTTGCCACGCGGCGATGCCCAGCGGCGCGATCTCCCGCTCCAGGCAGCGCAGCACGCACCGGAACTTAGGCCGCAGTATGGCGGCGTGCTGCTGCATCAGCGCCAGCGTGTGTGCCTTATCCTGCAAAAACAGTACATGGCGCAGTTGGTTGACCTTGTCGTAGGAGATCATTTGGATATCCATCAGCTTTTCCATATACGCCAGATTAGCCGTCGACGCGGCCATGACGGATATGCCTGCGCCGGGCAGGGTGATCTTGGAGGTGGAGGCGTACTCGAACACCATGTCCGGGTTCCCCGCCTCGCGGCAGAGGGTCAGTATGTCGTCAAAGGGCACGAACGGGCCCTCGAACTCGTGCACGCAGTAGGCGTTGTCCCACATCAGCAGAAAGTCCGGCGCCGCGGGCTTCAGCGCGGCAATGCGCCGCACCGTTTCGGCGGAGTACACGATGCCGTCCGGATTGGAGTATTTGGGTACGCACCACATACCCTTCACGGCGGGATCCCGCACCAGCGTCTCCACCAGGTCCATGTCCGGGCCGGTGGGCGTCATGGGCACGGTGATCATCTCCGCGCCGAAGGACTCTGTGATCTTGAAATGCCGGTCATAGCCGGGAGCTGGGCACAGCCATTTTACCTTGTCCAGCCGGCTCCAGGGTGCTTCGCTGTGGAGCAGTCCGTGGGTATATGCCTTGGCGATGGTGTCATACATCAGCGTCAGCGAGGCGCTGCCGCCGATGAAACATTCCTCTGCCCGGCAGCCCAGCAGCTCCGCGAACAGTTTTTTAGCACTGGGCAGACCGGACAGCTGCCCGTAGTTGCGGACATCCATGCCGTCCGCCTGGCACTGCACAGGGTCGTGCAGTATGGTCAATATGTCGGATACGGCGTCCAGCTGCGCCTTGCCGGGCTTGCCCCGCGCCATATTCAGCGCCAGCCCCAGTCCACGCAGGGCGTCGAACCGGGCGGAGACCTCTGCGTATTCCCGGCGCAGTGCCTCCGGGGAGAGGGAACGATAAGCGGTCGTCATGATCGTTACTCCTTACTCATTGTTTGTGTGCTGCACCGCACAGTTCGCGGACAGAGGCGATGCCATTACGGTGCAGATAGGAATCAAGGTCATGGATGATGTTGTGCATGGTCATGGGATTGTTGAAATTACAGGAGCCCACCTGTACGGCGGAAGCTCCGGCCATCAGGTATTCCACCGCATCCCGCCATGAGGCAATGCCGCCGCAGGCGATGATCGGAATGTGCACGGTCTCATAGGCCTGCCACACCAGAAACATATTCATGGGTTTTACCGCCGGGCCGGACATACCGCCGGACAGATTTCCCAGGTAGGGTCGCCGTTTTTGTATGTCGATGGTCATGGCCCGGAAGGTGTTGGACAGCGTCAGCGCGTCCGCGCCGGCGTCCTCCGCCGCCCGGCAGCTTACCCGGATATCCGTCACATTGGGGGACAGTTTTGCGTACAGAGGCAGGGTGGTGCGCTGCCGCGTCTGACGTACCGTGTCGTACAGCAGCTGCGGGTCGGAGGAGAAAGGGAGTCCGCTGCCCACGTTGGGACAGGACAGGTTCATTTCCAGGGCGGCGATCCGGGGATCGTCGCCTACCAGTTCCGCGATCTCGGCGTAGTGCACCGGCTCGGAGCCGGAGATGCTCAGGATGACCTGGGTGCCGATGTTCTCATACCGGGGCAATTCGTCCCGCAGAAAGGCCTCGATACCCACGGAGGGGATGCCCACACAGTTGAGCATTCCGCCGCAGACCTCGGCGATGCGGGGGCCGGGATTGCCGGGCCGCCGCAGGCGGTGAACGCTCTTGATCATAACCGCGCCCAGCTCACTGACGGGGAAGCAGTCGGCATTGTTTTCAAAATAATCATAGGTGCCGGAGGCGGGCATGACGGGGTTTTTGAACACCGCGCCGCCCAGCTCCACGGATAGATCAGTCAGGTAACTCACAACGGTGCAAAGGCGCGGCGAGAGGTGTACGCGCCTTCTCCTTTCCAGTGTATTTTGCGCGTCAGACAACTGATGTCCGCCGTAGGCGTCGGTACAGGACCAGTGCTACGATCAGGGAGATCAGGTCTACGACAGGCTGCACCAGCGCGCAGCCATACAGGGGGTATAGGCGGTCCAGCAGAAGCAGCAGCGGGATATCCAGCGAGCCTTTCCGCAGGATGGAGCAGATCAGGGATTCCCTGGTGCGTCCCATCGCCTGGAACTGTGTGATCATGGGATGGCATATGGCCACGAAGGGCATACACAGCACCATTCTGCGTAAAAAGGCGGCGGCGTAAGCCACGGTCATATCATCCTGGATGAACAGCCGCGCCAGCTGCGGCGCGAACAACTCAAACACGATAACGCACGCCAGCGAGAAGCCCACGGTGATGCTGACGCCGAAGACAAAGCCCTGCCGCTGCCGTTCCCGGTCGCCGGAGGCATAGTTGTAGGACAGGAAGGGCAGCAGCCCCGCCGAGGTGCCCAGCGAAAAGTACAGCGGCAGATTGTCCAGCTTTTTCACGATACCGTAGGCCGCTACGGCCTCTACCGCGTATTTGGATACGAATAGGGACAGCACCGCTAACGACACCACCGTCAGCGCGTATTGCAGCGCGGAGGGAAAACCAATGGACAGTATCTCCCGGATATAAACGCCGGTACGCTTCAGATGGCATGGCCGCAGGGACAGCACCGTGCTGCTCCGCCGCAGCAGACACAGCAGAAAGAACAGCGTGCCTGCCGTGTTGGATATGGCGGTGGCCAGTCCAGCGCCGGCCGCGCCCATATTCATATACTGCGGCAGAATGAAAAACGGGTCCAACACGATGTTCAGCACGCCGCCCAGCGTCACGCCGGCGAAGGCCAGCGCGGCCCGGCCTTCGGCACGCAGCAGATTGGACAGCAGCAGGTTCAGTATCGTGCCCGCGCCGCCCCACAGCAGCGTCCAGCGGGCGTAGGCCGCGGCCACGGGATATACCTCCGCGTCCGCGCCGCAAAGAGAGAGCAGCGGGTGCAGAAATGACCCGCACAGCAGGCTGAATACCGCCGCGCTGGCCAGGCTCAGCCAGAAGGCGATGGCGGAGATGCGCCGTGCGCCGTCCATATCCCTGCGTCCCAGTGCGTGAGACACAGCGCTGGCGCCGCCGATGCCGAAGAGGTTACTCACGGCAGTCATCATCAGGAAGGGGGGATAGGCTACCGTAACGGCGGCTGTCTGTATGGGTGCATTCAGCAGGCCCACAAAAAACGTGTCCGCCAGGTTGTACAGCAGCGCCACCATCTGTCCGGCGACGGTGGGCAGCATTTGCTGTAATACCGCCCGCCGGACGGGGGCTTTCTCGAAGATATAGATGCGTTTTTCCGTGGAAGACAAGGCGGCTTCCCCCTTTACCGGTGTGCTGCTATGCGATGTGTGTTCCATTATAGCACACGGTCCACGTCAAAAACAGGGCCGCTTTTGCATACACGGACGTAGGATGCTTCACCGCTGTCCTTGTCGTGGGCGGTGCAGGTGCAGCCCTTGCATGCGCCCACACCGCAGGCCATGTGCTCCTCCAGAGACACATAGGCCGGGAATCCGTGTTGTGCGTGCAGCTGCTTCATGTGAGCAGCCAGACGATTGGAACCGCAGGAATAAGCGGCGTCAAAGGGCAGCTGCGCCGCGTCTGCGGCAAAGGCGTCGGTAATGCGCTCATTCGGCGCGGTGGTGGTCCTCACCACGGCGCCCAGCGTGCGGAACAGCTCCTGGTGGAACAGATCGTCATCGCTCTTGGCGCTGAGATAGGCATAGACCTCCGTGCCCTGGGCGCGGAGCTGCTCCACCAGCGGGCGCAGCGGCGCAATGCCGATACCCCGGCCGATGACCGCTGCCCGGCGGCAGCTGCCGTCGATGGGGAAGCCCTTGCCCAGCGGTCCCAGCAGCTCCAGCGTGTCGCCGCCGCGCAGGTGCGACAGCAGCTCCGTTCCCCGCCCCACCACCTTGTACAGGAAGGTCAGTGTCCCCGCCTGCACATCGATATGGTCGATGCTGATGGGCCGCATAAGGAACGGGTCCTGCTCCCGCCAGCTCTTCAGCATATAGAATTGGCCCGGCGCGCTGGCGGCCGCCATCTCGGGAGCCAGGACCGTCAGTGTCATCACACCGGGAACGACAATGTCCTGGGAACGGACGGATACAGTGTTGTACATGGTGTCCTCCTTGCAGAAGCTGTGCAGGCGGGATAGCCGCGCCTGCACAGCTTTTGCCGTTGTGTTCTGTCAGATCCGACCGGTGATCAGGCCCAGCAGCGCCATACGCAGGTACATACCGTTGTGTGCCTGGCGGAAATAGGCTGCGCCGGGGTAGCTGTCCACCTCTGTGGCGATTTCATCCACACGGGGCAGCGGGTGCATGATGGTGATATCCTTCTTGGCGCACTTCAGCAGCTCGTTGTTGACGATATAGCTGCCCTTGCACCGCAGATAGGACGCCTCATCCGGGAAGCGCTCCCGCTGTACGCGGGTGACATACACGAAGTCGGACTGGGAAAGCGCCTCTTTCACATCGGAGGTCTCCACGATGTCGGCGCCCTTGGCGCGCAGGTCGTCAGTGATCTCCTTGGGCATTCTCAGCTCCTCGGGGGAGGCAAAGATCATCCGGTTGCCGAACTGCTGCATGAAGTAGCCCAGGCTGTGTACGGTGCGGCCATACTTCAGGTCGCCCAGGAAGGTGATGGTCTGGCCGCCGATGTGGCCCTTTTCCTTCCGCATGGTATAGATATCCAGCAGCGCCTGCGTGGGGTGCTGGCGGGCACCGTCGCCGCCGTTGATCAGGGGATGCTGCGCGATCTCGGCGGCCTCGATGGCCGAACCGGCCACGGGGTGCCGCATAACGATGGCGTCCACATAGCCGTCCACGGTGCGGATGGTGTCCTGCCATGTCTCACCCTTGGACTGGGAGGAGGCGGAGGCACTGCCCAGGTCGATGGTGCTGGCGCCCATGCGCTGAATGGCGGAGTTGAAAGACAGCCGGGTCCGGGTGCTGGGCTCAAAGAACAGCGTGGCCACCAGCATACCTTCCATGTCTTTGATGGCCTCACCGCTTTTTACGCGCTTTTCATAGATCATGGCTGTGTCCATGATGTGGCACAGCTCCTGCGTGGTAAAGTCATAGCCGTTGATAATGTCGCGGCCCTTAAAGTTGAAGTCCATGTTCATGTTCCTCCATATGTATGATTTCCGTTCCGCGGGCCTCTGTCAGCGGAGGGCCCGCCCTTCAGCCGCGTAAGATCACTGGATCTTCGGTGTCTGCCGCTTGCTCAGCGTCACAGCTGTGATGACACAGGCGGCCATCAGCACCACGCCGATCACGTCCGTGAGCGCGCCGGGGATCATCAGCGTAATGGCCGCGCCCACCAGCACAAAGCGCAGGGGCATGGGCATCTTTGCGCCCAGCCAGCCGATCATGCCGCCGGCCAGGGCCACGCAGCCCAGCGAGGCGCTGAGGATAGCCAGCAGGATAGAGCCCAGAGAACCATACAGCAGCAATTCCTGCCCGTACACAAAGATGTAAGGGATCAGGAAGGCCACCGAAGCCAGCTTCATGGCGTAAATGCCCGTTTTCATGGGCGAGCCGCCGGAGATACCGGCCGCCGCGTAGGTAGACAGAGCCACCGGCGGGGTGATGGTGGACATACAGCCGAAGTACAGGATAAACAGGTGTGCGGGCAGGGGATCTGCGCCCAGCTTGATCAGGGCGGGGGCGCCCAGCACCGCCAGCAGCAGATAGGCCGCCGTGGTGGGCAGGCCCATGCCCATGACCAGGGATACCAGCATGGTCATTACCAGCGCGATCATCAGGTTGCCCTGCGACACGGTGACGATCAGACCGGAGAGCTTGATGCCCAGGTTGGTCAGGGAGGTGATGCCCATGATGATACCGGCGCAGGCGCAGGCTGCCACAATGGGGCGCACCTGCTTGGCCACGTCGGTCACCACCGCACCAAAGTCCTTCAGGTGGAAGGCGGTGTCCTTCTTCACATAGCTCAGAGCGATGGTCAGGATGGCGGCATAGGCGCCGGCACGCAGTACGCTGTAACCGCAGATGATGAACACGATCAGCAGCGCGATAGGCAGCAGATAGTAGAAACCGGACTTGAACACCACCCCTACGCGCTCATACTGGGCATTGGGATCGGGGCGCAGGTTCAGCCGCTTGGCCTCAAAGTACACGGCGATACCCACGGCAAAGAAGTACAGCAGCGCGGGCACAGCTGCGGCCTTAGCCACGGCGAAGTAGCTTACGCCGATCATCTCGGCCATCAGGAACGCCACGGAACCCATGACCGGCGGCAGGATCTGCCCGCCGTTGGAGGCCACTGCCTCCACCGCACCGGCGAAGTTCTTGTCATAGCCGTTGGCCTTCATCAGCGGAATGGTGAAGGTGCCGGTGGTCACGACGTTGGATACGCCGCTGCCGGAGATGGTGCCCATCAGGGCGCTGGAGGCCACGGCGGCCAGCGCGGGACCGCCGGTAACGCGCCCGGTGGCGGTCAGTGCCAGGTTCACGAAGAACTTGCCGGCGCCGCTTTTCTCCAGAAACGCGCCAAAGAGAATGAATATAAAGATAAATGTCGCACTGACACTCATTGCCGAACCGAAAACACCCTCGGTACCCAGATACAGGAACGAGATCAGGCGCTTGAATGTAAAGGCCTGGTGGCTCAGCGCACCGGGGATGAGATGGCCAAACAGGCCATAGAGCAGGAAGATCACGGAGATGGTGGGCAGCGCCCAGCCCAGGGACTCATATCCCATGATCAGGATCGCCACCAGCAGCAGCGCGCCGAAGATCATATCCAGCTCAGTGGTGATACCCAAGCGCCCCTGGATCTCCGCATAGTGCAGGCAGATGTAGAAGTTGGAGCCGGCGGAAGCCACCAGCCCGATAAAATTGATGATGATGTGAAAAACTTTCCCCTTCTCCTTGGGGTTTGCCATGTTGAACAGGAAGATGTAGCTGCTCGCCAGACCAAGGTGTATCGCCCGCTGGTATACGGCGGTCAAAACGCCGAACAGTGCAGTGTACGATTGAAACAGGGTCAGCAGAACGGCAATCACAAACGCGATCTTACTCAGTACATCGCTGAATTTTGACTTAGTTGCCATGTTCCGATCCTTTCGTTATTTCCGGAATGTGGGGCCGCACCGGGCGGCGGGCCGAAGCCCGCCGTCCGATGGGACAGGGGGGAAAAGAGAGGGAAGATCAGTCAACAATGCCCATCTCGCGGTAGTACTGCAGGGCACCGGGGTGGATCTCCAGGTTGATGTTGGCAGCGTGGTCCAGGTTGATCTTGGCGGCCATCGCGTGGGAGGTGGAGATCACGTCCAGATTTTCATAGATGCCCTTCACGAACTGATAGGCGGCCTCGTTGCTGAGGCTGCTGTCACAGGCCAGCAGAGTGGGCATGGCCAGGGTGGTGGTGTCCTCGCTGGTGCAGGTGTACAGGTCAGCGGACAGGGTAGCGGTGCTGAAGTAGCTGTGCTGCTCGATCGCGGCCTTCTGATGCTCCTCGTCGATGCTCAGCAGCTTGAAATCCTTGGTCACGGACAGCTCGGTCAGGGCGCTGTTGGGGGCGGCACTGAAGATGAACACGCAGTCCACATCGCCGTTCTTCAGGGCCTCAACGCCCTCGGCGATGCTCAGCTCAGAGCCCTTCACGTCCTTGTCGGTCAGACCATAGGTGCCCAGCACCGTCCAGCCCATGGTGGAGGCGGAGGAGGCGGGGGTGCCCACCACCACGCGCTTACCGGCCAGATCTGCGATGCTGTTGATGCCGCTGTCAGCCAGCACGGCGATCTCCAGCACGCTGTCATACAGGTTGGCCAGGCCGTACAGCTCATACGCGGGCTCGGACGCGAAAGCATCCTCGGAATGGGTGGCGAAGTACGCGGTGTCGGAGTTCACGAAGCCGACATTGGCCGCGTGGGTGCCCAGCAGACGGGCGTTCTCCACGCCGCCGTTGGTGACCTCGGAGGTGACGAACAGGTTGTTGTCCACGTTGGTCAGGGTGTCAGCGATGCTGACGCCGATGGGGTACCATGCACCGGAGGTGCCGCCGGTAGCGATCACCAGATCGGTGGCCTGTGTCAGCTCCATGCCGGTGGAGGGGTTGCTGTCATCGGTCTTGTCCCCGGTGTCATCCTTCTTCTCGCCGCAGGCGACGAGAGACAGGGCCATGACAAGCGCCAGCAGCAATGCAAATAGCTTTTTCATGTCTTTCTCCTTCGTATTTTTGAATTTATAATCGCCCCATAAGGGGTAATTACCACGCTTGTTTTATACCAGCTTGGCCATCTCCGCCGCTGCGGCGTCGATGGCGTCCACAATGGCGTCGTAGCCTGTGCACCGGCACAGATTGCCCGAGATCGCCCGCCGTATCTTCTCCCGGGAGGGATGCGGGTCCTCGTGCAGCAGCGCTGTGGCACTCATGATCATGCCGGGTGTGCAGAAGCCGCACTGTACGGCAAAGTGGTCCACAAACGCCTGCTGTAGGGGGCTCAGTGCGCCGTCGTGTCCGGTCAGACCCTCAATGGTCACCACCCGGCGGCCCTGTACCTGCCCGGCCATGACCATGCAGGAGGTCACCGCCCTGTCGTCCAGCAGCACCGTGCAGGCGCCGCATTCGCCGATGTCGCAGCCCCGTTTTGTGCCGGTCAGGCGGCAGTAGTCCCGCAGCAATGTCAGCAGCGACACCGTCCCCGGTGCCTCCACGCAGACGGGCGCGCCGTTGAGCGTAAAACCTATCTTCATTGGTCCGCCTCCTCTCGGGTGCGGCGCAGTGTCCGCAGCAGCAGCTCCGGGGCCACCGCCAGCTTGTAGCTGGCCGAGGCCCGCCGCCCGGCGGCCGCCACAATGGCCTGTGTTACCAGCTCTGCCGCCTGCATTTCCGCGGCAGGGGAGGGCTGTTCCCTCAAAAGCAGTGCTTCTGCTGCGTACAGCCGCCGCGGCGTGGGGAATACGGCGCCCAGCGCAAGGCGCAGTCCGGTCAGGCGCTGTCCCTCCCATCTGGCCGCGCAGCAGGCGCTGAGCCGGGAGATGGCCAGCGCATTGCGCCGTCCCGCTTTTTTCATAGGCCATGCGCCAGCTCGCCTCCGGCGGGGAAAAGCGCAGCGCCTCTATGTATTCGCCGGGACGCAGCAGGGTCTGTCCCGGTCCGGTGATGAAGGTATCCACCGGTATGTCCCGGCAGGTGCCATCCGTGGCGCTGTACAGCCGCACCTCCGCGTCCAGCATGGCCAGCACCGGCAGGGTGTCCGCTGCGGGGCTCCCATGTGCCACATTGCCGCCGATGGTGCCCAGATTTCGTATCTGAGGGGACCCCACCTGTGATGCGGCAAGGCACAGCACCGGCGCGTACTGCCGCAGCAGCGCGTTTCGTTCTATCTCGGCGAAGGTCGCCGCTGCCCCGACGGACAGCACGCCGTCCTCCGACACGATCCGGTGCAGCGCCGCTGCGCCGGATATATCGATGAACACCGCCTCATGGTCATTTTCCCGGTTCTGCACCGGCATGATATCCGTGCCGCCGGCAATGCACCGGCTGTCGGGGTATTGTGCCATATAGGCCCGCAGTTCCGCGGGGCTGCCCGCTTGCAGAAACATAGCTACCTCTTTTTCTCGTCCAGTATGGCCCGTACCGTTTCCAGGTCCGCCGGCAGGGTGTCTATCCGTGCGCCCAGCGCCGCGAACATAGCGTTGGTGATGGCCGGCGCCACGATAGAGGTGGCCGGTTCGCCAATGCCGTGTACCAGCAGCGGCGGAACGCCGGCGCCTTCCTCCAGCAGCACCGTCCGCACGGGACACATATCCAGTGCTGTGGGCAGCAGATAGCTGTCCAGATCAGCGGCGCGTGTCAAGCCTCCCGGTGTGTCGGCATTTTCCGTCAAGGCGTAGCCTACGCCCATGGATACACCACCGCCTACTTGTCCCACCGTGGCAGCGTGGTTAATGATGCGGCCCATGTCGTGTACGGCCACAAAGTCAGTTACGTCGGTCTTTCCGGTGATGGGGTCTATCTCTACCTCAGCGCCGCAGGCGCCATAGGCGTAGGACATATAATTGCTGCCCCGGCATTTCTCTCTGTCCCAGAATGTCTTGGGGGCGGCCCACCAGCCGTGGGCGCGCATATCCCGTCCGGTATTCCGCAGGACCCCTACCGCCTCGGTGAAGGTCATCTGCTCGTCACCGCAGCGGACCAGCCCGTCCTCATATACGATGGGTCCGTCGAACCCCCGGTATTCCCACAGTGCGGTGTTGATCTGCTGCTTGGCCTCCTGTGCTGCCAGCCAGGCGGCGTTGCCCGCGGTGATGGTCCCCCGTGAGGCGGCGGTGGACCCGGAATCCACACAGTAGTCCGTGTCCGCCGGTGCGATGTGTATGCGTTCCGGCGGCAGCCCCAGCTCCCGGCCGATGATGGCCGTCAGCAGCGTGTGGCCGCCCTGGCCCACCTCGCTCAGTCCGGTGCTCACGTTCAGACTGCCGTCCGCGTTTAATACGATGGTCACGCCGGAGGTGTCCTGCACCGGTGTGCCCGCGCCGTAGGACTCGCCCCGGTACAGGCAGGCGATGCCCCTGCCCACCAGCTTTCCGTTCCGGACAAAGGGCCGCAGGTCCTCGCCGAATTCCCGCCGCAGGCGTTCCAGACACACACCTGCGCTCACGTCGCGCATGGGCTGGCCGGAGCCGGATATGTCGCCGTCCCGCAGCAGGTTTTTCTCCCGGAAGGCCCAGGGCGTCATGCCCAGCTGCTGTGCCAGCTCGTCCATCACAGATTCGGTGGCGAAGTCGATCTGCGGCGAGCCGAAGCCACGCACACTGCCGGCATAGCAGTTGTTGGTATAGGCCGCTTTCATGCACACGTCCACGTGTTCCACCCGATAGGGCCCTGTGGCTTCGATACCGCTGCGCCATGTGGTGGTCTTGCTCTTGGACAGGTATGCGCCGCCGTCCACAAAGCCCCGCACCTCAATGGCGGTCAGTGTGCCGTCCCGCTTTGCGCCGGCCTTGTAGTAGATGTGAAAGGGATGCCGCTTTACGCCCTCCAGCAGCGTCTCGCTGCTGCGCCATGTCATGCGGCAGGGCCGCCCGGTGTGCAGCGCCGCGATAGCGGCTCTTGCGGCCATAGCCCCGGCGTCGTCATCCTTGCCGCCGAAGGACCCGCCCATACCGGGCTGTGTCACCCGTACAGCGCTCATGGGCAGACCGCAGGCCGCCGCCACGATACGCCGGATGTTGAAGGGTGCCTTGCACGGGCAGTAGACCCGCAGCTCTCCGTCCTGAGGCGACACCACCACGCTCTCCGGCTCGATGGCCCCGGGGATCACCCGTTGGGTGCGGAACTCCCGTTCCACAATGATGTCCGCCTCGTCAAAGCCCTTTGCCGCCCGCCCCTTGCGGACGCGGTGTTCCAGTATCAGGTTTCCGTCGTCGTACAGCTTGGGCGCGTCCGGCAGCAGTGCTTCCTCCGGGTCGAATACCGCGGGCATGGGCTGGGCGTCATAGGTGACCAGCCGCGCCGCCCGGTCTGCCGCCTCCTGTGAGACGGCCGCGACCACGGCGATGCAATCGCCCCGGCTCCGTATAGTGTCATATACCATGATGGGCTTCTCATTGTCGCCCACATTTCGGCCCGGTATGTCCCGGGCGGTGTACACCGGCCACGCCCTCCGCCGCCAGTGCCGCCGCGGTATGCACCGCCAGCAGCTTCCCATGGGGGAGGTCCGCGTGCACTGATTTTGTGTACAGTATACCGTCAAAGGCGAGATCAGCCGCGTATTTCGTCCGCCCGGTCACCTTGTCCCGGGCGTCCACCCGCAGGATGTCCTGTTCGCGCTGTGCCACAGCGGCATACCTCCCCTCTGTGTTTCTTGTTTCCCGTTACGGCAGCAATTCCGCCGCCCAGTCCTCTGCCTGTGCCAGCGCCTGCTGTTCAATATGGGCGGCGGACCGCAGTCCCTGCTGGTCCAGACCGTCGTAATGTACGCCGCCCACGGCAGCCACGGCACAGCCGGCCACGGCGCTGAGCCGTTCTGCCAGCGCCCGCAGCAAGAATTCGTCCTTGTGCCCGCTGCGATTGAGAACGCTGCTGTCGGCGCTGTCCGCGCCGCTGCCTGTCAGGCTCTGCCGGTGTGTGGCCAGTACGACGCAGCCTACGTGGGCCGCCCCGCCGGTCACGGTCAGCAGCAGGTCGCCGCCCAGCCGTTCCAGCCGGTAGTGTATGGACAGTCCGCCGTCGCTCAGTGTTCGCTCCACCACACGCTCAGCCATTTCCGTTCCACCTGAACCTTTCCCCGCCGTCCAGACCCAGCAGCCGCAGCGTCCGGCTGACTGTCTGATCCACGATGTCGTCCACCGTCTGCGGCCGGCTGTAAAAGGCCGGTACCGGCGGCAGGATAATGCCGCCCATCAGCGTTACCGTCTCCATATTGCGGATGTGGCTCAAATTCAGCGGTGTTTCCCGCGTCAGCAGTATCAGCCGCCGCCGTTCGCTTCAGCATCACATCTGCCGCCCGCACCAGCAGGCTGTCGTCATAGCCCATAGCGATGCCCGCCAGGGTCTTCATGCTGCATGGGGCGATGACCATGGCGTCCGCGCAGCTGGAACCGCTGGCCGCCTGTGCGGCCATATTGCGGTTGTCGTATACCCGGTCCGCCAGCGCCTTGACCTGCTCCACGGTGAGATCCGTTTCCAGCCGTATGGTCTCTGCGCCCCAGTCGCTGAGTATCAGCTCTGTCTCCTGTCCCAGCGCC
>VOFB01003190.1_pt1 | contig 25260 bp, 42 predicted proteins | sample 5384141 | NCBI WGS metagenome assembly VOFB01 (sample SAMN12384721, study PRJNA508395) | human gut metagenome | isolation source: healthy gut A | host: Homo sapiens | reverse complement strand
GAAGCGCGTGCTGCCACCAGCAGATGGCGGACAGTTCCTTTAAAGGAAAAGAAGTGATCAATCAACCGCCTGTTTTCTATATCAACAGTGGTATTTCCCATATTCCCGAGGACAGGATGACAACCGACTGGCACTGAACTGGAGCCTTAAGAAGAATCTGATCATCAAGAAATTCCACAAAGCGCCATTTTCAAAAAATGGGCTGTTGAATCAGAAGGCCATTGATGCCTACTGGGATAAATGTCAGAAAGAATATCAGATTAAGGCAATTCCGGAGAAGACCATGCAAGAGCCTTATCCGGCGGTAATCAGCAGAAAGTTATTCTGGCCAGAGAATTGGATGATCATCCGGAGATGGTTATTGCCAATCAGCCGACACGAGGGCCTGATATCGGTGCATCGGAATATGTCAGACAGAAAATTCTGGATGCACGTAATGATGAAAGCAGTTCTTCTTGTATCTGCGGATCTTGAGGAAATCCTGCAGCTCGGACAGAATCGCTGTCATCTATGACGGCAAAAATAATGGGTATCCTTCGGCAGGCGCCGATACAAATACAATCGGTATGCTGATGATGGGACACAAACAGGAGGAAAAGGCATGAATTCAAAATCATCAACAGTATCAAACAATTTGTTATTGCGGCATTGACGATTGTTCTCGCACTGGCAGTGGGTGATTCTTGTACGGATTTCAGGGCAAAGCTATTATACAACAATTGTTTCGAGGAGCCCTTGGCTCTAAAGCCAGATATCCGAAGTCCTTTGTCAAAATGATTCCGCTGACATTGATGGCACTTTGGTATGTCCATCATCGCTTACAAGGCACAGCTCTGAATATCGGTGCTAATGGTCAGCTGACCATGCTGATCTGGCCATTCTTCCAGGTATTTATGGGACCTGACAGTGATTTTACTTCCGCTGTCTCTGATATTGTCTGTTCTCGGCGGTGCTTCTGGTGCGGGCTGGGCTAAAAAAACTGTTTTTAATGCCAATGAAGAACAAACTTTGATGCTGAATTATATTGCAAACCTATTTTCTGGCATTTCGTCTATGGTCCGGATGATGATCCGACGGCGGCGGCTTTCCGCAGCAAAAAGTATTGCCGGATGCCTATCATCTGCTTTGTTCTCTGCACAGATGCGAATCCAATGTATTGTGGTGGGCAATCATTGTTATTCTTATGATGTTTTTTTCCAGAGAATGAAAAGTCAAAGAAGATTGATCTTGATCGGACAGGGTGATAAGATCGCAACCCATGCAGGTGTGAATGTGAAGAAGACAGTCATGGTAGCCATGTTGATTTCGGTGCACCTGCGGTCTGGCTGATGGAATGAAGTGTATGGTGTTCAGTACAGATTGGAAGGCCTTTTCCAGCGGCTACGGGGATACAACCGATCATCGCATTGCTTGGGGCCTGAATCCATTGGGTATTGTGATCCTTCTTTTTCTCAGCCCTTCTTGTGGGCGGTGCAAACTATGCAGCGTATGACAGAAGTACCATATTCTGTTGTAGATATTATTCAGCCCATAGATCGTTTTGTTATTGCAAGAACAGCGATCATTTCGATGGCCGCAGAAATTACTGAGGAAGGGGAAAAAGCTTAGCAGTATTTTTACAGTAGGTTTTAGTGAGTTTACTGGCGGGAACCATCCGTTCTGCGCAACACCGATTCTTCTTCCGGCGCTGGGACAGATTTATACCACAGCGGCAGGTATTCTGAATCTGGTGTAGAAGGAACAATGACGATCGGAGCCGTCGCAGGGCTGGCAGCATATAAAACCGGCAAATTTCTGGATTGGACTTTTTGTCAGGTATGTTTTCGTATGCTGTGGAGTCTCATGGTATGGCTAGTCACCATGTGTGCCAATCAGGTCATCGGCAGGCCAGTTCTGAACATTCTGGTGCGGGTACAGTCATATGAAGACTTCTTTTGTGTACAGAGTCTGCCGCCTCAGGTAACACCGTTTGCAGCCGAATATTCCGGTGTTATCATCCATTCCGGATCGACAGATTTTCTTCCAGCATAATATTCTGGTTTATCTCAGCTATGTGATGGTATTTATGGTGACATGGTTTAACTTGAAAAAACATTCGTTAAAGATCCGGTGCCGTGGCGAGCATCCGCGCGCAGAGAGATTCCAAGGGTATCAGTGTGGCAGGTGTCCGTTATGCAGCGGTACTATCGGCGTCTTTATGCCGGTGCAGCCGGTGCATTTATGTCATTGCTTATATGCTTTTCACAGAATCCATTGTCAGCGGCCGGTTTTATCGCTTCTGTTGTTATTTTTGCTCGTTTCATGCCGGTGAGAGCTACGGGGTGCGCTGCTTTTCGCCTTTGCTGAAAACCCCTTCAGATGTGTCTTCAGGCCCTAGTACTGATATGGCCAATCAGCTGATGCTGATGCTGCTGTATATCAATGCACCATTGCAGCGGCTGATCTTTTGCTTCCAAGAAGGCGGACTTCCCGAGTGCTTATACGATTCCTTATTCCCGATTGAGCGATAGGAATGAAGAAGACAACCAAAATCATCATCGTACTTGCTGATTGTCATCATTGCGGGTATAACGGTTGTAATCCAGTATGAAACATGCAGCTGATGGACCTTCTGAGGTCCTCGCCGAGAAAGCAGCGTGGCCTATGCGGAGGCTATTGATTATCAGTATGAGAATCCCATAGTTACGGCGAATTTATGACAGATGACTTGAAAAGGTTATGGATAAAAGTGAGTTTATCCGTTTTAAGAAAGAAAGCGGTCCCTATCCGTATCTGACGCCGCTTTTTATTAATTATGACAGAGAACTCAATGAAGACGGGACAACCGGACCGCTTATTCCCAGGCAGCCAGACTGCCGGGAATGGTCTATGAAGTTGACTTGTTTATGAGGATTCCAACTGGCATATCAAGGATTTGATGACTTTTTGGACGGCAAAGCTATCTGGACAAATTTGATACAGTGACCTATGATCTGAAGAGTTATTTTGATACAGAGCAAGAGTATCCAAGATGAAGAACGGAACCGGGACGGAATAGCTGCCGACCCGGTATCCGGTGAAAATATGACACGTTTTGAAGCGTGCATGCAAAATAAGTCATGGAAGGATGACGAAAAATAAAAGATAGTGGGGGATAGAGATGTCACAGATGCTGATTCCAAATACAGTAACAGAGTGCCTCGTCAGATGCTGTCATCCGGCAATCGCGTATCTGTGCAGGTGCTACCAATCTCTATGGACAGAGAAAAGGGCAATATCTGACAGAGACATTGTCAGTCTGCATCGATTAAAAGAACTGTCAGGCATCAGAGAAGAAGGACGCTGGCATATAGGCAGTCTGACAACTATTTGACCTTATAGAAGATGCTTTCAGAGGACAGGGTGCCATGGATGCACTGGCTGAGGCCGCATCGCCCTTGTGGGCGGCCCCCAGATCCGCAACAGAGGAAACCATTGGCGGCAATATTTTGTCCAGCTTCTCCGGCGGCGGATACCGTGCCGGTTCTGATGGCGCTGGATGCAGTGTTGGTTCTTGTGTCAGAAACTGGTCAGCGTATGGTATCCCTCAACGGATTTATGAAGGGACCGACGAACGGCTATCCATCAGGGGGAAATTCTGACTGAAATTGTCATTCCATTCAAAACGGGCGCCGCAAGATTCAGGAAGGTCGGCAAAGGAATGCACTGGCCATTTCAATCATCAATGTAGCCGTTTATATGGAAAAGGAAGGGCAGAATAACGACCCTGGCCATCGCCGTCGGTTCAGCAGGCCCGACAGCCCTCCAAAATTTCATGCAGAAAGAATTGCCTGGAAAAGACCGGACAGTGAAGAAAAAATGGCGTCTCTTCATGAAGAAATTGCCGTGCCCTGTCGGAGGATATTTCACCGATTGATGATGTTCGTGCAACGGAAGTTATAGAAAACCGTGGCAGCCAATGGGTATTGCAGCTTGTAAGAGAATTATGGGAGGCATGTGAAAATGAGAACATTAGATTTTTTTTAAACGGAGAAGCCTGTCATACGAAATTCCTGGAAGATGCCACATTATTAAAGGTGCTGAGAGATATTTTCATTTGACGGCACAAAAAGAGGGCTGCGGCGAAGGTGACTGCGGCCGCACGGTCCTGGTAGATGGAAGAAGTGTCAACTGTCTGTCGTTTCCATTGTTCAGGCGGAGGGATGTCAGGTCATGACCATTGAAGGTGTTGAGGCCCATCCGGAGCTGGCCAGGATACAGAGGCCTTTGTGGATTATGGCGGTTCACCATGGGCTTTTGTTCTCCGGGCATGATGGCATGTCTACAGTGGCACTGCTTCAGAAATATCCGAAGCCCACGGAGGAAGAAATCTGACGCGGTTTATCCGGCAATATCTGCAGATGTACAGGCTATCAGGGTTATGGTGGATGCCATTCAGTCACTGGCTAATAGGTGTTGACAGAAGTACTTATTAACTGTAAAATAAATATATCAATGGATTATATATGTTCATAATCAGGTTGAGCGTTTTACCGGCTGCCGTAAAACAGCCGACTATAATTCCCGAAGGCGGAGAGTCGGCTTGTACGTGGCGGCCTTCTTTTTTATTTACGCGAGCAACGAGCCAAAAGTCCGTGCTTGCACGAGACCTTGGCGACTGCCGCCGCGATAACTTGAGAAACTCGCGAAGCGTGTTTCTCATAGTTTATCAGAAGGATAGTAAGCAGTTATATCAGCCCGAACTCTGTATACGCCTAAATAAACCTTACCAACGATTCCGATCAGAAGTATCGGAGCAGACTTGAATGAAAAATGGGTGATGAGTATGAACAATTTTATGAAGGGTGATATCTGTTACAGTGAGACTTCTGATACATTGAGGCTCTATGAAGATGCGTATCTGATCTGTGAGAACGGCAGATCAATGGCGTATTTACACAGATTCCGGAGAAGTATCAGCATTTTGAAGTGCTGGATTACACAGGGCATATGATTGTTCCGGATTGTCCGATCTGCATAAAAAAAAGCACCGCAGTATGCTTACAGAGGTCTCGGAATGGACATGGAACTTGAATGGTTGGAAACCTATGCATTTCCGGAAGAATCTGGCTATAAAGAATCGGCCTACGCGGATAAGGCATACAGCATGTTTGTGCAGGATTTGAAGTATAGTCCGACGACACGTTTTTGTGCATTTGCGACGATCCATACATCGGCTACATTGAAATTGATGGCCCTCCTGGAGACCTCCGGTTTAAAGGGCTATGTGGGCAAGGTCAATATGGACAGAAACAGCCCGGATTATTATTGTGAGGAAAGTGCAGAAGCCTCATTGGAAGCAACCAGAGAATGGCTTATGCAGTCGGAACAATTTCATAATGTCCGTCCCTGATCATTACCCCGCGTTTTACACCGAGCTGTACCGATGCACTGATGACGGGACTTGGGGCGATCGCTTCCAGGAACCATCTGGCGGTTCAGTCCCATTTATCCGAGAAACTCAGTGAAATTGACTGGGAAGGAACTGTGCCTGATTCAGAGAACTATATGGGTACCTACATAAATGCCGGCCTGGCAGCGCCCGGCAGAAAATCCATCATGGCACATTGTGTGTACTCTGATGAACGGGAGATACAGATGATGAAGGACAATGACACCTACGCGGTCCATTGTCCGCAGTGCAATATGAACATTGCATCCGCATTGCCCCTGTGAGAAAGTGGCTGGATATAGGCGTGCATATGGGACTTGGATCAGACGTAGCCGGAGGTGCCACACTCTCCATCTTCAGAACCATGATGGAGGCCAGACAGGTATCCAAGCTCGTCTGGAGATTGCTGGATCAGAACCTGAGCCCCTGACCCTGGAAGAAATCTTTTGGATGGAACAAAGCCGGCGGCAGTTTCTTCGGCAAAGTCGGCAGCTTCGAACCGGGATACGAACTTGACGCCCTTGTCCTCGATGAGAGCCGCATGCCGCACCCGCAGGCCTCACCCTCAGACAGCGGTTAGAGCGATATATCTGTTTGTCAGAGAACGGAGATCTACTACATAAATATGTCTCCGGAAATAAGATTTTTAAACAAAAACAGTTAAACAAACCAGCTTTTAGATGCGGCAGGTGCAAAATTTATATTATATTGGGAAGAGCCCAGCCCGTTAGCAGATCCATACGCAGGTGCTTCCAACATGGCCGGTACTTAGGCATTGTTTTGTAATGCCTTATGTACCGCTGCCAATGTTGGGCAACGCGAGTGTGCCTGCGTATGGATCTGCTAACGGGCTGGGCTTTCAAAAACTGGAAAAATTTTGCGTCGCATCAAAAGCGGAAGGAGGAGCGTTATGGGGATTGGAAAAAAGCATTCAGCGTGTGGATGCCCGTGCCAAGGTAACGGGCCAGGCGAAATATACACAGGATCTGATGACACAGCCGATGATGGTGGCAAAAGGTGGTGCACAGTACCATTGCCAACGGCCTTGTGACAGGCTTTGATTTGGATGAGGCATTAAAAAGTGCCGGGGGTTGTAAAGATTGTTACCTGTTTTGATGTGCCGGAGATTGATTTTGTACACCGGGACATCCCTGGTCTGTGGAGGCGGCGCACCAGGATGTTCAGGACAGGCGCCTTTTGAATCAGCGGGTGCGTTATTATGGGGATGATGTGGCAGCTGTCATTGCAGAAGATGAGATTGCAGCTGTTAAGGCAGCACGGCTTGTGAAAGTACATTATGAAGAATACCCGGCACTGGTGGATGGGCAGATGCCATGGCGGGAGGGAGCCGTGGCCATGCATGACAATGTGCCGGATAATATTTTTGAAACATACATCCTTCGCCTTGGGCGAGGAAAGCTTTGATGAAGCTGTGAAGGAAGAGGGACTTGTTCTGGTAGATCAGACGTATGATACCCAGCGTGTACAGCATTGTCATATTGAACTGCCGGTTTCCTTTGCGTATCAGGACGGCAACGGCAAGATTACCGTAACTACATCTACACAGATTCCGCATATTGTCCGCCGTGTCATTGGACAGGCCCTTGGTATTCCATGGGGACAGGTCAGAGTGATCAAGCCGTATATCGGCGGCGGGTTCGGCAATAAACAGGATGTGCTGTATGAACCGCTGAATGCTTTCTTAAGTCTGCAGGTGGGCGGTCGTCCGGTGAAACTGGAGCTGACCAGAGAAGAAACATTTGCGGATACAAGAGTGCGTCATGCGATCCGTTTTCATATGCAGGGAGCTGTAAGACCGGATGGTACACTGGTGGCCAGAAGAGCAGAAGCTTTTTTCTAATCAGGGCGGTTATGCTTCCCATGGCCATGCGATTGTCGCCAATGCTTCCAATATGATCAAGCAGCTTTATCGGGATGAAAAGGCCCTTGAATCGGAGAGCTACACGGTTTACACCAGTACAGTGGCCGGCGGCGCTATGCGTGGTTACGGTATTCCACAGGGAGATTTTTTGCAGCAGAGTGTCTGATGGATGATCTGGCGACAGCCATTCATATGGATCCATTAGCCTTTCGTTTGAAAAAACTGCATGGAAGAGGGATATAAGGATCCACATAACGGTATTACATTTACAGCTATGGCCTGAAGAAATGTATTGAAGCGGGTAAAGAGGCTGTGCATTGGGATGAAAAGCGGGCCGCTTATGCCTCCCAGACAGGCAGCAGACGCCGCGGCATCGGTATGGCGATTTTCTGTTACAAAACCGGCGTTTATCCGATTTCTCTTGAAACTGCCACATGCCGTATGGTATTGAATCAGGACGGTTCCATTCAGTTGATGATGGGCGCCACAGAGATCGGACAGGGAGCGGATACCGTCTTTACACAGATGGCGGCAGAGGATAAAGTACTTATGACAGAGGACAAAGATGTTCCACAGGACACAGATGTCACACCTTTTGATACCAGGGCTTATGCTTCCAGACAGTCTTATGTCAGCGGCAAGGCTGTGAAGAAAACAGCAGAGATGATGAAGGAAAAGATTCTTGAATATGCAGCCTGGAAATTGAAGATGGATCAGCAGACACTGGATATCCGCAATAATATGATTGTGACAGCAGAGGGCGAAGAACTGCTGACAATGGAGGCACTGGCGACAGAGGCATTATACAGTCTGGAACGTTCTGTCCATATCACTGCTGAGGCCACCAGCCACTGCAAAGAGAATACATTTGCCAGCGGTGCCTGTTTTGCGGAAGTGGAAGTGGATATGCCGTTAGGCAAAGTCAATGTACTGAAAGATTATCAATGTCCATGACAGCGGTATTCTGATGAATCCAAAACTGGCTGAGGCCCAGGTGCATGGCGGTATGAGCATGGGCCTTGGTTATGGACTCAGTGAAGAATTAATGTATGATGCGAAGGGCAAACCGCTGAACAACAATCTTCTGATTACAAGCTGCCGACGGCCATGGATACATAGGGGTTGAATGTTGAGTTTATAGAACTGCAGGATCCGACGGGACCTTTCGGCAACAAAGCCTTGGGAGAACCGCCGGCTATTCCGGTGGCACCGGCTATCCGAAACGCAGTTTTGCAGGCAACAGGCATTGGCTTTAACCAGCTTCCGATGGAGCCTCAGAGACTGGTGGCATTCAAAGAAAAGGACTGATAGGCAGGGGGATGACATTATGTATGATATTGGATCATTTTATGAGGCAGCCAGTGTAGAGGATGCCATCAGGAACTTGCAGGAAATGGCCGGATGCAGAGATTATTTCCGGCGGCAGTGATGTTTTGATCAAGATCAGAGAAGGCAAATTAGCAGGCCGATCCCTTGTCAGCATTCACAATATTGCGGTATTAAAAGGGGTGACAATGGAAGAAGACGGAACCATCGTGATCGGTCCGGGAACGAGTTTTCTCATATCACGGCGCATCCGCTGGTGCAACAGCATATTCCGATGCTTGGATATGCCGTTGATCAGGTGGGCGGCCCGCAGATCCGCAATATCGGCACCATTGGCGGCAATGTCTCGCAACGGTGTCACCAGTGCGGACAGTGCGTCATCTCTTTTTGCCTATAATGCGATTCTGGAATTGACGGGCCCGGAGGGCATCAGACAGGTGCCGATTCAGGAATTCTATACAGGCCCGGGTAAAACCGTACGCTGCCATGAGGAAGTGATGACGGCTATCCGTATCAGACGCAGGGATTATGAAGGGTACCCGGATGCTACATCAAATATGGCAAGCGAAATGCCATGGAGATCGCGACCCTGGGGTGCGCCTGTCTGGTGAAGCTGTCATTGGACAAGAAGGTTGTTGAAGACATGCGGATCGCTTACGGCGTGGCGGCACCGACGCCTGTCAGATGTCCGGAGACAGAAAAAGCAGTTTCAGGGAAGGCTGTTTCAAAGGCATTGCTCTTTCAGACCGCTGATACGCACGGTTGATGCCAGCGTTTTCGTAAACGTATTCATATAGATAACACGATCTGACACATCAATACTCTGCAGCGTCGGAAATGGTTTCCCGGTCAGCCGCAGTTCGCTGTCATAATCATCTTCAATGATATAGTGATCCGGCGATTTGGCTGCCCAGCCAAGCAACTCGTAACGCCTGCTGACCGGCATCACGATCCCGGTCGGAAAATGATGGGAGGGCGAGGTATGAATGACATCCACGCATTTTTCTTCCAGTTCCCGGATGGATACACCATCCTGATCCAGCGTAACTTTGGCATATTCTACCTTCATATTTTCATAAATCCTGGCAATTTTATGATAGCCCGGATTCTCTACTCCATAGATCCGGTGATTTCCAAGAAGCTGTATCAGAAGTCCATGCAGATATTCTGTCCCCGCTCCGATGATGATCTGTTCCGGCTCGACCTGCATGGCACGGAACTCCTTTAAATACCGGGCAATCGCCTGTCGCAGCTCCAGGATCCCCCACAGGGCGGATTGATCATCAGCTGCTTCTGATTGTCATTTAAAACTTCCCGCACCGTCTTTGACCAGATGGTAAATGGAAAAATTTCACTGTCGGTCTGATTGCTGGAAAAATCGGCAAAATAAGAAGTCGCTCCCCCTGTCAGCGTCAGCTGTTCCTTTCTGACCTTCTTCTTTTCCATGGTCGCACTGCTCAGATCTGACACATAAAAGCCACGTTTTGGCATCGAATAAATATAACCTTCTGCTAATAATTGTCCATAGGCATTCTCTACGGTAATCACACTGATACCCAGATTTTTCGCAAAACTGCGTTTGGATGGAAGTTTCTCTCCTGCCTTAATCTTCCCCTGTGTTATGTCGTTTCGAATGCACTTATATAAATATTCATACATCGAATCTGACCCTATATTTGTAAAATTATACGTCAGCATGCGTTCTTTTTTCTCCTATCTGGTCTTACTGAATATATTTATTTTGATGATTTTCGAATAGTCACTTTTCCAGTATAATTCGAAACCAGTAAAAAGTAAAGCTTATAAAACAGGAGGTTTGAGTATGAGTACAACAAATGAAAGATATAAATTAAACAAAGAACTGGCACAGATGTTAAAGGGCGGTGTCATCATGGATGTTACCACACCGGAGCAGGCAAAGATCGCGGAAGCAGCCGGTGCCTGTGCGGTCATGGCTCTGGAGCGGATCCCGGCAGATATCCGTGCAGCGGGCGGCGTTTCCCGTATGAGTGATCCGAAGATGATCCAGGGCATCCAGAACGCGGTTTCTATCCCGGTTATGGCAAAATGCCGAATCGGTCATTTTGTGGAGGCTCAAGTTCTCGAAGCAATCGAAATCGACTATATCGATGAGAGTGAGGTGCTCTCTCCGGCTGATGATGTGTATCATATCAACAAACGCAACTTCCGTGTTCCGTTTGTCTGTGGTGCAAAAGAAAACCTGTGAGAATAGGCTGATAAGCCTGAAAGAATTTGTCAAGGATAAATCGAGAAAATCAAAATGTACAATGTACATGAGGGAAGAAGGAGTGTCAATGACAATCGCAGTACTGGCAGTACGAGGGAGCATTGCAGAGCATGAGAAGAAGCTGGATGAACTGGGTATCTCATGGTTTGAACTAAAAAAAAAGAAGATTTAGACAGACATTTATTTGACGGACTGATCCTGCTGGGCGGCGAGAAGTACGGTGCAGGGTAAATTATTAAAAATGGGAATGTTTGAAAGACTGAAAGGGCAGATTGAAAAGGGGCCTGCCGGTGCTTGCAACCTGTACCGGACTGATTCTTCTGGCTGCGGAGCTTGGCAATGATGACAGAAGATGGTTTCGGACCCTTCCGGTAACGGTGAAGAAATGCCTATGGCCGTCAGCTGGGCAGCTTTCACACAGATACGGAATTTGAAAAATCGGTGAGATACCGATGACCTTTATCCGGGGCACCGTATATCGAAACGGCATCACCGGAAGTCAAAGTCATGGCAAAGGTGGATGAACGGATTGTGGGCGTGAGGTACAAACAGCAGCTGGCTATCTCTTTCATCCGGAACTGGATAACGATAATCGGCTGCATCAGTACTTTGTTCGATGGTATCTTCATCTCAATAAAGAAATAGCGGTCCAGATAGATCTTGTGGGCAACAGTAATAATCATATTGCGGAGCATGGTTTTCTCATTAGAGAAAGTGCCATGCTCTTTTTTCGTTATGAGCCGCACCGGTTTTTGCATCCGCCTGATCTGATTCAAACACATGATGAAGGATCAGCTCGAATTCCGAACAGAAATAATTATAGCGGTTGCATTGTCATAGGTCTGGTGCTGAATCTCAAACATCATATGGATATTGTCAAAAGACAGCACGGATTTGGCGATTGCAATAAAGATCAGGAAGCAATCTGATCCCGGCCGTATTGTTTTTTGACGGGATTGTTGATGATCTTCTTCTTGACATAGTTGCTGATCATAGAGCCGGTGATGCTGATATCTTCCAGAGGGCTTAAGTAACTGTCGATATATTGGCGGTCTGTTCAAGGTAAAGGCCGACATCGGGAATTTCCTGATAGCGGGGGAGGTGAAAATCCCGGGTTGGATCAGCCATTTTGGATTGGATATGTTCGTTCATAAAATGCCTCACTTTCTTATATAGGTTATTTTATCATACTCGGGCTGCGATTCGCAAAAATTATTTGATTTCGGATTTGCAAAAAGGTAGTCGATTTGGCTTTATCGTGATAAATGGAAACAATATTTGATGACAAAATGATTATGATTTAATGCAAAGGATGAGGAGACTTATGAGAAAAATGCTGTTAATCACACAGTCTGAGATATCTTCCGGCATGGATTTTATTGAAAAAAGGACTGACCGAATGTGAGATTGGGAAAAAGCAGTGTCTGAAGACAATGCTTGTTGCAGAGGAATCACTGCAGAAACTGATTATGAATGCGGAGAATGAGGATGATAAGATCTGCGTTGCTCTGAACAAAAGGATGGGCAGTGTCTGTGTCAGCATGACACTGCGAGGACGGGCATTTGAGCTGATCCAGGGCGATACGGTAGAAGATGTATTGCATATTGAGCAGGATGACCAGCAGACCGGATTTCAAAAGAAGAAGAGATGATCCGGAATATTTTGTTGCGGGCCAATAAAGAACAATTGCGGTATAAGAACAAAAAGGGCATGAACATGGTGGAGATTACCGTTCGGAAGAATCCGCATGCAATGGTTATGGGACCATGTTGGCGCTGGTGGCTGCCGTTGTAATCGGTCTGGCTATGAAAGCGGTTGTCCCGGATGGTGTCAGTACGGCAATCAATGATACATTGCTGACATCTATCAGTACCATGTTTTAAATGCTTTGAAAATGGTTGTGGGACCGGTGGTTTTCTTTTCTATAGTTTCCTGTATTTCCCAATTTGGAGATTTAAAGGAAGTGGGCCGGATCGGTGGCAAGATTATGAGTTTTATATGTTGACAACGATATTGGCTATTATATCGGCGACGGCAGTTTTTTATCTGCTTCATCCGGGCAACCCGGAACTGGCTTCTAAACTGGCAGCAGATGCTTCAACAGTTGTTTCTTCTGATGTCAGTATTTCCATCAAAGGATACCATTGTTGGCATTGTGCCGGGCAACTTTGTCAAACCATTTCTGGAATCGAATATGATGCAGCTGATTTTCATGGCGATTTTAATCGAGCATTGCAGTGGGCAAAAATCGGTGAATATTCCCAACTGTTAAAAGATATATTTGAGGCTTGTAATTCACTGTTCCTGAAGATTACCGTTATTTTAGTCCGTTTTATTCCGATTGCCACATTCTGTTCCATTTTATCCGTGATCCTGAAGACAGGACCGGATGTGCTGTTGTCCATGCTGGCCATGCTGGGAACTTTTGCAGTTGGTATTCTGGTAATGATGTGTATCTATTGTCTGTTGATAATCCTGATCGGAGGAATGAATCCAATTCCCTTTTTGAAAAAATACAGTCCCACAATGCTTCAGGTGTTCGGCATGGCTTCCAGTAATGCGGCGATCATTGTGAACATGGATGCCTGTGAACATAAGCTTATTATTCCGAAGAAAATCTATTCTTTGTCGATTCCGTTGGGAGCGACGGTGAATATGGATGGTACCTGTGTGTATCTTGTAATTTTCGGGCTGGCGCTGGCAAGAGTTTTCGGTGTTGATATCAACGGGGGAATGCTGCTTTCCATGTTTTTTCTCCGTACTTGTGCTTTCTGTGGGGGGCACCAGGGGTACCGGCGCCGGGCTGGTGTGTCTGTCTGTATTGCTGACCCAGTTGAATGTACCAATTGCCGGGATTGGTCTGGTGATGGGACTGGATTCGCTGCTTGGCATGATGCGTGCCATGAGCAATAGTCTTGGAGATGTGGCCGCATCACTTATTGTAGCAAAATCAGAGAAAATACTTGATTACGAAAAATATATGAAGCTATAAAAGTCGTATTGACAATTCCCTTGTTTCATAGGATAAAAGCACAATTCATTACAGGTCGCTTTTAATGCCTGATACGGAAACTCAGGTGAACCTGTTTATGAATTGTGTTTTTTGTCTTATCGGTTTTGAAAAACTCTTGACAAGGTAATGAAAGTGATATAATATAATAACACAGGGCTTTGAAAAACTTATCATGTTATAATAAAAACTTTATTTTGCAAGGAGGGAGTTTTTATGCAGACTCAGGCAATGACAACAAAATATATACAGCGGACAGAGACAGAGACTTTCACTTCAGGGTCAAAGACCCGGGAAGCGCAGCGACACATTTTATCGGTTTTGTGGCAGCTGTTTTGATGACGCCGGTGCTGTTAGTACATGCAGCAGGCAATGGTGCGGATTTTATGACGATGATCGGTATGAGTGTTTTTTATGATCAGCATGATTCTTCTTTATGGTGCAAGTACATCCTATCATTCATTCGACATTTCAGAAAAAGGCGAATCTGCGTTTGAAGAGACTGGATCATATGATGATTTTTGTAATGATCGCAGGTTCTTATACACCGGTCTGCCTGACCGTATTGCGTCACGGTGGGGATGCGGCTGTTGGCAATCGTATGGGGGGTTAGCTATTGTGGGGATGATTTTTAAGCTGCTGTGGGTGACTTGTCCGAAATGGGTATCATCCGTGATCTATATCGGTATGGGTTGGGTGTATTCTGGCTATGCCGCAGCTTCTTGCAGGATTATCATTTGGAGCGTTCATGTGGCTTCTGGCCGGCGGTTTATTCTATACAGTGGGCGGCGTGATCTATGCGATGAAGTTTCCTGTATTCCATAACCGCTTCCGGTACTTTGGATGTCATGAATGTTTCATGTCTTTGTTATGGCAGGCAGTTTGTGCCATTTCGTTGTCATGTATGCTTATTTATGCAGCTAAAGACAGCTGTATTCAAAACAATCCATAATACGGAGGCTTAATTATGAAGGTTTTAAATATCAGTTCTATGAATCTGGACCATGTCTATAATGTTGACCACATCATTCTGCCCGGGAAACCCAGGCAACCACAGGGCTGAATCTTTTTTCCTTGGCGGAAAAGGAATGAATCAGTCCATCGCTTTGGCAAAGGCCGGTGTGGAAGTGTATCATGGCGGTATGATCGGCAAGGACGGCTATGCATTTATTGATGCCTGCAAAATACGGCGTTCATTATGATTACATTCGTGAAGCAGAGGGCAATACCGGGCATACCATTATCAGATTGACAGAAATGCAGAACAGTATTCTTCTTTTGCAGGAACAAATGATATGCTGACGGAAAGCTATGTGGACAGTGATTGCCGACTTTGAAGAAGGAGATATTCTTCTGCTTCAGAATGAGGTCAATAGGCTGCCTTATATGGTGGATAAAGCTTATGAAAAGGTATGCAGATTGCCCTGAATCCATCACCATTCAATGAGAAACTGAATGACGTTGATATGTCAAAAAATCAGCTATTTTCTGATGAATGAGGTGGAAGGCGAGCAGATTACAGGCTTTTCGGAACCGGAGAAACTCATTGACAGAGTGGTTGAGCTTTATCCGGAAGCCAAATCGTCCTGACCCTTGGCAATGACAGGTGCCATTTATGCGGATAAAAATGTCAATACCATCAGCCGATTTTCAAAGTGCAGGCGGTAGATACCACGGCCGGGGACACATTTACAGGTTATTTTCTGGCAGGCATCATCGAGGGCATGGAGATTCTGAGATTCTGAAGATGAGTGCAAAGGCATCCTCCATTGCGGTTACGCGACAGAACAGTGCCGTCCATTCCATATAAAGAAAGAAGTTTTAGCATCTCTTAAAGAGGATTAAAATAAGCGGTGTACAGTTCTGTAACTGTACACCGCTTATTTTATGTAATAGGAGCGTGCCAAGCAAAGCTGGGGCACGCTCCTATTACAAAAGGCACTAACCGCACCTGTGATGCGCACTTGTGCGAAGATGTAGATTGTCGCAAGGGCCCGCGCTCGAGGTATGATATAAACATCAAAAAGATGGAGTCTGTGACATTAGTGTGATAAAATAAAAGAGCTATGTTTTATAATCAGGAAGAGAATTCCCGGAGAAATATACACAATTAACATTATTTTGAGATGGAGCAGAATATGAATGAACAGAAATTGATCCAAAATGTGATAGAACAGATTAAAGAGGCTCAGCTGAAGCTGGGGCGGAGAAAGAAGTGATCAGACTTTATTTCCCCATGGCGTCTATGAATGCCATCCTCGGAACCCATTATACAGATGAGCAGGAGATGCTGACAGTTGAGAACAAATACAGTTTTTGATACAACGGTGCTTGGCAGATTGAAGTTTTTCATCCATGAAGGGCGATTTGAGGTTCGTGTGCCGGCAGAAGGTGCGGAATATGTGGCAGGAGAAATCGGACCCGCCGTTTTTGAAAGCGATAGAGCCTATTTGCACATCATCACAGCTTAACAATAGAAGAAATCTGTGCCTGCTTTGTACAAGTTTGATAAAGCTTACCATTGTGAAAAAATGGCAACGGGTACGGATTTTGATTATGCGGTTTATTTTTGACGATGCGGAATATGATGCTTATTATTATTGCGTCAAGATGGAAATGGGACATACCATTTATCATCGATTTACAAAAGAAGATTATCAGATGCTGGTAGATTAACCTGTAAATTAACTTGTATAAATACATGCTATTGGGCTATAATAGATGTGTAAAGGAGTGATATTATGCCAAATATAAAACCTATATCGGAATTGAGAAATTATACAGAAGTTCTCAAGCAGGTAGATATGTCAAAGCGTGTATATCTTACACGAAATGGTCATGGTGAATATGGTATTCTTACAATGGATGAAATTGATGAGCTTGATAGATACAGAGCAGCTTATGTTAATTTCCAAGTTAAACAGAGCTGAAGAGCGGGCAAATCAAGAAGGCTGGATTTCTGACGAAGATGTAAAAAGAAAGGGGTACATATGATTTTAATAAAGAATGGCAGGGTGGTAGACCCTGTAACAGGCGTGGATGAAGTGATGGATGTGCTGATTGACGGCACACATATTGAAGAAGTAGGACACAATCTGTCAGCGGCAGGTGCAGAGGTGATCGATGCTGCCGGTCTGGTTGTGGCACCGGGACTGGTGGATACCCATGTCCATTTCAGGGATCCGGGACAGACCTACAAGAGGATATTCTGACAGGGGCTGCAGCAGCGGCTAAAGGCGGTTTTTACAACGGTTGTATGTATGGCCAATACAAAGCCGACGGTTGATAATGTGGAAACATTAAAGTATGTTCAGGAAAAGGCGAAAAGACAGGTATTCATGTGCTTCAGGCAGCAGCCATCAGCAAGGGGCTGAAAGGTCAGGAGATGGTAGATATGGATGCACTGGCGGAGGCTGGGGCAGCAGGTTTTACAGATGATGGGATTCCGATCATGGATGAGAAGCTTTGCTGGCGGCTATGGAGAAAGCAAGAGATCTGGATATGCCGATCAGTCTGCACGAAGAAGATCCGCTGTTTGTGAAAACAGGCCGGTGAATCAGGGAAGGATTTCTGAACAGCTGAATTATGGCGGCGCATCCAGAACAGCGGAGGATGTGATGGTAGCCAGAGACTGTATGCTGGCATTGCATACAGGGGCTCCGGTCTGTATTCAGCATATCAGTTCAGCAAATTCTGTGGAGATTGTCCGCATGGCAAAGAAAATGGGGGCGGATGTTCATGCTGAAACAACACCGCATCATTTTACGCTGACAGGATGCGGTGCTGAAATACGGCACATTGGCACGCATGAATCCGCCGGTTCGTACAGAAAACGACAGATTAAAAATTATTGAGGGACTGCAGGATGGCACCATCGATCTGATCGTGACAGATCATGCACCCCACAGTGCAGAAGAAAAGGCGAAACCGCTGGCAGAAGCACCAAGCGGTATTAGGCCTTGAAACTTCTCTCGGCCTTGGCCTGCTGTCACTGGTTGAACCAGGGACATCTGACTTTGATGCAGCTGATGGCCTGCATGAGCAAAAATCCTGCTGAATTCTATCGGATGATTCCGGCAGTGTGACTCAGGATGCCCCGGCTGATCTGGTAATCTTTGGTGAAAAAAAGAGCACTGGACAGTGGATCATTTTTGCTTCAAAGGCATCTAACAGTCCTTTTAAAGGGTGGGAGCTGCCGGGTAAGATTCACTATACGATCTGCGCCGGAAAGATTGTTTATCAGGATTAATACAACTGATATTCAAATAGGGATGAAGGCCACAGCAAGGTAATAATATGAAAAAATTAAGTATAGTGATCGTTTTGGGCTGATCATCAGTATACTCTGCGGATGCGGTGCCGACAAAGAGAATAAGCAGGAGAGCTAGTGATCTGCCGACAGTTACTGTCGGATATGACAATTATTCACCCTTTAGTTTTATGGATGCCAATGGTAATATGACAGGCATTGATGTGGAGCTGGCCAGGAGGCTTTCTCGCGTATGGGATATGCACCTGAATTTGTTTTTATTAATTGGGAAGATAAAAAGAATCTGCTGGCCAAAGGCAGTATTGATTGTATCTGGAGCAGTTTCACTATGACAGACCGTGAGGATGAATATCATTGGGCAGGACCTTATATGCGGAGTCATCAGTAAAACAAAACCCATCACTTTGGGTGAATCCAAAAGGCCGGATTAAAATCGGACTTTTGGAGAGACCTCAAAGTGATGGGTTTTTGGGCATTCTTTTTATGTCTCAATGATGATACAGTTTGTATATTTAGCTTTTACTTCAGGCTGCCAGCGGATTTCTTTGCATAAGCCAGCAAGAACCTTGTAGGCCAGTTCGTTTTTTGTGTCCTTTGGGTTGAAAGGAACACCCCGTAACGAAGCACCATTCGCGTCTGGGGACTTTTTTCTGAATATTCCACGGTCATGGAAATATCACACTCTGACAGTGTCGGCATCAGGATCTGTACACATAATTCTTCGAAAACGCTGCTGATGCGATAAGCAGTTTTGACGGAGACCTGGTTCTTGTAGCAATACTCTTCAATCTGACTCTGAGTTCCGATAAAGTCGAAGGATTCGGAGTTTACATGAATATGAAGGACTTTCAGTCCGTTTACAAAAGCGCGGGTCCGTTCTTTTACAGGATGGTCAAAAAATCTGTTCAGGCGTGCCTTCTTCATAGATAATCCCCTGATCCATATAAAAGACTTTGTTGGAGATTTCCTTTGCAAAACGCATTTCATGAGTGACGATCATCATGGCTTTAACAGATTGGGAGAGCTGCCGGATGACGGTTTGGACTTCTCCAACCATGGTCGGATCCAGTGCGGAAGTCGGTTCATCAAAGAGAATGGCTTCAGGATCCATGGCCAATGTTCTGGCAATGGCGACACGCTGCTTCTGACCGCCTGACAGTTCAGAAGGATAACGCAGTGCCTGTCGGCCAAGTCCCTACAGAATGCAGCAGGGACATTCCTTTGTCAAAGGCTTCCTGGCGGGTTCTCTTCTTCAGATCGGTCTGGGGCATCATAATATTTTCAATGACGGTCAAATGTTCAAATAAGTTAAAAGATTGAAAAACCATGCCGACTTTCTGACGAATAAGATCAATATCGCAATTTTTATCTGTAACATCTGTTCCGTCAATCAGAATATGCCCGGAGGTCGGTGTTTCCAGCATATTGATGCATCGCAGCAATGTTGATTTTCCTGTGCCGGATGGTCCGATGACGCTGATGATATCGCCATCCCGAATAACGGTATTCACATCTTTGAGAGGTGTGGAAGCTGGATATTCTTTGCGTAAGTGCTGAATCTCAATCATAACTGGTCGCCTCCTTTCAGTCCGGTGAGGATTTTGCTTCGGTCTCTGTTCTTTGGATCCATGGCAAACTGCAGGCGTCCGATGATAAAGGTAAGGATCCATGACAGAATAAAGTAGATAATAGCCGTAGCAATGAGTGGGAAAAATGGTTCAAAGGTATTGCCGCGGATGATATCCGTGATTTTGGTCAGATCTTTGACGGCAATATACCCGACAATAGCTGTCTCTTTGATATGCCCTACAACGGTGCTCTTATAGGTTGGAAGAAAATGAAGGGTTGCCTGGGGCAGTACAATTTTGAAAAAGGCCTGCCTGTCAGTATAGCCCAGGGCTCAGGCACCTTCAACCTGTCCGCTGTTTACAGCCTTGACACCGGATTCAAGCATTCCGAACATGGCGCAGCCGAAAGTGAGCGTAAAGCAAAGAATGGCAACCCACAGTCCCGCAATATGTACTCTGGCAAGTATAATATAGTAGAAAACCATCAGCAGTACCACCATCGGCGTCCCCTGAATAACACGCATAACAGCCCGGGATATGATGTTGGAGATCCGACCGCCTTTGCGGCACAGAAGGTATACACCAAAACCGAGGAACGTACCGAAAAGAATGGAAAGGGCACTGTAATGAGCAGTGTCTGTCCAATGCCGCTGATGTACATTTTCCAGCGGTTTTCCTGAATAAAGGTTTTGATGAAGCTGTTTGTGGCTGACTGGAGGAAAGATGTTGTGTTGGCAGTACTGTCTTTGTCCAGTACCACAAGTACAAAGATCTTCATCACAGATTTTGTCACTGAATCGGACACTTTGTGCACGCTCTTCGGAATATTCGAAGGCAGCAGCAGCAATATCATATTTGCATGCGGTAATTGCCGGGGTCATTGCGGTGTAATCCAGTGTATCCACCTGCAGATCATAGCCGTATTCAGTGCAGAAATGTAATGATATCTACTTCGAACCAACAGGTTCTCCGTCTTTAAGATAATCAGGGTGGGTTCCGATGCACTGATGGCGAGATGAATGGTTCCTTTTTCGCCGGTCAGACCTGAACGGTCAATCACTTTCAGGCTTTCATCCGTCCCCCGCCATTTATCATTGATGGCAGCAATTTCACCGGATTCACGGCTTTCTGCAAGATGTGCGTCACAATTTGTGGGAGATTTTATCCGGATGAGGGCGGCGTAGCGGGCTACGGCAACCGAATTCGGGTAAAATATACCGCAAAGTGGGGCGTGTTCAGACACGCTCTAGGACCGTTCCCAAAGTGACAGGTACGGAAAGAATGAAAAATTAAGAGTGTATTATTAGCACGGGGCAATGGTTATGATGGGGTGTCAGAAAGACGATAGCCATTCGACGTGAAAAGCAATGGAGCTGCAGCGTGCAGGAGGTTCATCCCTATTCTGAATGCGGTGGGATCAGACCGGTGAAAATTGGTTGGTGGCCTTCGAACAGCATTGACAAATGGGAAAAAAACATAAAGTGATTGACAACCGAACAATTATTCAATGTTGGCAGAAAAGTCAATTCAGTGTTAAAAGACATCTGTGGTGCCGTACACATTGAGGCAACAGTGGTCCAATAAGGAAAATGAGACATTTGTCACGGAGCGATTTGACGAATGCACATCCCAAATCATAAAGGTGTGAATTGATGAAAAACATATGTTAAGCCTGTTGATCGTGTTATGTGGTGCCATTGTGGTCGTATTACTTTTTGCACAAAATCATATATCGGGGAAACGTATTGCAGACATAATCGAAGAGGGAGATATTGATCGGATTTCAGTTGAGAAGGGCAGGTTGTGGACAGCAAATTAGTTCTAACGGATTTCTAATGAGGTATGCTTATAATGGCAATGAGTTAGTCCACGATATCAGTCAATTGAAATTAAAAAAATCCATACAAAGCCGGTATACAATATGCAAGAGAGTAATGAACGTTGTATTATCCAATTCTTAAAGGATGATGGTAATGTTTGCGGGACAATCGAAATTCATGGAGATGGATTCTTTATGTTTGACTGAATTATCGAGATAAAGAATCTGTTCATTATAGATGCATGATTGAAAATGGATCGGAATTTCTGGAGAAGTGGTTATAGAGAAAATCAAATAATGTAAAGGATATTATTAAGCAGCGGCTATCTAATCGTTTGTGGTAGATAGCCGCTTGATGTTTTTAGTTTATTTCGATAACTTTGTAGGCGTCAATTGAATTTTGAATATCAATATAAGTTTTTCACACATAAAATAGCATATATAATAAAAAAGCTAAAACGACTAATAAAAAGAACGAAAAATGCAATTTTTTGATTGTTCTTGAATGATTTAATTTTTCTTCTAGTATTTTGAATCAGTATTATACAATTCAATGTCGTTGAGGGAAGTGTAATCACTAAAATGCATTGTCAAGTCTTCCATAGTAGCAGTTGGATTATCTTCAATGAATTCATTGATACTTGTTTGGAGCATTTCTATTATTGAAGCTGTTTCTTCTTTTGGATGAGTTAATAAAAAGTTGCTTTTTAATATCTTTTAGATAATGCTGGATATTTTTTTGATTAATATTAATTGTCTGATTCATTGTCAGTACCCTCCGATGATGATAGTATTTTATTTATTGTATCCATATAGAGCCGACAAGCTCTTTTCAAATCTTCATAGTATTCTTTTCCGGAATCCTCGAGGTGATAGTAGACACGAACACGTTGCTGATCAGTAATCATACGTGTCATACTAATCATATTCTGATTCAGGAGTCTGTTTAAGATAGGGTAAAAGGTCGTTTCATTATAATTGCATAAGCCGTTGCTTTGCTGTTTCATTTCTGCTGTCAACTGATAGCCATACATATCCTTCTGTGAAAGCAGACTCAGCAATAAAACTTCGGTGGTTGACCTTTTAATTTAGTAATCATTGCTTCTTCATTTTTATTCATAAAATGGAATTCCTTTCTATGTGTTATTATAGCATATATTTGTTTTAAATCTATATATTGTGAAAAATAATATAAATATTGACAATATAATTACGGAATGATATGATAAATGTACAAATAAAGTTGATCTTGAAGAATGAGATTTGCGAGGAAATGTGTTATGGGGAAAAAATCTATATTAATTGTTGTTCTGATTCTTGTCATTTTGGGTGCGGTAATAGGGAAAAACTTTTTCAAACAATCAAGGAAAACTATAGTAGAGACAACTGATTTGGCTTTCGGAGTCTGAAATAGAAGTGGAAATATTATATAAAGAAGCTTCGAAGATAAGAAGGAACAAAAAGAGCTGTCCAGCACTGCAGATGCATATATGTACTATCACAAAACTGCTGATTACAACATAGCAATAGATGTATACAATACCGGCTATCTTAATATGGCAACAAAAGGTTATAAATATAGTTCATTGCATGAGTATGAGGTCGATTTGTCAGATAAGGATTTTAGTGCATACAGCAATTTGCAATGGGATGAATTAAAAAAGGCTGAGGCAGCAGATATATTGGAAAAGTTTTGAAAAGTTTGAAGATGACTATTTAGAAGGTAAAATTGTTTTGAATAAGGCAAAATAGAATATGTGTCAGAAATAGGGTGGAAGTATGAAAAGAACAATGAGGATATTTTCGATAGTATTAATTGTATATTTTCTATGGACTGAAGTGTGATTGGTCTTTTTATGGGGCGGATATATACTATTCGTCAATGGGGGTATAATAATGCAATTTATAAATATTCTTGTATTCGTATTCTATCGATACTTATATACGAATAATTCTTGAAGGTGTGATTTTGTATTGTGGTTTGAAAAATGATAAAAGAAATAATGGATAAGATTGATAATTTAAAATAAAGGGAATGTAAGGATTTTTAAGTTGTTTTTCCGGGGACATAAAATTATTGTGTAACATTGTTGAATTGATGAGATAATGAAAAGAAACGGCAATAAAAAATCGGAAAGGGAAAGGTGTGATACGATGAAATCTAAGGAATCATTTAGTATTGTTATGTATATTTGCATATCCGGGTGCAAAGAGACAAATACGACGGCAACGAACAGCGGTAAGCAGTACACAAATCATCAGACTGAAGAGACATCTACAAGAATATAAACAGACAATTGTATTAAAGGATAATGAAACAGGTAATCTTCTTGAGAATAAAGTCGTTGAGGATGAAGAGAAGATCACAACATTTAATCAAATGCGGTGATTGAAGAACTAAATAGATGATAAGTATTCCGAGGTTTTTTTGATAGTATAACAAGTAGTGAGTATACATTGAATTTTTCCAGCAGTGATTTTACTGAAACAGCATCTGATAAAGGCGATGCAGTCATCGTAGAGTGCAACGGTCTTTCATATGAACTTGCAGTGGGCGGAGAAGAATGGCAGAAAATAGCTGATTTTTGGATAGTATTTCCAAAGGCAGAGATTAAATATTGAATTGATAAAAGGCTTGAATGGCATGGTTGGCTATTCAAGCCTTTTAGCGGTTGAAAACTGATATTTAATGTGTAATGTTGAGAAAATAGAATGCGATATAAGTATGAATTAAGACAGTACGGCAGAGATTTTGAAAAAGAAAATGCAGGAAAGGGAGTGCACGGATGAAATTTTGTAAAATCCGGAAATGATGCGTTCAGAGTTGCATTGGCTTCCAGTATTTATGTTGATAAACGGGTTTGCTTGAGTATACCAATAAGTGAACATTGCAGGCATATATTTGCAACAGTCGTCCGGAGAAGATTCGGAAAGTCAATTACAGCCAATATGTTGACGGCTTACTATAGCAAAGGCTGTGATTCTGAGATATTTTTGCTGATTTGAAATAAAAGCCCTGATTTTAAAAAAAAGCATCTGAATCAGTATGATGTCATTCATCTTGATATTCAATGGTGCATGGAACCGGCCGGCGGACCGAATATGTTCTTTCATATAATGTGGGAGAAAGAAAATCAGTGAGCTTATGGCTACCCAGAGTATACTGCCTGATCATATGAAATCTTGCCTGAAGTATTGTCTCGCATTCATGCTGCATCAGGAAGAAATTTGTCATTATCATTGATGAATGGGATGTTTTGATAAGAGATATGGCAGTGAACCCAGAAGATTCAGGAGGACTATATTAATTTCCTTCGGGGACTGTTTAAGGGAACGGAACCGACAAAATATATTCAGCTATCCTACGGGAATTTTGCCGATTAAAAGGCACGTACACAGTCGGCCTCAATAATTTTGATGAATTTACGATGCTGGATGCCGCCAGCACTTTGGCTCCTTATGTCGGCTTTACTGAAGAAGAGGTGAAGGACTTTGTCAGAAATACCATAGAGACTTTGAAAAAAGTCAGAGATGCTGACAATTTCACTGTTTATAACCAAAGCGGTTGTCAGTATGCAGATGCTGGAAAGATACCAGTAGTTGCTGGCCCCGAGACCGGTCCTATGAAATTGTACCATTGATTAATATGGATTCTTGATGGAAAACTATTATTATAGAAATATATAATGTAATAGTTATGTTGGGATTCAGAACCATCCATAACAG
>VOFB01004915.1_pt1 | contig 25270 bp, 39 predicted proteins | sample 5384141 | NCBI WGS metagenome assembly VOFB01 (sample SAMN12384721, study PRJNA508395) | human gut metagenome | isolation source: healthy gut A | host: Homo sapiens | reverse complement strand
TGGAACAGTGACAGAGATTGGTGAAAACAATAGCAAATTCAGGATTAATTTGGTACAATGACAATGTAAATGGAAAACAAGAAAGAGCACAGAGGTGTTTGATAATGCATGTGAATCAGGTTCGAGTCGTGATGGAACACAGCAAACCAATACAGGGAAAAAATATAAATAATCAGCAGATGCGTGAAAATGAAGGGCGTTGGTTCATGGGATGAGCAGATTCGATATGGACATTTGAAGAAGCAGAAGAAGATGCGCTCGTATCTTTTACAAAGCAAATTCAGGGAATCAGGAAGAATGTTTCTACCGATGTCGGACGAAAAAATAATGCTTGAGAAATTATATTTAATTGATCATCAGCATTTAAAGAATGCAGCAGCAGTTTTTTATGTGAGTCGGAATTTTGTGATACACAGATGGTTGTATATCAGAATGATGATATAGAGCATCCATCCAAATTGTATAGGTTTCACGGAAGATGGGAAAAAGTTATAGCAGAGGCGGAGGAGAACATTCAGAAAGAAACAGAAGGATATCCGGAGAGTGCCGTTCATGAGTTGTTGATCAACGCCTTTTGTCATAGAAATTTTGATAGTACGCAGTGCAATCAGATTATCCTCTTTGAAAATCGGATTGAAATATTTAACCCGGAGTTTTCCCAGAGGGCTATGATGAAGAAGATTTTTGCAGCGGTGGTCAGCGTCCTATACCCGCAAATCCTTTGATTGCGAGAACGCTTTATTATCTCGGCTGCATGGATGGTTTGGGAATGGGATGAAAAAAAAGCGAAGAATGTTTGTGATAATGCCGGAATTAGGGATGAATCTCAAAAGGATAAAAGTGTGTTGTGGTTGTTTTGTCTGGCGGCCGGCTTCGATCAACTCAGAAAAGAGTCTATGGAGTAGATTTGACGGCCAATGAGTGTATGATACTGGAATATTTGCGTCAGCATGAGTGGGGTTTCCAATGCATCGGCAAAAATCGTACATATGGGTACAACGGCCACAAGGAACCTGTTGAATGGCCTTGTTGATAAAGGCCTTTTGATTGCAGAGGGTGAAAACGCGGTAGAAAATATTACTTGATGACAGGTGTACTTTTTTTCGGGGTATAATGAGTAAAACATGGCTGACCATGTGCTGAAATATGTTATAAAGCCTCCGTGCAGCCGGGGAGATAGCGGTGCCCTGTACCTGCAATCCACTACAGCAGGGGTGATGTTTCAGCCGAGGGTCTTGATTTGTAGAGCAGCCCGCTGTAAGTAGCGTTGACGTCTGGGTCTCGCGCAACGGGAACCAGTGAACCGTGTCAGGTCAGGAATGGCAGCACTAAAGCTGGACCTTCCAAAAGCCGTGAGGGTGCCTAAATGAGCCAACTGCAGCGGTAACGTTTATGGGTCGGATTCGAAGCTAAACGCACGGATTTAAATTAAATAGAATACTAAGACAGTTGAAAGCTGCAGACATTAAATTGTTTGTAGCTTTTTGTTTTTTTACAGAAAATGAAGTTTTGGGCAATAAAATCATTTCTCCTGGAGAAAAATTTTTAAAATCGCCATAAAAAACAGGAGAGGATCGTATATCCTATAGAAAGTATTAAGAAAATAAAGTGAATATGATGGGTTTGAAAGTATGGAATGAACCGGATAGAATTTATGAAGGTGAGGTGGCTGTGTGAATAATCGGAGTTCGACCGCTGTATGTGCCGCATTCAAAAAGGTGACAAAGCGGGGCTGAAAGAAATTTATGAAGCGTATATTTCCTATATATACGCAGTGATCCTGGGGGTTGTGAAGAATAAGGAGAATGCCGAGGACCTGACAGCGGATTTTTATTAAGCTGTGGAATATGGCAGATCAGTATAAGGCTGGGAGTGGTCATAAGACATGGATGACTGTGATTGCCAGAAATATGGCCATTGATTTTATGAGAGCCGGACGGGAACAGCTGACAGAAGAAGTACCGGAGGTATCAGCTGCTGATACAGCCGTGGGAATAGCTGATTCTATGGAAAAATGAAGTGGTCGGTCGGATGAATTTCAGAGAGACGGTAGAAAAACTGCCGGAGACAGAGCGGCAGATTATGACAATGAAGCTGGCAGGACAGATGACATTTAAGGAAATTGCGGAGGTTTAGGCATTCCTATGGGAACAGTGACATGGAAATATCAAAACAGTCTGGAAAAAGTTAAGGAGGGTCGGCGTATGACAGAGAAAGAAGTTGAAAAAGCTTACAAGAAAATGACAGAACCGATGCAATCCGGACCTGTGGGCAAAGATTGAGAGCAATCTTCCTGAGAAGGAAGTGCGGACTGAGAAGAAAGTAAGGACAGGTTTTTTTGCAAAACTTGGGAAGATCTTTTCCGGCGGCAGCATGGAAGACATCGGCAGCAGTGTGTGCAGTTTGTATCATTGTATTAGGTACAGCTCAGGTGCAGGCGGCATGTTCAGAGCAGGCAGCCCCTGCGAGACGGCTTCAGCAACATCAAAAGCAGTTACGCCATGGATGCCTATTCGGCAGGCGGGGCAGAGGAGTATTCAGCAGAGGGTGATGGTGCAGAAGCTGCACCGGCTGACTATAACGGCATGAATTATGCGGCCGCAACGGCAGAAACCGGGGGAGTTCCCGGTGCGTCTGACGGAATAGCTGTCATGAGCGAGAATGAAGCTGCGGCAGCAGCAAAGACGGACGAGGAAGCGGGCGGAGAAAAGCACCCGCGGAAACAAGTGACGAGACGACGAAAAGTGCGGAAACAGAAAAATAGTCGTAAACTGATTCGTACATTTAATCTTGACGCGGAGACAACAGATTTTGACAATCTGGTGGCACAGCTGCAGCAGAGACACAGAATCTTTGGCGGATATGTGGAGAGTTCTTATGTCAATGGCAATAGCTATTATACAGAGAACAGTCGATATGCTTCTCTGACACTGCGGATTCCAAAGGATAAAACCAATGATTTTCTCGGAACGGTTGGAGAAATGGCCAATGTGACAAGTAAATCGGAGAATGTGGAGGAGGATGTAACGCTGACTTATACAGATTTGAAGAGTCATGTGGAAGCACTTCAGGCAGAGCAGGAGCAGCTGATGAAGTTGATGGAGCAGGCGAAGACAGTGGAGGATACCATGAGTATCCAGTCCCGTTTGACGGATGTGCGTTATGAGCTGGAATCCTATATGTCTCAGCTGAAAGTTTATGATAATCAGGTGGATTACGACACCGTGAATATCAGCATTCAGGAAGTGAAGAATGAGACACCGACCGGTGAGCTTTCTATCGGACAGAAGATGCTGAATGGTCGGAAAACAGTCTGAGAGCCATTGCGGAGAGTGCAAAGAATCTGTGCATCTGGTTTGTATTGGCCAGTATTCCGTACTTTTGTGATTCTGTTTGCGGTGATATTTGCGGTGGTTAGTATTATTAAGAAGATACGCAAAAAGAAATAAAATAAGTGATATGTGAGAAAGTCCAGAACTAAAATGATGGATCCGGCGCAGCAGCCGGCAGACATTTGAACGATGAAAGTTTATGCCTGTCGGCTGTTTTATCTTTTTGTAAACAGAATTCCTCTTTTTAAGCGGGCATCAAGTTTATCGTTTCGATTTTTTGGCAGTTTTCGAGCAGGGGGAAGAGATATTTAGTACTTAACGGCAAAAATTATGATTTCGGGAAATAGCAATCAGTCTTACTATGGTATTCTGATATTACCAAAGAACATAAGGAATATTTTACGAATGAAAGGGGTATAGATGATGGAGAGATTAACAAAAGGACAGGTTATTAAGATGACATCAGGCAAAGAATGCAGGGTGTTGAAGGAGCTGGAGAAGGCGGACAGGGTTATATTTATAAAGTTCGCTATGAAGGAAAAGACATGGCACTGAAGTGGTACAAGATGGATAAAATTGCAGATAAAGGCAAGTTTTACCGTAATCTTCAGAACAACATCAAAAAAGGGTGCGCCGACAAAGGCTTTGTGTGGCCTGAACTGACAGTGCCATTGACGGCGGATTTGGTTATTTGATGGATTTAATTCCGACGATACGCAGAATTCAAACATTACCTGTTGGCAGATGTTCATTTCTCAGGCATTAAAGCCCTGATTAATGCGGCACTGGGGTTGATTGATGGATTTGAAAAGCTGCATAATGCCGGATTCAGTTATCAGGATTTGAATGACGGCAATTTCAGTATTCATCCGGAGACGGTGATGTGCTGATCTGTGATAATGATAATGTGTCGGAATACGGTGATAACTCAGGCATTGCCGGTAAATGCCGTTATATGGCACCGGAAGTGGTTCGGCATGAGGCAAAGCCGAGCATTCATACAGACCGTTTCTCTCTGGCTGTTGTGCTGTATAAAATGCTCTTTGTTGAGCATCCATTGGAAGGGAAAAGAACTGTTTCAAGTATCCGTGTATGCGTGAAGACTACGAAGTCGAATGTTATGGCATTCATCCGATTTTTACATGGGATCCGATGGACTCATGCAACAGACCTGTGCGTGGAGTCCATACGAATGCGATAAAACTGTGGCCATATTATCCGGAATTTGTACACAAAGCGTTTGCGGATGCCTTCAGTCAGGCACGTCTGGTAGGGCACAGATATCAGACATAGAATGACGGAACAGGAGTGGAGAGAAGTCTTCGTGGCATTAAGAGATTGTCTGGCACGATGCAGCTGTGGAGATGAGACATTTATTGATCCGGATGCTGCAGAATGTATCTGTATGAATTGCGGCAAAAAACTTTCCAGACCTTATTTTTTACATTTGAAAAAGAGCAAAGTTGTTCTTGTTCCGGGAAAGAAACTGTATGCCTGCCATACTATGGAAGATAATGCGGACTGTTTTACCATTACGGCTGATGTGGTAAGAAATCCGCAGAATCCATCTATCTGGGGACTTCATAATATTAGTGGACGTTCATGGCGAGTGATGTTGCCGAATGGCACGGAAAGAATCATTGAGAATGGACGGAGTATGCAGATTGGACGAGGAATTTGCATCAATTTTGGCGGCACGTGTGAAGGGACGATTTTTTAAGGACCGGGAACGAAAGGCAGAGAAGAAAAGCGTATACTGTAATTACAAAATCACTTAAGGAAAGTTTTAGGAGGAAAAGAACATGGGATTATATGACGAAACAGTAAAAGTTGGAAGACGTACAATGGTATTATTTTTATCATTGACACATCCGGTTCTATGAGAGGTGCCAAGATTGGGCAGGTAAATGCAGCAATTGAAGGTATTCTTCCGAAGATTAAGGAAATCTCCAAAGAGAATGCAGATGCTGAGATTAAGGTGTCTGTTTTGCTACAAAGGCAAAATGGGTGACTGCAGCGCCGGTTTCAGTAGAAGATGAAGCATACAGATGGGAATATGTTGAAGCAGGCGGTACGACAGCCCTTGGCGATGCCTGCCGGGAGTTGAATGAAGCACTTTCAACAAAAACCTTTATGAAGGAAGTCAGCGGTTCCTATGCGCCGGTACTGTTCCTTATGTCAGATGGTGAGCCGACAGATGATTACAGAAGCGGTATTGAAGTGCTGAAGCGCAACAACTGGTTCAAAGCAGCGATTAAAGTGGCTATTGGTATTGGTAATGATGCAAATAAGAGTATGTTGGCAGAATTTACAGGTTCGGATGAGTCTGTCATTGAAGTACATACACCGGAAGAGCTGAAGAAATGGATTCAGTTTGTGACAGTAACATCCTCCCCAGATTGGCAGCAGCTCAACGGATACAAGCGGTAAAATAAAAATGAACAGACGGGAAACAAAATTGGTGAGGAAAAAAAAGAGGATCCTACGCCACGGCCAACACCGCAGCCGAAGCCAACACCGAAGCCAACACCAAAGCCACAGCCACAGCCGAAGCCGAAGCCAGCACCGGATCCGAAGCCGCAGCCGGGACCGGGTCCAACTGAAAGTGACTATATCGTCTGGTAAAAAAAGGAGAACACCATGATGAATTTTAAAGCTTTTCATATGTCAGAAAGAGGAGAGAGCCATCTTCATGATGGCAGAGTCTGCCAGGATAGTTCTGCAAGTTTTTCTGACGAATGTGGCACAGTGGCCGTTGTCAGCGACGGCCACGGCGGCTGCGATTATGTCCGCAGCCAGATTGGTTCAGCCATGGCCTGTGAAGCGGCAGTCAAAATATTCGTCGGTTATTTAGAAAATATCAGCCCTGAAGCGTTTCTGGCGGAACCGGATATGATGCTGATACAATTGGAGGCGGCCATTATCAATGACTGGAATGAGTCTGTCAGAGCCATTATGAAGCGAATCCTTTTACGGAGGAAGAACTGGATTGCGTCTCGGAGAAAGCCGGTGCATCTTACCGTTCAGGACATCAGAATTGAACGGGCTTATGGGGCGACACTCATTGCAGCGGCGGTGACAAAGGGATTATTGGTTTGGTATTCAGATTGGGGATGGCAAATGTGCAGCATTCGATGAGGCAGGTATTTGTACGCAGCCTATTCCATGGGATGAAAAATGTTTCCTGAACAAAACAACGTCAATTTGCGGTTCAGATGCGCTTCGGGATTTTCGGCATTTCTATTCGGAGAAAATTCCGACAGCTGTTTTATGGGGTCAGATGGCATTGATGATTCATTTAAAATGAAGAAGATATGTATGATTTTTTAAAACAATTCTTTATGCTTTTCTCAATTTCGGATTATACCCAGGCAGTAGATGAACTGAAGGCATATTTGCCGCGCCTTTCAAAGGAAGGCAGTGCAGATGATGTCTCCATTGCAGCCTGGATGGATATGGATGCATTGAAGTCTGTTGTTGATAAAATTAAGGCGGAGGGTGAAGAAGCAGAAGAACCAAGAAAACAAGAAGACGGAAGAAGAAAAGAGACAATAGAGAACGAGAAATCGGAAGAGGGAAACGAGGCCGAAGAAGGTAAAAAGCAGAAGAAGAGATAGAGACTGCAGAGACCAGGAAAGAAGAAAATTATGAGAGCAGGCAGCAGCCGAGATTTTGCTGTATGTGCGGAGCTAAACTGGTGCCGGGACAGCGCTTTTTGCCAATGTGGGGCCAGAATTCTTTTGAATGCTGTCGAAGTGAATCCGGACGATGCTGATGGAGAGAAAAAAGAATCTTTCTATTATTTGGAACGCTTTATTTCTTATCATCTGTAAAAGGAGGGCAAATATGGCGAGGTATGACATCACGCCGGAAGGGAGCAGAGGCACTTAGAAATTTGGGCCGGGATTTATTAAAATGTACGAATGATATGCTTGAACAGGATCAGATGCTGAAAAAGGAAAATCCATTCGTTGGAGGATGATTTGGGGAATCTATTCAGATGAAATCACGGAAATCGTGGATAAAAATGCAAATATTGAGAGAAGGATGAAGGAAATTCAGGCCAAAGGAAATGCAGATAAAAAAAGGCCCAAAAAGAGGCGGATATGAAAACTCAGAAAGAAGCAGCAGCTTATGATACAGAGGTTCGGAAGTATTGTGACCGTGCCATGGCAAAGCGGATCTTTTCACACCGATGATTGATCATCAGGAGATGATGTTTCAGCGAATGATTTCACATGCTGATCATGGCTCCAATATGGCTTTTGCACTGGCAAGAATGACATTGCGGCGCATGAAGCAGGTTTATCCGGCACAGTCTATGCGTATTGAGGTGTCACATAATGATGCGGAAGTGGCGATGCATTACAGAGGTAAATCCGAACTATGTACCGCCGAAAGATATTTTCTAGTACATAGTTATTTCGAAAGGGTGTACGGAGCGTATTAAAACGGAGGATGAGGATGAAGGTATCAACCGCAGCTATCAATGTGATTTACAGGCATATTCGCAGGTTTGCAAATTGATTTTACTACTCATTTACTACTTTTTAACGAATTGAGCCTTGATATGCAAAAACCTGCGAAGCACCTGCGGGCTTCATGTTACGCAGTAAGGGCAAACAAAGCGTTGATTTATGCGGCTCTTAGAGCGTGGAAATGAGAAAGACAAGGGTTGATACCTTTTCCCTCAAAACCGCGTTTCTACTGCGTAACAAATCCACAACCAAAGGAGTGATGAAGCTATGGCAGTTTTCCGCGTGGAGCACAACAAGGGCTATACCGTTATGAGCAACCACCATTTACGCAACAAGGAGCTGACCTTGAAAGCAAAGGGCTTGTTGTCGCAAATGCTCTCCCTGCCCGAAGATTGGGACTATACCCTGCAGGGGCTGTCCCATATCAACCGGGAGAGCATCGACGCGATCCGCACCGCCGTATGGGAGCTTGAAAAAGCCGGATATATCACGGTGCAGGGACGCGATGAAAAAGGCAAAATGACTGCTATCGAGTCACCATTTACGAACAGCCACAGCCCCCGGCATTGGATTGTCCGGTATTGGAAAATCCAACAGCGGATAAGCCGATATTGGAAAATCCGACACCGGATAACCCGACGTCGGAAAATCCAACGCAATTAAATAAAGAACTATTAAAGACTAATTTACCAACAAAAGAAAAATTAAATACAGATATATCAAGTACCCATTCCATTCCTTTCCATTCCCCTAAATCCTCTCCCTTAGGAGGACGCGGCAGCAGCCGCCGGAACGGAAAGCGAAAGGAAAGCGAAATCGACAGACGCATATAGCGTGTATGAGGAAATCATCAAGGACAATATCGAGTACGACATCTTTGATACAGGATAGATACCTTGACCGGGACAGGATAGAGGAAATCCTTGCCCTTATTCTTGAAACCGTCTGCACCAAACGAAGAACAATCCGTATCGCCGGGGACGACCACCCGGCAGAGCTTGTAAAAGCAAGGTTTATGAAACTGAACAGCGAACATATCCGCTTTGTACTGTGACTGTATGCAGGAAAACACCACCAAAATCCGCAACATCAAGCAGTACATGAAAGCTGCCCTTTTCAATGCTCCGTCTACGATTGGCAGCTATTACACGTCCCTTGTATCTCACGATATGTACGGCGGCGCACTATCCAGTCGGCAAGAAGCAAGGGCATACCCGATTACACCTGCAACGAGGGCGAAAGCCTGTAAACCAAAGGAGGATTTGATTATGACACAGAAAACAGGAGCTTTGATTTTTGATGAAACCGCTGACCGCTACGACATTCGCTTTGACGTAAACGACTATTACGGGGGCTTGCATTGCGGCGACTGCATGGAGGTTTTTGTGCGGGGCAAATGGAAGCCAACCCGTATGGAGTACGGGGATAACTGGTATCTTGTGGGTATTCCGGGCGGCAGACCTCTCCGGGCTTTTGGTACGGATTTAACGGCGGAGTGAAAGCGGACGCTCTTTTTTCATGCCCGCCCCGCTTCCCGGCGGCGGGCCATACCACCATAGGACAAGAAAGGAGGAAAACCATTGCAGGAGGAAACTAACGAAAAGACCATAGCTCTTTACATCAAGACCGGGAAGCTGACGGCCAGCAGCTCCAAAAGGCTATGAAAGCCCTGCTTGCACAAATGAAAAAGCAGCATGACAGACAGAAAATCCCGCAGGGCAAGCAGACCCTAAAGCAGCTTATGAAGCAGAACGCGGGCGTTTCCAATATCGAAATCACGAGGGACAATATCAAAGCCTTTGAGAGTACCGCGAAAAAATACGGGATTGACTTTGCCCTAAAAAAAGACAGTACCGAAACCCCGCCCCGCTATCTTGTGTTTTTCAAGGGACGGGACGCGGACGCACTGACCGCAGCTTTCAAGGAGTTTTCCGCAAAGAAACTGACACAGGAACAAAAGCCCTCTATCCGAAAGCTGCTTGTTCCTCAAAGAAAAGGCGGCGGCTCTGAACGCGCAGCGGGACAAAGTAAAGAACAAAGACAGGGGGATTGCAAGATGAACGCTATCAACTGGAAAAAGCTGCTGCTTCCCAACATTCCCTATCTGCTCTTTATGTGTCTCTCTTTGATAAAGTCGGGCAGGCGGTACGCCTTGCGCCGGGGGCTCGACCTGTCCGGCAAGGTGCTTTCCACTTGCAGACGGCTTTTCCGCTGCCTTTTTGAAATCCGCTCCGAGCCTTGCCCCTATGGATTTACTGACAGGGTCGCTTTCGGCGCGGTACTTATCCGGCTGATTGTCTACTGTCAAAGGCAAGAACGCCAAGAAATACCGCAAAGGCGTGGAATATGGCAGCGCCCGATGGGGCGGCCCCAAGGATATAGCCCCCTATATCGACCCCAATTTTGACAACAACATTCTGCTGACACAGACGGAACGGATCACCATGAACAACAGGCCGAAAGACCCCAAAACCGCAAGAAATAAAAATGTTCTGGTGATCGGCGGTTCCGGCTCCGGCAAGACCCGGTTCTTTGTAAAACCAAACCTGATGCAATGTGTGTCCAAGGACTATCCGACCTCATTTGTGATAACCGATCCCAAGGGCAGCTTGATCGGTGAAGTGGGCCAGCTCCTTATCCGCAGCAGCTACCGCGTGAAAGTGCTGAACACCATCAATTTTTCCAAGAGCATGAAATACAACCCGTTTCGGTATCTGCACTCGGAAAAAGACGTGTTGAAGCTGGTAAATACCCTGATTTGCAACACTAAAGGCGAGGGCGAAAAAAGTGCGGAAGATTTTTGGGTGAAATCGGAACGGCTGTTCTACACGGCCCTGATCGGCTATATCTGGCAGGAAGCGCCGGAGGAAGAAATGAACTTCACGACGCTGCTTGAAATGATAAATGCCAGCGAAGCCCGCGAGGACGACCCGGAATTTCAGTCCCCGTTGACCTCATGTTTGAACGGTTGGAGGAAAAAGACCCGGAACACTCGTCCGGCAGTATAAGAAATTCCTGCTGTCTGCCGGAAAGACAAGAAGCTCTATCCTCATTTCCTGCGGTGCCAGACTTGCCCCTCTTTGACATTAAGGAGCTGCGGGAGCTAATGGAAACGGACGAAATGGAGCTTGACACCTTGGGCGATAGAAAGACCGCCCTTTTCGTTATCATTTCCGACACCGACGATACCTTCAACTTTGTCGTAAGTATTCTCTACACGCAGCTATTCAATCTGCTTTGCGACAAGGCAGATGATGAATACGGCGGGCGGCTGCCCGTCCATGTGCGCTGTCTGTTAGACGAGTTTGCAAATATCGGGCAGATACCAAAGTTTGAAAAGCTCATTGCAACGATACGGAGCCGGGAAATTTCCGCTTCAATCATCTTGCAGAGCCAGTCACAGCTAAAAGCCATTTACAAAGACAACGCCGATACCATAGTCGGCAACTGCGACACCACGCTTTTCTTGGGCGGCAAGGAGAAAACCACCCTTAAAGAAATATCGGAGATTTTAGGAAAGGAAACGATAGACAGCTTCAACACTTCCGAAACCAGGGGGCGGGAGCTTTCGCATGGGCTGAACTATCAGAAATTGGGAAAGCAGCTTATGACGGAAGATGAAATCGCAGTCATGGACGGAGGGAAATGTATCTTGCAGCTACGCGGGGTGCGCCCGTTCTTTTCCGAGAAGTACGACATTACCAAGCACCCCAACTACAAATACCTGTCTGATTATGACAAGAAAAATACCTTTGATATGGAAAAGCATTTAAGGCGCAGACCCGCCCTTGTGAAGCCGGACGAACCCTTTGACTACTACGAAATCAGCGAAGCAGATTTGCAGGAGGAAACCGACCATGAATAGACGTATCCAGAAGAAAGAAAAAGGATAAGAAAATCACAGAAGCCATAAACGGGCTTATTTTCATTGCCGAGCGACGGGAGCAACAGCGACAGGCAGCTATCCGGCAGTTTGTAAAACGGTGAAGCGTATGAGCAGAAACGGGTGCGGCGGGAACTTTGATTTTACGGGAGGTTATACTATGAGCAGACAGAAAACAAAAAACTGATGATATACGTCGTGAACGTTATTTTACAAAGATGATAGAAAATGCAGAAAACGCTCTGCGGGAGTATTTGCAGGAACGCGGAGGGAACAGACCCTTTACGTTACCGAGTATATGCAGCGTAGGAGCTATCTTTTGGAATGACGAAAAAATGTGTTCCCGGCTGAAAAGAAAGGAGGAATTGACGCAGTAACAAAGAAACAGACAACTTACAGAATACGCGCCCCTACTGGAAAATCCATAACGCCCACACTTAAAAACTGAATACCGCCGCGCCGCAGCAACAAACGCAGCGCGGGGACTTATGACCGCGGCAGTTATGAAAACTGACCGCCGTTTTTTATGCCCTTTTTAGGGCAGCCGCATTGCGGCAGAAAGGAGCTTTATGGAATTTTTTAACTCTGCTATCGACGTATTACAGACCCTTGTTATCGCACTGGGCGCAGGCTTAGGCATTTGGGGCGTTATCAATCTCTTAGAGGGATATGGAAACGACAATCCGGGTGCAAAATCACAGGGTATGAAACAGCTCATGGCGGGCGGCGGTGTTGCCCTTATCGGCACTATCCTTGTACCTCTGTTTCCGGTCTGTTCGGATAAGGTTACGGAGGGTAGCCTATGGAGAGCATACTGGAAGCGATTAACGAATGGATAAAAGAAATCCTTATCGGAGCGATTAACGGCAACCTTTCCACTATGTTCGGGGACGTAAACGAAAAAGTAGGCACTATTGCAGCGGAGGTAGGCAAGACCCCGCAGGGGTGGAACGCAAACATTTTCAGCATGATACAAAATCTGTCGGAAAATGTGATTGTACCCATTGCGGGGCTTGTCATTACCTATGTCCTCTGTTATGAGCTTATCAGCATGGTAACGGAATCAAAGCCTTTGTTGCCGTTTTCTTGGTAACGCATACCTTTGATATAACAATGGCGGTGTTTGATATGGCACAGCATATTGTGTCCGGCGCGGCGGGGGTTATCGGCGGCGATACGAATATCGACGTAACCGAAGCCCTTGCCGCCATGCAGGAGGGACTAAAAGATATGGGAATTTCTTTTGCTGTTATACAGCATACATAGGTTGCATTCATTAAAAAAAGTACAGTTCCACCACCGGGTAAGTCTGGTTATAGATATGAACTGTCAAATCAATTAAATACCGCTGTTATTTCCTATGCGTCTGTCTGCATTTTGCAGGCAGGCGCATTTCGCATTTTACAGAAGATTTTTCAAAAACTTTGCCCTCTTTTTGGCAAAGCAAAAAGTCGCCTGTATTATCTCGCGAAAAGGGGAGGTACTACCGCCTTTCGGCAGAAAGGAGGTGAACACCATGACACCTAATCGCAGGGAATTTGAAAAGCAATGTACGTTTCAAAAGTTCTGTAAATCAGTACTGCACAATGAAGCGTGCAACGCTCATGAAGAAATTCGTCGGCGCAGAGTTCGGGAAGTTACTTTTTCCGACCTTGCCTTGCATGAGGAACGGCAGCTTTATACCGTCGATAAGTATTTTCAAGACGAAGAAGCAGAGCCGTCTTATCAAATGGCAGGAAAAGAAATAACCCCAAAACTTCTGCTTGAAGCTATCCGGGATTTACCCGAAGAACGGCGCAAAATTATACTGATGTATTACTTTGAGGGATTGACTGATATAGAAATTGGAAAGCAGCTCAATATCTCAAGAAGTACGGTACAGTATCGCCGGACAAGTTCCTTTGAGCAGTTAAAAAAATATTTGGAGGAAAACGCTGATGAATGGATTGAATGGTAAACCGACCGAGTACCCGGAGAACACCCTTGTACCTTATCCTGTCATACTGGCAGCGTCAAAGGGCGACCCGGACGCAATGAAGATTGTATTGCAGCATTTCAGCGGCTACATAGCAAGTCTTTCCATGAGGAAGCTCTATGATGAGCGAGGAAATGTTTATTTTGGAGTAGACGAAGAAATACGCGAAAGGCTGCAAGCAAAACTGATGAGGGCAATTCTTACATTTAGGGCTGAATAAACCAACGTGGTATTGGAACGCTTCCCCCTTTTCCGTTCCATATCGCAGAACCGCCCACTGCACTTTGACAAAGAAAGCGGCGCAATAGAACGGCGACGCAGCATAAGGCAAATCAGATACGTTCCTTTTGTGCCGAGCCATGCGGTGGGTACGCCATGACCTTTTTCTTAATAGAAAAGCGAGCGAGAAATACCACACCGTAAAGTAGGGATAGCACCCTGCGGGCGATAACGCACAGAATACATAATGATACTCCCTTATCGCCATAGTCCGAGCGTTCAAAGCGTCGCAGGCAATGGGTAGGGCTTCGGCAGACCGCCGGAGGGGTGCAAGTCCCATGAGGTTACGCTAATAGCCGTCCGATTAAAGCCTATGTCACAGATTGATTTTTGACCCGTTAAGAAAGGGGGACGACAAATTGAACAATAACGACGTGCCGATTTGGGAAAAGTACACGCTTACCATAGAAGAGGCAGCAAAATATTTCCGTATCGGAGAAAGCAAGCTGCGGAAACTGGCAGAAGAAAATCCCGTCCCGGACTGGGTAATGATGAACGGAAACCGTATTCAGATTAAGCGTAAGCAATTTGAAAAAATGATTGATACGGTGGACGCAATCTGATAGTGAAATCGAGCCTTGAATGTGGTACAATGTAGTCAAGATATCAAGGCTCTTTCCATTATGGAAAGGAGCATAACGATGTCGGAAAAAAAGACGGGATAATAAAAATCGTATTCTCCGCACCGGAGAGAGCCAGAGAAAAGACGGGAGATATGCCTACAAATATATAGATACCTTTGGGAAACCGCAGTTTGTGTATTCTTGGAAGTTAGTGCCTACGGACAAGACCCCGGCAGGAAAACGGGAAGATATTTCGTTAAGGGAAAAGAAAAAGAAATCCAAAAAGACCTTGACGACGGTATCGACCATATAGGCAAAAAAATGACGGTCTGCCAACTCTACGCAAAGCAGATACGCCACCGGGCAAATGTGCGGCATGGTACAAAACAGGGGCGAAACAGCTCATGCGGATTTTGCAGGAGGATAAACTTGAGCCTGTCGGATTGAAAAAGTAAAGCTGTCTGACGCGAAAGAATGGGCTTTACGCATGAAAGAAAAAGGATATGGTTTCAAGACAATTAATAACCATAAGCGTTCTCTGAAAGCTGCTTTTTACACAGCCATACAGGACGATTGTATTCGTAAAAATCCGTTTGACTTCCAGTTAAACACAGTCATTGAAGATGATACGGAACCAAAGATACCTCTATCCCCTACACAGGAAGCGTCTTTCCTGTCCTTTGTGCAGAATGATGTTGTCTATCAGAAATACTACGACGAGATTATCATACTGTTAGGGACAGGGCTTCGCATTTCGGAACTCTGCGGACTGACGGAAGCTGACATTGACTTAGACAAACAGCTTATCAATGTAGACCACCAACTTTTGAAGATTGCAGACGTGGGCTACTATGTGGAAACGCCTAAGACCAAAAGCGGCAACCGGGTTATTCCTATGAGTGAAAAAAACAAGTGTTAGGAAGCATTTCAGCGGGTGCTGAACAAGCGGAAATATGCACAGCCTATTATTTTGGAGGGCTACACAAAATTTCTGTTCCTTAACCGGAACGGCTTGCCAAAAGTGGCGGTCAACTATGAAAGTATGTTCCGAGGACTTGTGAGGAAATACAACAAAACACAAAAAGGTAGCATTGCCAAAAGTAATGACACCGCACACCTTACGCCACACATTCTGCACCACGTTAGCAAATGCCGGAATGAACCCCAAAGGCATTGCAGTACATCATGGGACATTCCAACATCAATATGACGCTGAACTATTACGCGCATACCACTTCCGAAACGTCGATAACAGAAATGAAGCGGCTAATTGCATAAGTAGTAAACGGAGAATTTACTACTCCACATACTACTTTTGAACATCAAAACATACGGGGATATAAGAAGATTTGAGAATATCTTCCATAACAAAAAATGCCGGAAAAGCCTGTAACAATAGGCTATACCGGCAAGCTCATGGCGGCGAAGAGTTTACAGCGATTCCAGACCTCCATACAAGGGAACGGTATCATGCTTATCTTGAGATGGGAGCAGATCTTGTTGTTCGTCATCATCCCATGTGCCGATGAATTATGAAACCGTTGGAGATAAGATGATTTTTTACTCATTAGCAATTTTATCTTTTGATACAGATTATCAGCGTACAGTTCAATACTGAAAAGGCATTCTGCTGAAACTACATTTTACAGAGACAAAATATTCCTTTTGAAGCGCCTGGGACTGAAGATCAACCGTGAGAATGAACATATAGAGACGGCACCGCTTCCGAAGATTTTTAAGCTGATATTCAGGAGGACAGATTATAATGCTTGAACCATTGGCAGCGAAAATGTTCTTAGCGCAACAAAGCGTCAGCAGCTGTTCTTATATCCGGATAAATTCAAGAATGCTGAAGCATGGTAGCACCATTTTATGAAGAAAAGCGCAGTGGCCGTGTGCCGGGTGAGGCTCTGATTTCCAGATTATTCATCCGATTGCCCAGAAGAGGCCAAAGGTGCATGGAAAGAGTGTAAGTTGGAAGCTGTCAAAGCATATATTTTGGAACAGATGTAAACAGGATACAAAAAATTATATCCGGTTCTGGAATAATTGCGGGGACATTATGGAAACAATGAAAAATAACTGCTGCCATTTTCAGAATAAATGATATAATGGAACAGGTAGGCTAACATGGCTCAGCGTCGGTAGAGCGACGCACTTCGTAATGCGTAGGTCGCGGGTTGATTCCTGCCAGCAGCTTCAAGCCGGAAACTCTGAGAATTGAGGGTTTCCGGCTTTTTTTGCGTTTTTGAAAAGAGGGTAAAAAACAGGTCGTTTTTGAGGGCTTGGCGACCATTTGGCGACCAAATGAAAAATATAAAGATAGTCATATTTATTGAAATTAAATATCTTCCTTTTGAATGAAGGAAAAATTTTTGGGGTGAAAGTTTTTCATATAGAATGTGGGAAGCATTTTCATAAAGGGTATATAATAAATTTATACGCAATGCGAGTGAATTATGGAGGAATATGGTAACATGGAAAGCAAGGAGATTTTATTGGATTTAAGGAAACAGTCGGGGATGAACAGGCGTGAGTTTGCAGAATACTTTGGCATACCATATAGAACACTACAAGATTGGGAATTAGGAAATCGGAGGATGCCGGAGTATTTGCTGATGTTGATGGAATACAAACTGCATGGAGAGAATCTATAAAGTTAAGATAAAAAATACCTTTTTGATAGTCATATGAGGCAGTGACCATCAGAAGGTATTTTTGTTATTCATCTAAATCAATTTGCCATGTTTATCCTCAAATTCTGTATGTATTCTTCCATAATGTATTGAGTTGGCGGGTGGTTGTAAAACCATGCAGCGGCGATGTTTAGGCTATTCATAACGGCTTCATTGGTACGTACGGTTGTTTGACCAAGAACATTTTGGCTGTCAGAGGCGTGACGGTGGATATATTTTTTGGATCTGACGATCTATTTCATAATTCATAGATGTCGCATTATATCCGGCAATGTATTTAATCTTTTGAAGATTAGTGTCTAGGGTGCGAAATGTAAACGGATAGTGTTGTCATCAGGCATTGGGCGCCCTTTTAATTAATCGTGCTGATTTAAAAATACCCAATTATTATAGCAAGAAAAAACTAAAAAACAAAGATGACATCTTTGTAAGATGCTATAAAATATTGACAAATAAATTAAAGGACTTATAATTAATATATGTAATGAAATTACGGTTATTTTGCTTATTTTAATTTAGTTAAATGGATTACACAAAAGGAGTCACAAGTTATGAAAAAAATGTAAAACCAGTTATTAGCAGCATTGATCGCCAGCACCATGGCGATGTCTATGACCGCATGCAGCGGCGCATCAGCAGAAAACAACGAAACCGTCAGAAACAGCGGCAACAGAAAAGCCACAGAGACAGAAAGTGAATCAGAGACAGCCGAGGCGAAAAGAGTATGACCTTTGATGATGTCAAAGACTATGTGGAAGGCGTTGATGACTATAAGAGATCTATATTAAGACGCAGGCAAGCTGGAACAGAAAGACATGTTCAAACAGATGAAGAAACTGGTGCTTGAGAAAGCCAAAGGTGATGACCATGTGGTCAAGTCGTCGATGGATTTCAAGGAATCTTCCGATAAGGATGAAAAGGCAAAAGATATTATGAGATGTACTTATACCATCACAGCAGATGCCGCGAACTGGCAGAGCATGCCGGAGAGGAATATGCAGGTGACGGTTCCGATGTTGTCAATCAAAGTTGTCTTTAAAGCACAGCTTGTATCTGAGAAAGAAGCAGCAAAGTTTGTAAAAGCGAAGAATGTTGTCCTTGGTTATAAAGCAAAGCGAAGAAACAGGTTCTTCTGATAAAGAAGGATAATGCCGTTGCATCCAATAAAACAAACAGCAACAGCTCTAATAAGAACAATACAGGCAACAGCAGCAATTCCTCTAACAGGAAACAGCCTCAGGAAATGGTTCTTCCTCATAAGAACAATTCCGGCAGCAATGGATCTTCCGGTACGGAAATTCCGGTTCCAATAAAAACAATGGTTCCAATAAGGACAATAAAGACAACAATAATAAAGATAACAACAAAAACAATAGCGGCAACAATGGCCAGAACAATAACCAGAAGCCGGAGAAACATACCCATAAATGTAGAAACTATCACAAAGCAGGCGACCTGTACACAGAAGATGGTGAGAAACGGTACAAGTGTGCATGTGGCAAGAGCTATACAACGATCATCATTGCGAGGCCATATAAGTATGATACGGCACAGTTGTCAAAGAAGCAACATGTACAGAGAAAGGCCAGAAGGCTTACAAGTGTTCCAAGCGCAGCCTGTGAAACTGGAAGACATTGCAGCAACAGGCCATAAGTATGGTGAAGCTGTTGTTTTAGAGGAAGCGACATGCACAACACCTGGCAAACAGGAAGCGAAATGTGAAGTCTGCGGCGATACAAAGACATCTGAGATCCCGGCTAAAGGACACAGCTATGATGACGGTGTTGTAACAAAAGAAGCAACATGTGCCAAAGCAGGTGTAAAGACCTATACATGTTCTGCATGTGGCGATACATATACAGAAGAGATTCCTTGCAACAAATAACCATACATGGGATGAAGGTAAGGTCACAAAAGAAGCAACATGTACTGAGGACGGTGTAAAGACCTACACATGTACCGTCTGCGGCGACAAAGACCGAAACCATCAAGGCAACAGGTCATGCTTATGATGAAGGTACAGTGACTAAAGAAGCTACTTGTACGGAAAAAGGCGTAAAAAGACTCACACATGTAAGAACTGTGGCGAGACAAAGACATCTGAGATCCCGGCTAAGGGACACAGCTATGATGATGGTGTTGTAACAAAAGAAGCAACATGTACAGAAGACGGTATAAAGACTTTACACATGTACTGTCTGCGGCGAGACAAAGACCGAAACCATCAAGGCAACAGGTCATGTTTATGATGAGGGTACAGTGACTAAAGAAGCCACCTGTACAGAAAAGGGCGTAAAGACCTATACATGTAAAAATTGTGGTGAGACAAAAACGGAAGAGATCCTGCTTTAGGCCACAGCTTCGGTGAATGGACGATCACTAAGTATGCAACATGTAACACAAACCGGTCTTATGACAAGAAAGTGTACCAATAATGACGGCTGTACAGAAGTTGAGACAAAAGAGATTCCGAAACTGGAAAACCATTCATGGGGATGATGGCAAGGAAGGAAGCAACATGTACAGAGGACGGCGTAAAAGACCTATACATGTACTGTATGTGGCGAGACAAAGACAGAAGCAATCCCGGCTGTCGGACATCAGTATGGAGACTGACCGTAACGAAAGAAGCAAACAGCCACAGAGAAAGGTGAGGAATCCCGTACATGTGCAGCTTGTGGTAAAGTAGAAACCCGTGAGATCCCTGCCAAAGGCGAGGAAACAGAACAATATGGGTGAATGGACAGTCACAACAAAAAGCGACATGTGAAAATGATGGTGAAGAAACACGCACCTGTAAAACATGTGGCAAGACCGAAACACGCAAGATTCCTGCAACCGGCCATGAATATGGCGAATGGGAAGTTGTAGAGCCAGTACGTTGTGAAAAAAGCCGGTTCTGAGAAACGTATCTGTAAAACATGCGGCAAAAGAAGAAACCCGTGGATCCTGCAACAGGCCATAACTGGGGAGAATGGCGTGTATTCAGGAAAGCTACATGTACAAAGAAGGCATCATGATGAGATTGCCAGAATGACAACTGCAATTCCTCTGACACAAAAAAACCTATTCCTGCAACAGGTCATGACTGGGAGAATGGGAAGTTAAGACACCTGCAACAGGTGATCAGCCGGGTGTCAAAGTCCGTACATGTAAAGTATGTGGTGAAACAGAAGAAGATGAGATTTCTGAACATAAGTATGGCGAATGGACAGTTGTCAAAGCTGCTACATGTACCGAGGAGGGTACAGAACAGAGAACATGTGCAGACTGTGGCGATGTGCAGACACGTTCGATCCCCGCGACAGGTCATGAATATGAAGAAGAAAGAGTCAAGGATACAACATGTACAGAAGACGGCCTTTGGAAATATACCTGTACAAAATGCGGAGATACATATACAAAGGTAGAACCGGCGACAGGTCATTATTTCCAGGGATGGGATGTTGTTAAGGAAGCAACATGTACAGAACCGGGACTCGAAGAAAGAGTCTGCTGTAACTGGAATACAGATGGTACTCCTTGTGATTAAAAAAGAAACAAGGGAGATCCCTGCAACAGGTCATAAGTATGAGACAAAGTCTACAACAGTAACAGTAGAGACTGCTGAAAATGGTGATAAGATCACTAAGACCACAACAGAAGATCTGCAGCAACTGCGGCGAAGCAGAACATAAAGAACATGTATGGAGTGATTGGACTGTAACTAAAGAGCCTACGACAACAGAGATGGGTTCTAAGACCAGAACATGCCCTGAATGTGGTGCAACAGAGACGATGGACATTGCAAGAGTAGCAGAACCGGAGCATAAAGAACATACATGGGATGATGGTGTCGTTACAACACCTGCAACATGTGAAAAAGAAGGCGTAAAGACTTACACATGTAAAACATGCGGTGAAACAAAGACAGAAGTGATTCCTGCAACAGGTCATAAATTTGGTGACTATGAGGTCACAAAAGAAGCAACATGTACAGAAGACGGTGTAAAGACTGCAAAGTGTACGCATGACGGTTGTACTGAGACAAAGACGGAGTCTATTCCGGCAACTGGTCATGACTATGAGACTAAGACGGTTGTTGTTAAAGAAGCTTTATGATGAACAGGTGCCATATGATGTATGGGTTTGTAATGGTTGCGGAGAAAAATTTGAATCTGCAGATGCGTTAAAAGAACACATCTATGGAGTAATGGATGGAACTATCCCTGACCATCCAACAAACGATAGTGTAATCACAAAATATAAAACAGTTCATCATGATGCAGAAACTCGCGAAGAGAGCATGTTTGCAAGAAATGCGGACATGTAAAAGAAGATTAATCAGCCTAAAAGACAATACGTCTTTTTTCATAATTTGCTCAAAGGCCCTTCGGAGAAATCCGGAGGACCTTTTGATTTCGTGTTTCTTTTTTGAGGTGTTAACAAAAAGTATTATATTATTTTTCATAAGCTGAGATGGTCTTAGTTGTTTTTAGTTTTGTATAAACTGGTTTATAAATGAAATAAGCCTATACACATTATGTGTATAGACCTTTCCTTGCTTTGTGATATCACGTTATCACGTGAGCATTCGACGTTGCGTCTTTCTGTACCTTTTATAATAACATTTATTTTTTTTAATGTCAAAAAGGGCGAGCAATCATGCAGACCGTAACATAAAGTGAATTCTGCCGTATTGTTAAAAAAAGGTCTCGAAAGAGAAAAGGGAAGTTGAGCCTTTTGATGTAGAGAGAAGAATGTCGGAAAGCCGTGTGGAGGGAGAATCATGCACGGTTTGATGAGGGGCGGATGAAAATTTTACCCGCCTACTCTACCTTTGACTCGAAAATGTAGTGAAGGCTGGAGCAATAAAAGGAGCAATAAAATTTATTAAATAATTAAAAATAGTTGATGTTTTTAGCTTTTTTGAGTATACTATAAATACCAGAAGAAAAGTCTTTTCCTGTTTGAACAGGGTACGAAACATAAGGTGTTTGTTTCCGTTGTACTGGCAACGCAAAAACTTTGTATTGACTCTGGAGCTCAGAGGATAATTAAGCTGAGTAGGTGAAAGACCTATAAATTGGTGGCAAAGCACCATAATGAAACCAGTGATCAGAGAGAGCAAAAGAAACCTTTATTTTATAGAGATGAAGGTTTCTCTTTTTGCGTTAAGGAGAAATGATGAAATATAATATACAAAATGTAAAGATATTAACGGATACAGAAATGATATCTATATTGCAAAAAAGTGCAAAATTGTATTCAGAGTATGCAGATACCACTCTTTTGTTTTATATTTAGAGAGAAAAAACAAGATGACTATGATTTTTTATGAAGTAAGATATGGAAAAAATAATTTTATGCATCTGGCAGGAATTAAAAGCAAGACAATGAATGATGAATTTTTATGATACGTGCGTAAAAGGTTTAATTATAAGAAAGATTGCAGTCCCCGGAGAGATGCAAAAACTATGTATTCTAAAAATAGCAATTATGGAACAATTATTGGATTTGAGGCATAGCAAATGTTACAAAATAGGCAGCAAAGATTTTATAACAAGGAATAACGATTTTGAAATGGCAACAGGAAATTTGACTGGTGTGATTGGATATGATTCAAAAGAGTAACAATAGCTGGAACCAATAGAATTGACAAATCAAAACCATCGGTTCCAACAACATTATTAGCTAATGCCATTACTAGTTATTGTTCGAAGCCGCAGAAAATAATGTTTATACTACAAAAAATATAGGGGAAAATACTATTACATATATTTCCTTTATACTGTAAATATTCCGGTACACACCTTTGGTGTGAATACAGATAAAGGAGGTCGTAAAGGAGGTTATGACCAAGTATCGTGAAATCCTACGCTTGAAAAGCTTAGGATTCAGTGAGAGGAACATCGCACAGAGTTGCGGTGTATCCAGAAACACAGTCGCCAAGGTTTTGAAAAAGGCAGCGGAAATAAATATTTCATGGCCGCTGGATTTTGACATGACCGACAGCGCACTTGAGGAGCTTATGTTTCCTAAGGATAAGTCGGCAACGAATAAACGCATGCCAAACTTTGACTACATCCGCAAAGAACTTCTGCGGAACGGCGTAAACAAAAAGCTTCTCTGGGTAGAATACTGCGAGGAGTGCCGCATGAACAGCGAAGAGCCTCTCATGTATTCTCAGTTCTGCTACTATATCCAGAAGGATGAAGAAAAACGCAGGGCTACCATGCATATCCCCAGAAAACCAGGTGAACAGATTGAAGTTGACTGGGCCGGTGATCCCGCCCACATTATTGATCCGGACACCGGGGAAATAACAGAGGCATGGATCTTTGTAGGGGTACTGACTTACAGCCAGTATGCTTTTGTAAAAGCATATATGAATGAGAAAAACTGACAGCTGGATCAAAGCTCATATCCAGATGTTCGATTTCTTTGGCGGTGTAACACCCATGCTTGTCTCCGATAACTGCACAACAGCAGTGAATCATGAAAAGAGCGACTGGTATACCACGGCCTTAAACACAACTTATCATGAGATGGCAGAACATTACAATCTTGCCATCCTTCCGGCCAGAGTCCGGAAACCCAAAGATAAACCGAATGTAGAGGGATCGGTAGGAAAGATATCCACATGGATAACAGCAGCCCTTCGCAATGAGCAGTTTTTCTCGCTTGCAGAATTGAATGCTTCAATCCGTGAAAAACTGGATGCCTACAATGCCCGTAAATTCCAGAAAAAGGAATGTAGCAGACTCAGTTTATTTCTTGGGGAAGAAATGCCGTTACTGGCGCCGTTGCCTGCTACACCTTTTGAACTGGCTGAGTGGAAACAAGCCACCGTCCAGTTTAACTATCACATCGCAGTAGACAGAATGTTCTACTCCGTGCCTTATCAGTATATCAAAAATAAGGTTGATGTGCGTATAACAGATACAACGGTTGAAATATTTTATAATCACAATCGTATTGCCTCTCACAGACGGCTCTATGGAAGAAGCGGTCAGTATTCTACAGTGACAGAACATATGCCACCGGAACACCAGAAATATCTGGAATGGAACGGTGAACGGTTCCGTAAGTGGGCTGATTCGATTGGAATTAACACAAGTAAGGTTGTCGATGCAATACTTACCTCCGGCAGGATTGAACAGCAATCCTACAGAAGCTGCATGGGATTATTGAAACTGGCAGAAAAACATTCGCCAGAAAAACTGGAACAGGTCTGCGCCACGGCGCTCTCTTATTCCGGTAAACCCAGCTATAAAAGTATCAAAAATCTATTGGCCGCAACAAAGGATGAACCTGATACCGGATCAGAATCATCTCAGGCAGTAAAACCACATGGCATAACCAGAGGAGCCAGATACTATGGAGGTAAAAAAGCATGACAAATCAAAGTACAATCGATAAACTTATTGAAATGCGTCTGACTGCTATGGCAGATGCATTCCGCATCCAGATAGATGATCCTGCAATGAAGGAAGTTCCATTCGAAGATCGGTTCGGCATGCTTATTGATGTCGAATACAGCAACCGCAAAAACAATCGTCTGAAAAGACTGATCCGTCAGGCTGAGTTTGAACAGCCAGATGCCAGCATTGCAGCGATTGATTACCATTCTGGACGAAAGCTGAACAAAGCACTGATCAACCGTCTGGCAACCTGTGAATACATTACAGAATACCGGAACATCTTTATTACTGGAGCAACTGGGAGTGGTAAAACTTATATGGCCTGTGCCTTTGGCATGGAAGCATGCAAGCGCTATTACTCAGTACGGTATGTACGACTTCCCGATCTATTATTGGACTTACAGACTGCCAGGGACAATGGGACTTTCGCAACTGTCCTGAAGAAATATACCAAGCCAATAGTACTGATCCTTGATGAGTGGCTGCTTCTTAAACTGACCGAAGCTGAAGCTAGAAATCTTTTTGAACTGATACATAAAAGACGTAAAAAATCTTCAACGATCTTTTGTTCTCAGTTCCGTGAAAGTGAATGGTATCAGCAAATCTGTGATGGTGAAAGTACTATTGCCGATGCCATCATGGATCGTATTTCGTATGATTC
>VOFB01004580.1_pt1 | contig 25272 bp, 25 predicted proteins | sample 5384141 | NCBI WGS metagenome assembly VOFB01 (sample SAMN12384721, study PRJNA508395) | human gut metagenome | isolation source: healthy gut A | host: Homo sapiens | reverse complement strand
CTCGTGTGCTTCGTTCAGTTACGTATTGCTGACGGTTAGCTGTTCAGAAAGCGTTTGTTAAACTGGCTGAATTGAGGCGGCTTTTCTGAGGAAATGCTCACGGGCCTTAAAACCATACGCGCGGACGCGAGGAATACTCAAAAAATTCCGGCTGACGACCAGGCCGTGGACGCATATTGACGCGGCTATACAGCAGCCTTATAGACCCCGCGGTAAGGCTGTCGTAATTTGGGTAATGCTTACTCAGCTTTGTGACGCGTTTTCTTTCTCTTTAAACTATCTCAATAGGGGACATTTCAGCGTTCCTGCTCTATTCGCTTTCATTTTCCGGGCGGTGAACGAATATGCGAATATTATGGAAATCGATCGGCCTTGGCCACCGCAGAAAAGTGTTCAGGCTTTAGACGCTCCCAGCAGGCAGGACGACGCCCGAAGCAATAGAACAGCTGACCTGCAGGAAATGCGGTTCAGCAACGTGCGTTTTCTATGACAGCAAAGGCAGATATAATTAAAACCTCTCATTTGCAGCGCTGCCCGGGCAAACAGGCGGCCTTATAGTAGGCCCCACGGGGCAGTTGACTCCCTTATGAAAATTCTGGGTATTGCAGGATACATGTTTGAAGGACGATATGAAAATATCGCTTACGGCAGGAAAACGCCTCGCGCGAGGTAGAAAAAGCGGCGCGGGCGGCTCACATTGCCGGATTTTTATAAATTCTCTGCCCGATAAATACGACACCATGATAACTGACGGCTGAGAGAAAAATCTTTCAAAAGGGCCAGAAACGGCTGGCAGGCCATGGCGGGCGTGCCTCTCCAGCGCATATGCTGATTCTGGGCAGCTGACAACAATATTGGATACACTTTTTGACTTAACATAAGAGATGCATGAACACCCTTATGCAGGGACGGACGTGCTTTGTAAGCGCATGGGCTTACTACCATACGCAACTGACCTTATATTGGTAGTAAGGGACGGAGATATAATGGAGAGCGGCAGGCACGAAGAGAGCTTTTGAGCCGGGGAGGCTTCTAACTCGCAAATATGTTCCTCCCGGTTCAAATGGCCCTTAAGCGATATATATTCGCGCAACGCACTTAGCTATATCAGGATAAAATTATACGTGGGCTGTTTTTAAGCAGTCGCTTTAATATCTTAATATCTTCGAAATTCAAAACTACAGATAAATTTACATTTAGCTGCGATTGAGACAATACAATCAAAACCTACAATGCGTTTTGCTTTTGCTGCGTCGCGTCTGCTGCTGCGCGGTGATACTCACGCCCGATATGTCTTTACCACGCGCAGCCGCTGGTGTCCAACGGGTTTTGGGCGAAATCTCCAGCTGCAGAACAAAGAAATTTCCCGGTTTTTGCAAGGAGCGGGGCATGCCAAGCACATTTCAAAGGAAGGAGACTAATGCAGCACAGGCATTCATCCTTGCGGGGGCGTACTGCGTTCTGGTTGCCATTGTCTAAACAAAATTCAATTTTCGGGATTATGCAGGGATATTAATACTATTATCTCCACTATAATGAAATGGACTAATGCTGGCTTCTTGACCCCTTTCCGTGTTTTAATGCGGGCAGGCCAATTCAAAATGTTACTCTTCAATATTATTCCCACTTTGTCAGCAGCTCAATATCGTCAATTATAATGATTATCAATAATTAAACTATGGAGCTTCTCATAAGTCAAACAAACCAAATCTGTCATATTTTTCAAAAAAATAAGCATACCTTCCTTGCGAACAGCAATATCCGGTTAATCGCGCCTCTGTTCTTGCAGAGCTGAAGCTCCACCGGATGCTTTCAATCTTTGCGCACTTTGCGGAAAAATCAACAAGACAAATTTCCCAATTATTACATCAAAGCAGCCATTTTAAGAATGGCCTTTAGTAACCTGTTCCTCACGCATCAGCCGTCTCTCCGACAGAACCATCCGGAAACAAAATAACATCTGCAAAATAAGGCCGCACGCGAATATGCTTGACGAGATAGGGCGAGACCATATCGACCTGCATCAGATAACGAGAATTTCGAGACTGTACAAATCATCGCTATGTCTTTAACCAAGCAAATTATGCTTGGCGCTGTTCTTTACATCTCTGATCTTCCTATAGAGGAGGCCGTGCCGGGTTATAAAGCGCGGATTGTCCGCTCTGAATCATCCACCTCTAATTCGCCGAATATCCAGCACTTTAAGAGTATATCTGCGCTCGCTCGAGGTCTGGCCCACCCGGCAGGCAAGATAATCAATCGCCGCTAATGCTCCGGAGGACACATGGATCGCCCTGAAGCGAGGCGTTAACCTGATATATTGCCGTGTCTTCACGCAGCCTCAGCAGCTCGCCGATTTGATATGACGTTCTCTTGGGACAGATAGTTCAATAAATATTCGGTAGGAATTTTTTGTGACGGCGGTCAGGGGGCATATCCTCCAATAACTTGCCGTTCGCCTTGACCTAAACTGGTTCTGCATATAATTCCACTTTGTTCCGTCAAATTACTATTGTTGCCCTTCTGCCGGTTTACACTCTATCTGTCGTGACTCGCCAGTATTTCATTAATCGCTTCAAACATTTTGATGCGCACTGGGCGAAGCGTCGGGACAGCCGGGATGATAACAATATCCGTTTCAAGCGCAGAGCTGCCTATGAAAGGTTAAGGGCAAAGCTGCGAGTCCAAATAAACATCAATATCGGCAAATAGTATAGAAAGGCAGGAATTTCATAGATACTCATTTACAGATTCTAACGCACGGAAAATCAATGGATTAATTTTATCCCCAGACGGCCTGAGCCACTCTGCGGGTATGGGCTGCGCCTTTAGGACCGAATATAAAGGCCGGAACGCCGTTTCTACAGATGTGCGATTCTCGCAAAACGCTGAAAGCGTTATGTCCGGTACCCGCTTCGGTTGTCATTTCAATGGTGAATACCGGTTCGGTATCTTTCTACAAATCAAATCAGGCGCATCAAAATATAAATCTTCGGACCTGGTCAGGCAGGTATGAAAATGGGTCAGGATTGTTCGCGTCGCTTTCCTTACGGTTTATTTTTGACGATATTTAAGATGACTAGAAAGCGAAGTATGATTGGTGTACTAATCCGGCAAAACTTTCAGTACTATACCAAACATTTTTCACCTCGCTTTTTCTAATATCTGCAGCATTAAAGCGATATGATGAAATCATCAACGGAGAACTGCATTTCCCGTTTGCGCTCTGAACAATACCTTAACATACATAGCTATTCAGGAAAGCTCGGATCCATTTTCTCGAATGCTTAAGCCGCGGGGCTGGGAAGAGGATAAACTGGAATTGCGGCTGATTCCGCCGGCAAAGCTGCGTCGGACTGGGCGCTTCGTTGCTCCAGGCGGATACGCTGCTTAAATTTGGGATACATAAACTTGCCCGGCTGTGTGTACAATTTGCTGGCAAGCGTCGGCAAATGAACATGATTATATAGTTTTTTGCCAAAGCTTTTATAGCAGTATTACCCTGTACTGCATTGAAGTTGTTGCCGACCTGGTATATTGAGCGCAGGCCTGGCTGCAACCGCTCAGGCAAATCAGAAATTGCGTCTGCGACTGTTCTGTATCGCCAACCGTCCAAGCGGAGGTATAAGGAGGTGGTAAAGCCTTCGCCGGTACGAACGCCTACAAACATCAAACGCTGTCTTATTTGGGGCACGCCAAAATCAGCCGCGTTCAGCATGCGTCGTAACAGCAGCGGTACAGGCGCTCCATATTTTCCTTGTATGCTGCCGGTATCCGCCGGCAATATATCAGGCTTGGACACGTTTTCGAAAACAACAGTCCGGCAAAGAAGCCTCTGCAAAGCGCATATATTCCTGGAAAAGGGTTTCTTTCATCATTTATCGTTATGCTTTCGGTTTAGCGATGGAGAAGCTCTGGAGAACTCCGCCGGTAATCAAATAGATTCTTTGACGCCCTTCTGTTCAGCAGTTTCTTTAGAATTTCGGGCTCAATTTGTTTGATGTCTTGAAATGTCAATCGCGTTGGATGATTATGCGTCAGGTCTCAATTGAAGGCTGAGTTAAATGCCGTAATAACAGATTCAAGCTGCCCAAGACGCTTTACGGCAAACCCCTGGCGCCGTAGAACAAATCAATCATAGTCAGCTTTGCCGTGTTGCGTGTTATCAAATATTGCACAAAGCCATCATGCAGATGGGCTTTTTTCAGCAGATACTGTATCCAGACATTTGACGTTCTTCTTGTTTTCACAATTCTATCAGTTATTTCTAATTTTTATCATAAACGGCATTATAGCGCGTCTATAAACTTAATAAATTATACTACATGCATACTAAAATATCAACATAATATAATGCGTTATGTCTTTGGCGCGGCAGCATCCGTAAAACCCACAATAAAAGCGTCATATATCTATTTGGAAGCAACGGTAACCAAAGCGTGCAAGCGGGCGCTGCGAAGCACTGCCGGGTTTACAGTCAAAACAGGCAGTTCGCCGGCCAGCAAAAACCCGCCGACATTGCCATTCGGAATGGTCAGGCCACAGAACTGCCGCGCCTCAGCAGGCAAGCAGCGTCACTGCAAAATAAAGCCGCCGCGGATGCGCCATATTCCGCGGCGACGTGAGATGATTCAGACCCTGACCTCTGCATGCTGAAACACCAGCAGCTCGCCAGCTGTTCACCCCCAAGCTTTGTTATTTTAACGTACCTGAGATATTTAGTCAACTGAAATTTAACATACAGATTGAAATACTTTAAAATTTGTCTGCCAAGCGTCTGTTAAACAAACTGCAACATCCATTTAGTTTATGTTTTAAATAGCACAAGATAATACGATGAGCAATAAAACGCACGGATAAAGCACGCCCCCATAACCAAATCAATTTAAATACCTGGCCTCCAGATACTATAGTAAGATACCCCAGGCCCGCCTTGAAACTAAAAAATTCGCCTACCATAACTCCTGCCCAGGACATGCCCACGTTTATCTTTAAATGGATATGGTGGTGGAATGCTCATGCAGGAAACACTACTTGGAAATATTTATTTTATTTGTTAAAGGTTTTATTTTATCCACTTCCATAAAGCCGTTAATCGCCTATTATGGTAACCACAAGAGATATCAGCAAAGTAACCGTTACAATTGCGCCCATACCCGCGCCTACCCAAACTATAATTACAGGTCCAAGCGCAATTTTGAAGGCTGTTCAGCACTACAAGGTAGGGTCAAAAATTTTCTGCGCCATTTCCACCACCACAGCAATATAGCTATTATAACGCCTAAAATAGTACCTGCAACAAAGCCTATTATGGTTTCAAAGCGTGGTAACGCCTATATGCTCACATATGCTGCCGTCGGCAAACATGCTCCTAAAGCGTTAAAAGAACGGCTGGGAGAAAGAAACTATAAAAGGGTCTATCCAATTCAGCCTTGCGGCCAGCTCCCACAGTCAAAAAAGCCTACAAGTATCGCTACCTGCAGCATGTATTATAATTTTGCGTCTTTTTAAATTTCTTCTGTACTTTAAATGTTCGGCTGAAACCTTAGTTTTATCAAGCCGCATCGCTGTTCAGCTCCTTCCATATTTCGTTGAAATATTTTGAAAATTCAGGAGCCTGACGTTTGTCTATTACTCTTTGACCAGAGCTTGTCAGCGAGATATCCAGAATTTTTTAATGCTGCCCGGCCGGGAGCTGAGAATTATTATCCGGTCGGCAAGGCTGATAGCCTCGGAAATATCGTGAGTTACCAGTATCGCCGTCTTTCCCTGCTTTCTTATAATGCCTGCAATATCATCCGAAACGTTAATGCGAGTCTGATAATCAAGGGCGGAAAAGGGTTCGTCCAGCAACAGCAATTCAGGCTCCAGAGCCAGAGTGCGTATCAGCGCTACGCGCTGACGCATGCCTCCGGAAAGATGCTTAGGATTGCTGTGTATAAAATCGGCCAGCCCGTACTGCTCCAGCAGCCCCGCAGACGCTCTTCCTTTTGGGCGTGCAGGCGCGCTGTATCTTAAGCCCCAGGGCACGTTATCCCAAACGCTGCACCAGGAAACAAATGGTCATGCTGGAGCATATATCCCACTAAAGGATTGGTTTTGCCGTTTACTGGCTGATTACATATATATATTTCGCCTGATGAAGGAGAAATAAGCCCGGCGACAAGGGAAAGAATGGTAGATTTGCCGCAGCCTGAAGGACCAACTACAGCCACAAATTCGCCCGGCATTACTGAAAAGCTTATATCCTTAAGCGCCGGGTTTCTCCAGCAGGCGTATGATAATTCATATTTACCGTCCACTCTTACAAGAGGGCGGCGGCATTGTTCTGCCGCATGTCTTTTGCCTCCTTAATAAAGTATACACTATATAGTATGGGACAACATGAACACAGGTGCGTTTAAAGCATGGCGCGTATGGAGAAAAGTATGCGGTAAAATTTTAACGAGCTTATTGCGGCCGGAGGAATATAGCCCCAGGGGGCGGCTCTTTGGCGGCCGTTCCGGCCAAGCCGGGCCGAATTACGGCCCGGCTTGGCGAGGCGAGTACCTCCGGCCTGAAAAAAAAACAACGGCAAAATAAAAAAAGAGCGCTTAAAAAGCGCTCTAATTAAAAACCATTTAAACAAGCTTAAAAGCTCTACTTTTTTGCCGTTTTAATCTTAAAGGCAACCGGGCCGCCGTGAGCCTTTTCCATTATAAAAACATCGCCGTCTACGCGCTTGCAACGAAATTAAGCCGGGCGAATTCGCCATATTTCCGTACATTCCTCATCCTTGGCTATAACGCCCTTTTTATGCACTATAAGCACAGCGTGTTTTCCTCGATATATATAAAATCTACGAAATCGCTGGGCAGCGGCATGAGTGCGCACCTGCTTCTGATATATGTCAAAGGCTATTGCAAAGCTGTCTCCTCAAAAAAAGCGTGCCGTTATCAAGATTATAAGCGCATGGGGCTCAGCCGGAGAGGACGTAAGCAGCCCAATGCCGAAATAATCGCCGGTATCATTATCAGTTACCGCTATCATATTCCATGCGTTTTCCGTTCCCTTTTCTGGCCCGCAAAAATGCTGCCGTTCTCGCATTGAGCAAGGGCTTCCTCCAATTCCTCATAACTGCCGAATTCAGCCATTTTTATATCTACTGTTCCAAAGGATACTATCATTTTGCACATCCTTTTTTGCATGCGCGCCATAAAAACGCGCCGCATAAATTCTTAATATATGATATCAGAAACCCGCCCCAAAGTCAACACGCTTTAATTAATCTTGTGGATAATTCATATTTATGTAATACAATAGACAAGGCAATCAGAACAAAACGCGCTTTTTGCAGGACAATTTTTCCCATTACCGCGCTGCTGTTAGGACAAATGCGCCAAGCGGCGCTTTTTAAATTTTATGCCCGTTTGCCGCTCTGAAAGCGCTATTATGCGGCTATGCGGCTTATGAAACAAAAGCAGCCCGGACAGCAAAAACAGTCCGGGCTGAAAGCGGCGCCTGTCTTTATACGGCCTTGCGCTGGGCCAGATTGAGCTCGTAATAAATACCCTTGCGTTCCATAAGCTCCTCATGGCTGCCCTGCTCGGCTATGCCCTGGTTCCTATGCACATAATATTGTCGGCGCTGCGTATAGTGGAAAGCCTGTGCGCGATAACAAAGCTGGTACGCCCCTTAAGCAGCTCTGCCAGAGCCTTTTGTATAAGCAGCTCGGTTCGGGTATCAATAGCGCTGGTGGCTTCGTCCAGGATTATTATTTTAGGGTCTGCCAGAATGATTCGGGCAAAGGAAAGCAGCTGGCGTTCTCCCGCTGAAAGTCCCGCACCCTGCTCCTCCACGCGGGTATAATAGCCGTTGGGCAGCCTCTCTATAAAAAGGTATTTGCGTAAACGCTGCGCGCCGCGTTAATGCATTCCTCGTCGGTTGCGTCAGGACGGCCATACCGAATATTGTCTATAATATTGCCCGAGAATACAAAACTCTCCTGCATCATAGCCATAACCTGCGCCCTAAGGGATTTAACCGTGACGTCCTTTATATCATAGCCGTCTATGGTTATGCGGCCTTCGGTTGGGTCGTAAAGCGGGATATAAGATTCACTATAGTGGTTTTACCCGCGCCGGTCGGCCCGACAAGCGCTATAGTCTGCCCCGGTTCGGCAGTAAACGATACATTCTTCAAAATAAGCCTGTCGTCGTCATAGCCGAAGGAAACGTTTTCAAAGGCCACCCTGCCCTGAACGGCCGGAAGCTCAACCGCGCCCGGCGCATCCTCTATATCCGGCTCGGAATCCAGGGTTTCAAATATCTTTTCCACGTTGCTCATATTGGCCACGACCTGGCTGTATATAAAAGAAATGGAATTTATAGGCTGCCAGAACCGCGCTATATATGAAGTAAACGCGGCTAAATCGCCGGGAGTAAGCGTGTCCCCGTTACCATCTGATACCCAAGAAGATATAAAAGAATAGTGCTGACGACGTATGTAAAATCTACTGCCGGACCAAGAGTAGCCGAAGTGCGAACCATCTTAACGTCCGCTTCGGTAAGTTCTCCGTTTAGGCGGGCTAATTCCTTTACGTTTCGAGCTTCTCTGTTAAACGCCTGAGTAGTCTTAAGTCCCAGTATATTTTCAAAGGTATAGGCGTTGCGGTTGGATATTTTATTTCTTACATTTACCCGCAGCTTTTCCAGCCTGCGCCGGAAAAATACTATAAAAACCATAAGCGGTATAACGGTAGCTACGCTGACCAGAGTTAATTTAACGTTAAGGCAGAACAATACCACCAATATGCCTATAAGGGTTATAACGTCGCAGAGCGCCTGGACTATGCCGCTGCTCAGCAGCCAGGCCAGTCCGTCTATATAGCTGGTAACGCGCACCAGAATTTTTCCCGCCGGCCTGTCGTCATAGAACTTAAAGGTAAGCTTCTGCAAATGGGCGAAAAAGAGAGCGGCGTATATCAAAGATTATCTTTTGGCCAAGCCAGAAACCGCCACGTCTCTGAACGCGTTGATTATAGGCTGAAGCAGGAATACCGAAGCCATAGCGCATATAAGCATAATGCCCAGGGGCCAGTTGGTGGCCGGCATAAGCACGTCGTTAAGCAGATATTTATTTATTAAAGGTCCGGCTAAAGATACGCCTACGCTGCAAAGCATTATCCCGAAGCATATTATAAATCTCTTGTTTATAAGGCTTGCAGAACTGAAGCAGGCGCTTAAGCAGCTGAGAATCAATACCCTCGCGCGAGCTTTCGTCCTCATAATATCTGTTGCGCGCCATTATACCGCCTCCTTTATTTCGCCGAATTGGGTTTTATACACCTCATAATAGAGCCCCCCAGAGCCAGAAGCTCGTCGTGCGTGCCTCTTTCGGCTATACGGCCGTTTTCAAGATATATTATTTCATCGCAGTCCTTAACCGAGGCTATGCGGTGAGCCACGGTTATAACAGTTTTATCCTTGTGCTCTTGATTAAGCGCGGCTATTAAACGCTGCTCGGTTTCCATATCCAGAGCGCTGGAGGCGTCGTCCAGCACAAGCACGGGCGCCCCCTTTAAGCAGCGCGCGCGCAATAGAAAGCCTTTGCTTCTGCCCGCCCGAGAGCCCCATGCCTCTTTCGCCGATAATAGTTTCAAAGCCGTCGGGCAGCTCCTGAATAAATTCATACGCCTGCGCCACCTTTGCGGCATGAATAATCTCGTCCATGCTTGCGTCCGGCTTATAAAACGCGATATTGAGGGCTATGGTTTCGCTGAATAGGAATACGTCCTGCATAACAGGCGAAAAGCATCTGCGCACCTCGGATAAATCCAGCAGGCGCATATCGGTATCATTTAATGCAACGCTGCCGTGCACCGGGTCGTAATATCTCATTATAAGATTGCAAAGCATGGTCTTGCCGCTTCCCGTGCGTCCCATAATGCCCAGCCGCTTGCCCGCGGGCAGCGAAATATTTATATCGTCCAGTATAGGAGCGTTATCCACGCTTATGCTCGCATGAGTAATGGTTATATCCTTTAAGGGCATTTCAAGCGGCACGGGCCCGGGAATGGATTTAATGCTGACTCCCTGCTCCAAAAAGTGAACACCTTTTCCCCGAAGTCATGGCCTGCTGATATTGAGTAATCCAGCCGGAAATCAGGTTAAAGAAATTGGTAACATAGGCAAGATATCCGCCGGTAGCTACGAAATCGCCTACCGACATTTCTCCTATCATAACCAAAACAAAGCCCATTAAATTTAAAAGCACATAAGGCATAGCGCCCGATATGCCCAAGGGCATAAAGCGTCTTTTCCAGGTCTTTAAATAGCATTTCTGGGCGTCCAGCGCGTCGTCGCAAACCGCGTCGAATTTCTGCATCTCTTCCTTTTCTCTTGAAAGAGCGCGGACTAAACGTATGCCCACTATATTTTCCTGAGCGCATTTGGAAATATTGGCCGAGCAGTCTCTTATGCGCAGAATGGGCGAACGTATATCCTTGCCTGCGCGCCTCGAAAGCAGGATTATAAACGGAGCCATTATATATCCGGCCAGCAGCGCCCAAGGACAAATAATAGCCATCATTATGCTTCCGAAAATCATGGATGTAGTGTTTTCAAAGGCCTGCGGAATGGTGCCCACGAAAAAAGTTTTTAACCAGCTCGGGGTCGCCGTTTATTATAGTCATTATATTGCCCGAATTCTGGCTGTGCACAAAAGAATCTGACTGGGAGAGCAATTTATCCATCAATTCCTCTCTCATTTTAGCCACGCTCTGCATGCTTACCCGTTCCATCATTATAGCGCGGATGTAATTGACTCCCTGCCGTATAAGGCATTGAGCCAGCAGCGCTATGGCTATAAACAGCATAAGGCTGCCGCCGGCCAGCGTAAGCGACCCCAATTCCAGCGGAACATCCACAAGCAGGTTGTCGAATATATACTTCTGCAGGTATGGTGAAATCATGGCTACGGCTGTAACAGCCAGACCCAAAACTATGTAAAGAATGATTTTTCCCGGTACGGCTTAAAATATCGGTAGAGCTGTCTAAGGGTTTTCATACGGATACCCCTCTTTCCCCGTTTTCGGCAAACAGAGTTTTATACGCGGCATTTTCCTCTATTTAAGAGTTAATCCGGCTCATTCAGAAGCAGACGTCTCAAAAATACGGCCGCGCTTTTTTAGATACTGCATTATATCAAATATTTTTACTAAAAGAAATAGAAAGAGCACGCCGAATTTCACCGCAAATCACTTTAAAAGCAAATTTTGAGCCTTAGCATATGATTGCCTTGATTTTCTTAACGTTTAATATGTTTTTGCGGAATTCCGGCCCAAGTTGATAAGGGGATAAAAATACCATACCTAACTCGCCCATAGTTTTCTATTGCATAGGGCTTTCTTTGTCTGTCCAAAACGCCCCTCTCTCGCAGTACGCTCAATTTTCCCAATAGAACAGGCTTGTTCCTCGCTTTTTTATTGCCAGCCTGCGCACAGAGCCTGGAGTTATTTAAGATGGAGGTATTGACACGGAATATGCGGCACGGTACAATTATCTTGGAATAGGTTTCCATGATGTTTTATTGGCACAAGGCTTAGAATACGGCAAATTCAAACGTTAAATAAGTAATCTTTAGTTTTTAGAATCTTTAATATAAGTAAGCCGAATAAGAACCCATACGCGCACAATTAAAATATAATAATATAAGGAGGAGAAACTAATGCTGAAGAAGCTGCCGGCGGCAGTACTGGCTCTTATTATGATTCTGGCCTCGGTTATGCTGCCCCCTTGCGGCGGCTGAAGAAGCGCCGGTTCAGGCGGCGCAGTCTGCCCTACGCATGCCTGGGGAAGGGGCTCAGAGAGTTCAGGCGGCTGAAGAGACGTCCGCTGCCGGCGCGGCGCTCTATGAGGACGGCGAGGCGGCCAAAAGGCTGCTGAACGAGCTGCCGTGCGTCATAACTCCGGCCCAGGCAATGCAGGCGGGTCATGTGCGGCGGCTGAAGGAGGCCGAGCCCGATTTAAACACGGTGGTCTTTAAGAACGGCGACGGCACCCGCACGGCTTACCATTATGCTCTGCCCGTCAAATATGAGGAGAACGGGATAATAAAGGACAAGAGCAACCGGATAATACAGTCGGACAGGACAGGATACGCCTTTGAAAATGAAGCGAACGAGGTTAAAACATATTTTCCGCAGGCGCTGGGCGAAAAGGGAGCGCGTTTGGAATATGAGGGATACTTTCTGGAGCTGACGCCCTTTACTGCGCAGTCGGCTGGGATTTCAGCCGCGGCCGGGAGGCAGGCGGCGCGCGCGGATATTTTAAGGGCGGTTACTCCCTCGGCCGACGCGGTAAGCTATAATGGGGCGCTGGGCGAAGAGGTCAGCCTGAGGTATACCCCTACGCTGCTGGGATTCAAGGAGGATATAATTCTAAGCGGGTATACGGGAGCGGACAGCTTCAGCTTTATACTGGAAACAGACGGTCTGGAGCTTAGGGAGATAAGCGGGAACTGGTATCTGGCCGAGCCGGAGCGCGGCAGAATAGTTATAGAGCTGGGCGAAATATATATTTACGACAGCTATGCCGGAGCGGAACCGGCCGAGGGCGAAGCTTCGACGCATAAGACCTATGGTCATATCAGCGCGCAGACTATATCCTCAGGGCAGAAGTATATTCTTACCGTGCATGCGCCCGAAGGCTACCTTGACGCGCCCGAGCGAGTATACCCTGTATACATAGACCCTAGCTTCAGCGTAACAAGCACGTATATTCAGGACACGCATATATCCTCGGGCTATCCGGGCACAAACTACAACACCTCCAGCCTGCTGAACCTGGGCTACGGCTCCAGCTCTAAGAGCACGCGGATATTAGTAAAAGTTACTAATATGGTAAACGGTGAAAGCAAGCCCGGTTTAGATGCAGGCAGTATCAACAGCGCGACTTATCATATGTACTGCACGTCCAGCTATACCAGTAATCCGTATGTGGACGCATATATGATACAAATCGGGGCCGGAGGCATCGGCTCTACTTGGGAAACGTCAACGGCCACCTGGAACAACGCAGCAAGCAGCACGCTTTCAGGAGCTACCCTAGTTTCCAGCACGCGCGTAGGCAATAAGGGCTGGTATGAATTTGACGTTACCGACGCGTATGTAAAGTGGTGGCAGCTGCTGCGGCATAACGGACTGCTGTTTAAGATGCGTGTAGAGAGCGCGTCGGAGAACTACTGGCGCCAGTTTGCGTCGGCCACCTATTCAGACTCCAGCAAGCTGCCGTATATAACGGTAGTATACAACGAGCCGGTAAGCATAGATATAAACCCGGAATCCATACGGCTGTACGTCAACGAAACCTTTCAGCCTGCCGTCAGAGCTAATCCTGCGGGAGCCGCCCTGGGCACGGCCTACTGGTCAAGCAGCAATACGGGAGTAGTTACTGTAAACAGCACTACGGGAAAAATGACGGCGGTCTCAGCGGGCACGGCGGTAATAACAGTTAGCATTTATACAGGTACGTCCACGGCGACCGGGAGCTGCTCGGTATCCGTCTTTTCAGGCACGCCGCCTGTTAAGACAGATACGGTATACCATATCTTTAATGCCAACAGCACTAAGCCGGTAAGCCCGAGAGAGGGCAATTTAACAGACGGCGGACAGGTATGGCAGGAGGGGTACCGGCCGGAAAACGCCTATTACCAGAAATGGAAGGCAATAAGGCTGTTTAACGGGTATTATGTGCTCCGCTCGAGCAAAGCCCCAATCTGGCCCTTAGCGGCCTGGGAGACAGCTTGCAGCTTAAGGATATAGGGTCAAGCAACAGCTATTCGGACGTTCCCACGCACGCGCAGTGGAATATAACGGGCAGCGTAGGCTCGGGCCTGAGAATGACTGTGCGCAGCTCTGGCAAAAGCATATGCATACAGAACAATGCGGTTTGGAGCGGAGAAAGCATTCTTGTAGGCAGCACGGGCAGCAAGTCCAGGGAGTTTCTGTTTATAGAGCCGTGGCTCTATGTGCCCACCACGGAGTGACGCTGCAGGACCCGATATATATCATGAAAAACGGAGGCTATATCTGCATGCCGCAGATAACGCCAGCTAACGCTACCTTTAAGAGAGTCATCTGGTCGTGGGAGGAGCGCGGGAATACGACGGACACAGGTATAACCATGTCCAATTACGCCTGGGGAGAAAGCACGGCCTCGTCCGGAACGGTAGTAATCGGCAAAAAGGAAGGGGTTTATTGGCTCAGGGCCTACTGCGCCGACACCAACTATAGTGATACCGTTGATGTGGACGTACACTTCCTGGAATCAGGCCCGTATTATTTCAAGAACAGAGAGAGCAATAAGTATATGTCTGTCCAGGAGCATTCGCAGGCGGACGGCGCGCAGATAGCCCAGGAGAGCTTTAAGGGTGAAATCTGGCAGGAATTTTATTTGGAGCGGGATTTTACAACGGGATATATACGGATAAAGAACCGGAACAGCAATAAATATCTGGGTGTAGAAAACAATTCCAGCGCGCACGATACGGATATAAAGCAGTATGCATATTCAAAGAACAGCGCCGGGCAGCAGTTTAAGATAGAGCGGATAAGCGGCGGAGAGACAATAAAGATAATCCCCCGGACGGGCGAAGGGCTGTCCCCGCAGAGGGTGGTCTGCGTAGCGAATTATGCCATAAATTCTGACGGAGTACATATCCAGCAGAGAGATTTCGGCGCTAATGATGGGTATTACCGGGATGAGTGGTATATTGTAAAGCTAAATCAAAATGATGAAGTTATTAAGAATATACAAAAGCTGCATAATATCGCACGGGAGTATTATCCTGCAAGTGATGATTTAGCTATAAGATACACTTTGCAATTTATACGCAGGATTCAATATTATGATTCGCTGTTCTTTTTTGGGCGGCTGGCAGTATTGACCAGGATTTTGTTGAATATGTAAAAAATAAAGATAATTATTTATATGAATATTTTAGTAATTATAATGTGCAAGAAGGATTTTATTATACTACACCTGATGGTGATAAAATCGATATACCTCACTTTGCTGCTACATACGCTGTGTATCAATATAATTCTCTCGGAGAATTTGCCGATATACTTATAGAAGAAAAAAGTAGATAATTTAGGCGGCTGGGCGGGAGATTTGCGCAGCATGATACCTTGCGTGCTGTATGAGGTGAATTATTCCAATGATTACAATACAGTATATAATGAAGCTAAGAAACAAATTGGAGCGGATGAAAAAGTATCTTTATTCAGCATACAGGATTTATTAGCAGATATCGACGCGTATAATGTATACCGCTTAACTAAAATTGATAATGATAGTATAGGTGGTGCACTAATTGATTACTATCATCTTGGAGGCTGCTTAAAACGTTTTACGGATTTTTCTCAAAATAAAAATCGTAATGAAATATATAATTGGAGTAAAGATATGATGACAGATGTGGCAGTACATACGGTATGGCCTATAAAGAAGGTAGTTAAGAGTGGTAGCGGGTATACCAAGACAGATGAAACTCTAACTGTGACTGATACACAAATGAATGCTATATGCGCTGCCTTTGCAGATTATATTTGGGCAAAAGTACAGTCTGAGTAAATATTAAAAATATTTACTGTAAAATATAATTTGCTTTCAGGAGGCATCGCTATGAAAAAATATGTGATTATTATAATTGTGGCAGTTATAATATTTTTATTAGTACCACCTATTTCTCTTTGGATAATTTTGTCCAATGTAAACCTTGAAAAAAGAGCCGTACGCTGTAGAAAAAAACAATTAAAACACCATATAACGATAATTTCAGCGTTTCATATATTGTATACAACTTTCCCTATTATGATATACGTTTTAGCGTACAGCACACAGGTGAAGAAATATTCTATGTATGGTCACCTGGCACGGTATATTATGGGACAAATTTGGAAGAGCGGATGGATATAATTGAAAATTCGTATTCACAAGGCAATATGCGCGTATACGAGTTCTGTTGGGGAATAGTATATTCGTGCGATAATGGTATTAATTTTACCGGTATACCTAAACATCAGTATACTGACCGTTACAAAGCGGACAAAGAATTTGCCGCTATATATAAATTACTTCATGCCAAACCTTTTTACGATGAACGTTTTGCTAATTATCTAGATACAAATAAAGAAGAACTGCCAAGATTTGAAACTGCAAGAACAATAGGAAACGAAATGCCCATAGGAGAAGTAGAAAGGCTGATAGGCAAAGCGCAAAGATGCGTACTAATAGAAATGGACGAATCCGGCAACAAAGTAGAACGTTTTTCTTTGAATATGATTTATTGAACGGCAAAATACTGGTAATACAATATGTGAATAGAGGTGAGAAAGAAAATTTAGAAGCATATGTATCTTATACAGATATACGAGATTTATATTATTCTGATTCAACAGAAAGCGAGCCAAGCCCTTCAAAACAGGTGATGTTTTCAACGCCAAGCTCTGTGGCAGCGTAAATAACGCTGCAGCAGATGGAACCTCAAAACAGAATTACCCTGATATGAATAATATAAATAATTTAGCTATAGGCTCTACTTTAAGGGATGTTACTGAGCTCATAGGTTTACCACAGCGTTCTGTAACTTCAGGTTTGCAGAGTGCAGACTATTACATGAGTAATGGTAAAATAGTGAGGATATATTTTATTAATGACGGACAAAATGGATTGATAGTCTCGCAGATAAAAATATTATGAGCGAGGAGCGGAGTATATGTTTAAATATACATGCACTTTATTGTTAATGCTGATATTATTAACGAGCTGTGCAGGTCAGGCAACTGAAATAGCCATAACCGCAGAGCCTCAGAGAACAGATTTTCCAAGTATGGCTGATATTCAAAAGGTTAGGCCGGGCATGAGCTATGAAAGTATAAATGATTTGCTAGGAGCGCCTTACAAATATACTTCGGATAATAATGTGCTTGAAATAAATTATATGCTGGAAAATAATGCGGAGTATACGGTGCTTTTGGAGGATAACAACGATGGAATAGCCTATGTAACTGGAACCAGTTTGTACCGCAATCCTGAAACTGAAGAAAACACTTTAAGTAGTGAATTCAATTATTCAAAATGGAAATTTATCTGGCCGGGAGTAGACAAGGCCTGCGAAATCAATTTGGGTTTGACTGCTGATCGTGTAGAAGAATTGCTGGGAGCACCGCAAAACCGTAAAGGCTTTGGTGCCATACGAGAGGTATATTATTTAAGAGACGGCTATTCGGCAGAGATTTATTATTTTTCGGCCGATACCTCCGAGCCGGTTGTGGGCAGAATAGATATCAGGCCGCTTAGCTGGAGCGAAAACGCAGATTATTATCTGTTGTCCGCAGTTAATATAATTATACCGTTGCTTGTTGCAATCATAATATTGTTTTTGCGCTGCGTGCTTACCGTATTAAAGTGAATAGAATAAAATAGAAATATTGCCTGTTACTGCACATCCAGCTATACCAGCAGTCCGTATGTGGACGTATACAGAGCCGGGGGCGAATTGGACCGCTTCCAGCGCGACCTGGAACTCCTCCTCAGGCAGCACGTATTCGGGAGCGGTTTTGCTCTCCAGCACGCGCGTGGGCAATAAGGGCTGGTATGAATTTGATATTACAGACGCATATAATTACTAGCTTAAGCCCGGCATTAGCAATTACTGGCTACTGTTTAAGATGCGTGTAGAGAGCGCCTCCGAGAACTACTGGCGTCAGTTTGCGTCGGCCACCTATTCAGACTCCAGCAAGCTGCCGTATATAACGGTAGTATATGACGAGCCGGTAAGCATAGATATAAACCCGGAATCCATACGGCTGTACGTCAACGAGACCTTTCAGCCCGCCGTCAGAGCCAATCCTGCGGGAGCTGCCCTGGGCACGGCCTACTGGTCAAGCAGCAATACGGGAGTAGTTACTGTAAACAGCACTACGGGAAAAATGACGGCGGTCTCATCGGGCACGGCGGTAATAACAGTTAGCATTTATACAGGTACGTCCACGGCGACCGGGAGCTGCTCGGTATCCGTCTTTTCAGGCACGCCGCCTGTTAAGACAGATACGGTATACCATATCTTTAACGCCAACAGCACTAAGCCGGTAAGCCCAAGAGAGGGCAATTTAACAGACGGCGGACAGGTATGGCAGGAGGGGTACCGGCCGGAAAACGCCTATTACCAGAAATGGAAGGCAATAAGGCTGTTTAACGGGTATTATGTGCTCCGCTCGGAGCAAAGCCCCAATCTGGCCCTTAGCGGCCTGGGAGACAGCTTGCAGCTTAAGGATATAGGGTCAAGCAACAGCTATTCGGACGTTCCCACGCACGCGCAGTGGAATATAACGGGCAGCGCGGGCTCGGGCCTGAGAATGACTGTGCGCAGCTCGGGCAAAAGCATATGCATACAGAGCAATGCGGTTTGGAGCGGAGAAAACATTCTTGTAGGCAGCACAGGCAGCAAGTCCGGGGAGTTTCTGTTTATAGAGCCGTGGCTCTATGTGCCCACCACGGGAGTGACGCTGCAGGACCCGATATATATCATGAAAAACGGAGGCTATATCTGCATGCCGCAGATAACGCCAGCTAACGCTACCTTTAAGAGAGTCATCTGGTCGTGGGAGGAGCGCGGGAATACGACGGACACAGGCATAACCATGTCCAATTACGCCTGGGGAGAAAGCACGGCCTCGTCCGGAACGGTAGTAATCGGCAAAAAAAGGAAGGGGTTTACTGGCTCAGGGCCTACTGCGCCGACACCAACTACAGCGATACCGTTGATGTTCATGTTGTATGGAATGATTATATGAATCTGAATTTTATTCAAAATTTAAAGACAGATATAAGCAATATATTAGGTTCTTCCCCAAAGTCTATTTTACATAGTTATACACCAAATGACTGCTTGGATATTATAATTGAATATGATACGGTTATAACGCAATATTGCAATCAATTTTTAATTCCCAAAGCGTATATACAGACCTTGCTTTTAAGAGAATTATGGTGTTATAATACATCTGATGCTATAGCAGATGGGGCTGTTATAGGCACATATGTTTATATGGAAGCTTTGGAAAATTGGAATAATTTAAGCGATGCAGAAAAATCACTTATACCTATGCCCACGCCGCCAGCGATATATAAATACGATTCTTCTACCGGCCTGAGTCAGATATTTGCGCATACGGCGATAGAAGCTAATAATCAAGCAATATATAGAGGTATTATAAACGGCAAAATATACGATATTGACAACTGGCATGATGTTTATGAAATGTGGAATTTATTGTATAATGATAATGAGTTTAATATTAAAATGCTTGTTCTAGAAGTGTTAGACTGCGCAAGGAAGACCAATACTTCAGAAATATTTTGGGAACACAACGAAATACAAACTAAAGCTATTCTGTCAAGATATAACGGAACAGGCGAAGAAGCTGAAAAATATGGAAGTGAATGCTTTGATTATTTTAAAGTATTCAAATTATATAATTAGTGAATATGAAAAGTGGAATATAAAAAATATTTAATTATTACTCTGATTGCAGTTTTAATAGCGGCATTTATATTTGTAATGTTTAATCAGGGCATAATCTGGTTTAATAATCCGTCCCAAAGTGAATATCCGGTTAGAGGGGTGGATATTTCGGCGCACCAAGGAGAAATTGACTGGTATTCCATTGCCTCTCAGGACGTTGACTTTGCATTTATAAAAGCCACAGAAGGCAGTTCGTTCGTTGATAAGAATTTTAAGCTTAATTGGGAGAATGCCCGTTCGGCTGGAATAATTACTGAGCATATCATTTTTCAGCTTTGAAAGTTCTGCCCAAGACCAGGCGAAAAATTTTATAAATACAGTACCATGCGGGACTGGGAATTTACCTCCTGTTGTAGATATTGAATTTTACGGTGAATTTGAAAAGCGGCCCCCGGCCCCGAACGAGGTCAGAGCTGTTCTGAGTGAATTGCTTAATCTATTATATGAGCATTATCGTGTACAGCCGATAATTTATACTACTCTGCGGTCATATGACATGTTTATTTCCGGGCATTTTGCGGACTATCCCATATGGATAAGAAGCGTATATTTTAAACCGCAATTACCAGATGACAGGGAATGGCTGTTCTGGCAGTATTCTCATAAGGGCCGTTTAAAAGGCTATAATGGGAGAGAAAAATTCATAGATCTCAATGTGTTTAATGGAAATATGGATGATTTTAAAGAATTGTTTTTAATTACAACATAGGCTTTGTTTTATATACCCGGCACCAGTTTGCGTCGGCCACCTATTCAGATTCCAGCAAGCTGCCGTATATAACGGTAGTATATAACGAGCCGGTAAGCATAGCAGCTATATCTGCATGCTGCAGATAAGCCAGCTAACGCTACCTTTAAGAGAGTCATCTGGTCGTGGGAGGAGCGCGGGAATACGACGGACACAGGCATAACCATGTCCAATTACGCCTGGGGAGAAAAGCACGGCCTCGTCCGGAACGGTAGTAATCGGCAAAAAAGGAAGGGGTTTATTGGCTCAGGGCCTACTGCGCCGACACCAACTACAGTGATACCGTTGATGTGGACGTACACTTTCTGGAATCAGGCCCATATTATTTCAAGAACAGAGAGCAATAAGTATATGTCTGTCCAGGAGCATTCGCAGGCGGACGGCGCGCAGATAGTCCAGGAGAGCTTTAAGGGGTGAAATCTGGCAGAAATTTTATTTGGAGCAGGATTTTACAACAGGATATATACGGATAAAGAACCGGAACAGCAATAAATATCTGGGTGTAGAAAACAATTCCAGCGCGCACGATACGGATATAAAAGCAGTATGCATATTCAAAGAACAGCGCCGGGCAGCAGTTTAAGATAGAGCGGATAAGCGGCGGAGAGACAATAAAGATAATCCCCGGACGGGCGAAGGTCTGTCCCCGCAGAGGGTGGTCTGCGTAGCGAATTATGCATTGAATTTTAATTTTGACGGAGTACATATCCAGCAGAGAGATTTCGAGCTAACGATGGGTATTATAGGGATGAGTGGTATGCATATAAATTTGACAGGTCAAGTGATTTTGGAAAATTGGTTGTTAATATGCAAAAATTATATGAATTAGCGCAGGAATATTCGGAATTGCAACATTCCCTGAATCCTGATGCCCCTGAAATTAATCCTGCAGAGTTAACAATGCAGTATATTCGTAGGGATAAATATAACTCTAATTATTCCGGTGGCATTGAATGGATTTTAGCCACAGGAACTATTGATAATAAATTTGTAGATAGAGTAGAGCGGCTAAGTCCTGAATTGCATACTTATTTTTTTGCACTCTGAAGAATGGATAATTAATTTGCCTAATGCCAATGAGGATAAAATTGATATAACCCATTTGGCCGCAGTATATAATAGCTTGTTATATGATTCGATAGCTCCGATTCACTACGAAGATGATGTTGACGATTTAAGCGGCTGGGGCGGAGATTTGCGCAGTTCGGTACCGGTTATTATGCGGGGATGTTAACTATTCTGATGATTACAATACGGTGTATAATGCAACCTATAACTATATTGGAACAGGAGGCAATTTTAATATGCCCGATTTATTAGCTGATGTAGATGCATATAACTTATACAAAATGACAAAACCGGATAGTCCAGCTGCGCGATTTTTTGAATACTATTATGAAGGAGGCTATTTAAAACGCTTTACTGATTTTATAGGCAACAAAAGTTATGCAAATATTTACAATCGATGCGAGCGTATGATAACAATGGTTCCTTTGGAATGGTTTTGGGCTATTAAAAAGTTGATGAAAACGGTAATGATACTAATGAGGATCTTATATTAACGGATACACAAATTGAAGCTATATGTGATGCTTATACTACTTATATTATTGACCAGACTGCCAACGAATAGGCATGCAATGTAAGGTATTAGGAGGAAACTATGAAGAAAAAATGCCTATAAGCGTAATTATAGCGATAATAATAGTATCAATCATTCTTTTAATTATTACTATTTATTATATCGGTCTTTTTATTTTATCTCTCTTTATTGAAATACCTGAAATAACAGACAGAAATGTTACTACATGTTACGGAGATAATATAACATTAAGTCGGCGCGTGGAATTTGATTATGAAATATATTATTCTGCAATATGCGAGGAGCAATTTCTATTTGCCGCCTCCCCTGATTATAGTAATTATTATTATTATCCAGCAATGCGCAAAACGCGCAAAACAAAAACTGGGACGAAATAATAAACAGCTTTAAAGAGGGGGACGTAAGGATATACGAGCTGAATTGGGGCATGGTTTATACGACAGACAATGGAGCCAGCTTTAAAGGAGCGGCTCGAGATAAATATACCGACCTATACAAAACAGATGAAGAATTTGCGCAGGTTTACAGTATGCTGTATAAACGGCCCTTTTATGACGAGCGCTTTAAGGAGCATCTGGATATAAGAAGACGCGAGCTCCTGGATAGCGAAACTGCCGAAAAAATAAATACGGGGCATCCAAAATCCATAGGCGAAATAGAGAAACTGGCCGGTAAGGCGCAGAGATGCGTGCTGGTTGACACCGCCGAAGGGACGGACAAAATACAATCTGTTACGTTTGAATATGATTTGTCGGACGGACGAATATTAGCAGTAGGTTATAATAATAACGGCAAGGACAATAATCTGGAATTGTATTTATCATTTAAGGATATCCGCGAGGTATATAACCCTGCGGAGGAAAGCGGGCCAAGCGCTTCAGCGCAGACGGAGTTTTCAACGCCAGCTCTGCGGCAGCGTAAATAACGCTGCCGCAGAGGGCATGGCAGATTATCCATTTAATTTTAATTCTGACGAAATACATATACAGCAGAGAGATTTTGGAGCTAACGATGGGTATTATAGGGATGAATGGTATATTGTAAAGCTAAATCAAAATGATGAGGTTATTAAGAATATACAAAAGCTGCATAATATCGCACGGGGAGTATTCACCATTGGACGAATCGCGGGCTATAGAGCTGACGCTACAGTTTATACGAAGATATAGATACTCAACTGATAGATTTACATCTGCGTCTGGTGAGATAGATGTAAATTTTTGTTGAACATGTACGTGAAACAGATGAAAATTTATATGAATATTTTGCCGCATATGACGACGAGCAGACTAAACAGCGGCTTCCATTTTACTATACAGCGCCCAATGGGGATGAAATAGATATTCCGCATTTTGCTGCTGTGTATAATGTATTGCAGTATGATTCATCAAGTAATATCCTTTTAGGTTTAACAGAAAACTTAATAGATAATTTAGGCGGCTGGGCGGGAGATTTGCGCAGCATGATACCTTGCGTGCTGTATGAGGTGAATTATTCCATTGATTACAATACAGTATATAATGAAGCTAAGAAACAAATTGGAGCGGATGAAAAAGTATCTTTATTAGCATACAGGATTTATTAGCAGATATCGACGCGTATAATGTATACCGCTTAACTAAAATTGATAATGATAGTATAGGTGGTGCACTAATTGATTACTATCATCTTGGAGGCTGCTTAAAACGTTTTACGGATTTTTCTCAAAATAAAAATCGTAATGAAATATATAATTGGAGTAAAGATATGATGACAGATGTGGCAGTACATACGGTATGGCCTATAAAGAAGGTAGTTAAGAGTGGTAGCGGGTATACCAAGACAGATGAAACTCTAACTGTAACTGATACTCAAGTGAGCGCCATATGCGCTGCCTTCGCAGATTATCTGTGGAATAAGATTGAGGCGGAATAAAGTAGCCAAAATTGTCTATTCATAGGCAAACTATAAATATAAGGAGATGTATTATGCAAAAAAGATATAATATAAAATTATATATTTTTACATTTATAATGTTGATTATAGCGACCCTTTTGTTTTTTTATAGAATACATTTGGCTAATGAGGGTTATGTAGTTGCAAAAATGTCACAACACCATTTGGGGATAAATTTAATATCAAGTATAAAAAAAAGGTTCTGTTGGCCTTCAGCCTACCAAAGTCAGCTTTCAAGTTTCATATAATAATGAATTAATTGTGCATTTATGGAATATGGGTACGGGTTTTTATGAAACAGATATGGATGAAACACAATGCACATAGTGGTTAATATGGGTGCTGAGGGAGAAGTAAGGGCGTATGAATTTAATTGGGGGATTCTCTATACAATGGATGACAGGGAAAAGCTTTAAGGGAGTGTTTGAAAATTTATATATGGAGTATTATACAGGGAACGAGGAATTTGAGCAGATTTACAGCATGCTGCATAAACGGCCCTTTTATGACGAGCGCTTTAAGGAGCATCTGGATATGGATAAGCGGGAGCTGCCTGAGAGCGAAACAGCGGAATATATAGTAAGCGAAAGTGAAAATAGAGAACTAACTATAAGCGAGATAGAGTCCCAGATTGGCAAGGCGCAGAGAGTAAGCAGAATAGAAACATTCGAGGAGGATGAGAAGGTTGATAAGGTTGAGGACGCCTATATGGAATATGATTTATCAGACGGGCGGATATTGGCAATACGTTATTATAACAGAGGAGACGGTGATAATTTAGACCTATATGTCTCCAGAGCGTATATCCGCGAGATATATAACCCTGCGGAGGAAGAGGAGTGCCCGGGCGAAGCTCCGTCCCGTCTGCTTCTCCCTCTCCAAGCGCCGCTGCGGCGTAAATAACGCGGCCGCTAATATAAATTAGCAGTTCACAAACATATACATATAAAAAACCAGTATTTAAATACTGCAAGCTCAAACTATACAGGATAAGCAGATAACATACGGGATAAATTGACAGGCCGGTAATTTCACAATATAATATATTCATTGAATAATAGAAAGGATATGCGTTAAATGGATAAAGAATATAATGACAATATGCGTTTAAGGCTGGACGTAAACAACATGATGGCCGAATTCGCTGGCAAAAGCGGCATCACGCACGCAGAGCTGGAGCAAACCGCGCCTGCCGCGCGAGACGCTTATAAATACTTTGTCCAGCACAGAGGCACGGGCATGATGGGCTGGAGTGAGCTCCCCTATAATCAGGAGGATATAGTTGCCGATATATTGCAAACTGCCAATGAAATAAGGAAGAATTAGAAAAGCTTTGTAATTCTGGGGATAGGCGGCTCAGCTTTAGGGCCTATAGCAGTACAGCAGGCGCTTAATCACCTGCATTATAACGAGCTGT
>VOFB01004140.1_pt1 | contig 25272 bp, 38 predicted proteins | sample 5384141 | NCBI WGS metagenome assembly VOFB01 (sample SAMN12384721, study PRJNA508395) | human gut metagenome | isolation source: healthy gut A | host: Homo sapiens | reverse complement strand
CAATCGGCCACATCGGGGTTTCTTAAAATGGCGGTTTGCACTTCATTGATGAACACGTTTTCGCCGCCCGATTTGATCATATCCTTTTGCGGGCGCACAGGTAGTAGTAGCCGTTTTCGTCAACGCGCATGACGTCGCCCGTATGCAGCCATCCATCAGGCGTAATGGTGTTTGCGGTAATTTCAGGCTGTCCATAATAGCCACTCATCACCGCGGGGGATTTGACAAGAGCCTCACCAGGCTCGCCAGGCGCCACATCGTCTCCTTCATCGTCGACGATGCGTATTTCCATCTCATCCATCGGCTTGCCAAGCGCATCGAGCAGCGGGGAATCCTCTTCCAGCATCTCGCGCGTCAAACGCATCGTAATGCCAGAGCCGCTTTCGCTCTGTCCCCAGCCGTAATTGATTTCAGCATTGGGGAATGCGTCGTATATCGCCCGCACGATTTCGGGCGTCATGGCGCCCGCCGCGCTTTGTACAATGCGAACGGTCGACAAATTGCGTGACGACACGCCACCATCGCGGACGAGGCGAACGTAGGTCGTCGGCGGCAGCAGAATCATATGCGTCACCCCATGCTCATCGATTTGGTCGAGCACGGCGTGCGCATCGAACTTCCCGCAAATGACGATCGTTGCGCCAGCCGAAAGGGCACACATGAACCAGCTATGGCCACCATGGTGCTCAAGCGGGCATTGGATAAGGACGACAGGGTGATCCATTTCAAGCATGGCGTTCGAGCGCAGAATAACCCGAATTTCCGCCAAATCCTGCCCATGAGTACGGCATGCGCCTTTCGGGAGGCCGGTTGAGCCGCCCGTAAACTGCACGCGCGAAAGAGCGCCCTCGTCGCGGAAAAGCTCAAGGTCGGGCTCGGCGGGCTCGGAGAGGTCGAACAGGCGAGGGGCAAACGGAGTCGATGCGCCAACGGCAAGAAGGTCGAGCTCGGGATTGAAATCGCGACGGCTTTCGACGACTTTCTTTCGAATTTCTTCGCGAATACAAGGAGCTTCGCATCGACCGCATTGGTGAGATATGCGATTTCGCGGGGAATGAGTCGGTAGTTCAAGGGCACGGCAACCGCTCCGATGCGCTGAATCGCCAAATAGACGGCGATAAGCTCGACGCTGTTCTCCATGAGATAGGCTACCTTGTCGCCTGTTTCCACGCCTCGATTGCGAAACGCACGGGCGATTTTGCAAGCCAAGGTATCCAGCTGCTCATACGTTTGGGTAATCTCGCCGCATACGCAGGCAACACGCTGCGGGCGCTTTTCAACATTCTCAAGAAATGGCTCGATAATGTTGGTATATGTTGTTGCCCCAGACACCTTGGCCCCCTCATTTCGGCCCATGCAAATTCATCAAGCACCCTTCAATACCAAAGGGCGCAATGGGCGGCCGCCAATGCCGGCAAAGCCGCCCGTCCCAAAAGCCCTAGCGGGCGAACTTTTCCATAGTTTTGGCGTAGGCTTTCGTCGTGGTGCAGAACGGAGAGCCCGTCTGCTCCAGCGCGAGCGAAGCCTGAAGATTGGTATCGCTCAAAGAGTTCAGCATCCCCTTCGCCACCTGGATAGACGCATCGGGCATTTCCGCCAATCGACGCGCGAGTTCCATCGTTGTTTCCTCGAGGGATTCCGACGGAACCACGCGATTCGCAATGCCGAGCTCGCCCAGTCGCACGCCAGAAATGCGATCGCCCAGGAAGAGGATTTCTTTGGCGCGCTGCATGCCAACCAATTCGGGCAAGAATTTCACCACGCCCATCTCGGGAGCAATGCCGATTTGGCAAAACGCCGGAATCACAGTGGCCGTCTCGCTCACGCATACCAAATCGCTCGCGAGCATGAGCGCGAAACCGCCGCCCACGGCATAGCCGTCGACCATGGCCACAATCGGCTTTGGCAATAGTGCGCATGGCGGTGACGGTGCGGCAGTATTTGCGATACGTTTTACGCGCGTGCTCGGGAGTGTTTTCCTCGGGGGAGCTTTGGCTCAAATCGCCGCCGCTCGTAAAGCAGTTGCCCGAACCGCGAAGGACGATCGCGCGAACTTCTGGGTCCTCGTCGGCAGCATGGAAGCAATCCGTCAGCAAATCCATCATGGTGGCGTTAATGGCGTTTTTCTTTTGGGCTGGTTCAGATACACAACCGCAACGCCGTCTTCGCCTTTTTCCATGTAGACCATATCGGTGTTTTCGCTCATAGCAGGCACTCCCTAGATGGCGCAAGCGGCAACGTAGCCAGCCTTGGTCGCATCGGCGATACGATGCGGCTCATCGGCGTCGCCAACCAAATACACCTCGTCGCAAATGCCCTTGAGGGATTCTGCAAGAGCATGGTTCGGCTTGAATCCCAACGTAATCGCGACGGTTTTCGCGGGAACGAAAATCTCGGTCTGATTGCCCTCTTTATCGGTCTGAACGGCCTTGACTCCCTTATCGGTAATCTCGGTGACCTTGGTGAGCGCATGCATTTCGATGTTTTCGGCCTTCTTGAAGCCGTTGATCGAGGCCGAAGCGATCGGAGCCGCCCACGTCGTAGCCGATCTTCTTTTTCTCCTCGATAATAGTGGCGCGGCGCCCGGTCTCCATACACAGGTGACCCAACTCGCAACCCGGCAAGCCGCCGCCGATGATGGCGACCTCGCGGCTCACGGGCCAATTCATGGCCGTAGTTGCCCAACGGGCAAAGCTCGGAGTGTAGTGCATCTTCACAACGTTGGTCGCACCCCACCACATAAAGTTGTTGAATGCGCTCTTGGTGTGCGGCGTGTTGCCGTTGAGCATCTCGAGCAGGTCGTGGGACTGGAGCACATTGGCGTTATCCACGCCAGGAACATCGAGCGTCATAACATCGCCACCGATTGCGACGATAACAGCATCGGGCTTGGCCGCCTTAACCACGGAAGCATCGACTGGGGTCTTCAAATGCACCTTTGATTTCGGGATGCGATTTCACCAGGTTGTTCATGTAGTCGAGATAACGCTCGTGATAAGGGCTGAAAATCGAAGACATCTTCACGCAGCCACCCAGACGGGGGCCTGCTTCGTAAAGATCGACCTCATGGCCGCGCTCAACGGCGCACACGGCTGCATTGATGCCAGCCGGGCCAGAACCCACGACCATCACGCGCTTTTTCTTCTCGGCTTTCGGGTACATCTCATGATCGAGCTCTGCGCCCAAATGGGGGTTCACGCCGCAGTAATTCATCGGCTTGCCCTGGCTCACCACGTCATCGAGGCAACGGCAGCACACGATGCACTTGCGCATATCGCAGGTTCGATCTTCCATGACCTTTCGAGGAAGGTCGGGGTCGGCGATGCTGTAACGAAGGCCAGCGATCACGTCGACCTTGCCCGCCTGAAGAGCTTGCTCCATAGCGGTCGGGTCGGTATTGCGGTAACCCTGAGCCACCGGTTTCTTGGCGACGGTCTTGATTTTCTGGGAAATCCACGTCCAGTGGCAATCTTCGATAACTTTCGTGGTCAGAGGCTCGCTCGTCTCGTGCCAGCCCACGGCCAAATCGTGCAAGTCGGCGCCAGCCTCTTCAAGCATGGGCGCAATCTGCAGCGCTTCCTCCATGGAAAGGCCCTCGCCAGCAGGGCTCTTGATGAAGTCGATCGGGCTCCAACGAACGACGATGGGGAAATCGGGGCCCAAGGCCTCGCGCACGCCCGCGATGACCTCGCATGCGAAGCGGGCACGATTCTCGATGCTTCCGCCGTATTCGTCGGTGCGGTTGTTCGTCGCCTTCGCCATGAAGCGGCTCATGATGCCGCCAACGCCCGCCATAACCTCGATGGCGTCGAAGCCAGCTTCCTTGATGACGCGAGCGCCATTGATGTATTGCTTCTGAAGTCGTGGATTTGCTCAATGGTCATGGCCTTGAAGCCGCTCATGAATTTCAGAATGGCGATATCGGAGGGGCCATACGCGCTTTCGGGAAGCTCGTCGGAGGGCTTCCAATCATGCACGCAATAAAGCTGAGCGCAAATAAGGCCGTCATGCTTGTGCACGGGGTCGACCATATATTTCTTCAAGTCGGGAATGCACGTCTCGTCGTAGCACGAAGGCAGAGCATGAATCATCGGATTGCTCGCCTCGAGCTCATTACGTTTCCAGGGAACAATGGTCTGAATAATCATTGCCGTCTGGCCAGCGGCGCGCTCTTCAAGATAATTCGCGAGACGTTGGGTGGGACGATTGTCGGGCGTAACATAGCCCAAACCAGGCGACATCGACGTGGTAATCATGCGGTTCTTCAGCGTAACGCCATTGACCTTCAGCGGGGGAGCCGAGGATTGGGTACTCTTTGCTCATGCGCGAAACCCCTCTTTCTCATGTTTCATATATGCAACCACCTTGATGCATAGGAACTGAGCAAAAGCGTGCCAAACAGCGCAGTCCCGCATCGCATGCTCAGTTGTAAAGCCGTAAAAGGAGCCTGGCGACGCTCTGTCCGTGAGCGCCGCACAGATAAGACAGCCGGCTCGCACCCCGTATCGCGAACGCAAGCCAATGTACCCTGAGCAAACATCATGCCGACAGTCGCAGCATTCGTGCGCAATCGTCCCTTATGCATAGGCATGTTTTTTGCTACAACAGGGCTAATGGAGAAATAGTGTGCTCGGAAAGCGCGCTTAAAAACCGAACGATTCACGAGAGGGTGTGGCCTTCCATGGCAAAGAAGACCGTCGATATCAATGTCGGGAAAAGCAAGTTCTCGCGAAACCAAAAAGCAGGAGGCTCGACGAGCGTTCAGCTCGACTGTGCCAGCGGCAAACTCCCCTTCGACATCGCCATCGAGCTTCCCGATGGCCGCGCCCACGCCGTGGTAAGGCGAGGACGCACGTTGCCGATTCACCAAGAGGAGTTGTTCTCTTACGGCATCGTCGTATCAAACCGCAATGGAATTCCATGTCGTTTACGGAAATCGCCCTTTGGCGAAAGACTGAAAGCATCGCGCGCATTCGCCTTCGAAATATTCGCTGGTCGGCAGCCGGGTTCCGAAAGTCACGGTCAATTTCGACGTGGATAAAACAGGCTTGCTCACCATTGGCGTCAACAATCTCGATCGAAAAGACGAAGCCATCGTTGAGACGAACGAGATTCCCACGGGTTCAACGAGACCGCGCACGCTGCCGAAGGCGAAAACGCCGCATCCGATGCCGAGGAACGCGAACGTATTCGCGAGCTCGACGAAGCCCGCGAATTGCTGAGACGCCTCGATGACGAGTATCACGTATCAAAGCGCGCCATGAAATGGGGCGAAAACGCGAGTACAAGCGCGTTCGCAAGAGCATCGTCGACATCGTCTCGCAACCGCTGTCGAAAACGAGCAATGCCGATATGAAAGCGCTTCGACTCAACATGCAGGACATGCGCGGCCAAAAACGCGTGCTCGACCAGCGAAAGGCGCAAGTTGAAGGCTGGTACGACTAACACCCGATAACAGCTTGCTCAAATTGTCGCATGACCCGAGCGCGAGCATCGCTAAAGCGGTAAAATGAAGCCATCTACCCCGAACAAGAGAGGATGAGGGGATTATGGCAGAAATGAAAGACGCGGCATTCCTTGCCGAAGCCGACAGCTGGATCGACGCTCATTGGGAAGAGATCGTCGAAGAAATCGGCAATCTCGTCGCTGTTCCAAGCGTCGTCGACTTCGACGCCGCCACGCCCGAGCACCCCAGCGGCCCCGACGCGCACGCCGGCATGACGGCGGCGCTCGACGGCTTCTCGCCTGGGCTTTCCGACTACCGATGAGGCGGGCGAAATCGGTTGGGCCGACCTCGAAGGCGAAAGCGAAACCCAGCTCGGCATGATTTGCCACGCCGACGTTGTGGTGCCGGGCGTCGGCTGGACAAGCGACCCGTGGACCATGCAACGCCGCGACGGCTTCCTTATCGGCCGCGGCGTACTCGACGACAAAGGCCCGCTTGTCATTTCGTTGTACGCCATGAAGTTCTTCGCCGAGCGCTGTGAAGCCGAAGGCAAGAAACTCCCCTACACCATTCGCATGCTTGTAGGCACCAACGAGGAAACCGGAACCATGAAAGACGTGGGCTATTACCTCGCCCACCACAAAGCTCCCCATTCCTGTTCACGTCCGACGCCGAATTCTCGGTATGCTACGGCGAAAAGGCGGCTTCGACGGCCTGATTACGTCGAAGAAGCTCGAGGGCGGCAATATCGTCGACTTCACCACGGGCGACGCGGCCACCAATGCCGTCCCCAGTCAGGCAACCCTCGTCGTGAGGCAAACGCCGCCGAGCTGCCTGCGCCCGCCGGCTTCGAGGTAACCGACGCCGGCGACGGCTGCGCGAAGATCGTCGCCACGGGCAAGGGCGGCCACGCATCGCTGCCCGAGGGCACGGTCAACGCCATTGGCATGCTCGCGCGTTATGCGCTTGAGCACGACCTCTGCAGCGAGGACGAGGCCGAGTTCCTGCGTCTCGCCGTGAAGATCATGGACTCCACCGACGGCAGCTCCATCGGCATCGACACGGCCGACGCTTACTTCGATCCGCTGACCTGCATCGCGGGCACCATCCATATGGTCGATGCCCACTTGGAGCTCACCATCGACATTCGCTTCCCTTCGTCCACTACGGGCGAAGAACTACAGGCCAAGCTTTCCGACGTTGCCGACGAGTACCATGCAACCTGCGAAAATACGCTGCTCATTGTTCCGTTCCTCGTCGACCCAAAGCCCTGCAATCAAATGCTCGCTTCTTCGTATCACGACGCCACCGGCCTCGACGGCGACCCCTTCACCATCGGCGGCGGCACCTACGCGCGCGAATTCCCGTGCGCTGCGAGCTTCGGCCCCGAAGATCCGCATGACGAATACCCCGAGTGGGTCGGCCCCATGCACGGCGCCGACGAGGGTATTTCGAGGAAACGCTGCGTCGCGCCATGCGCACCTACATCCTGGCGATTAAGCGCCTGATGGAAATCGACCTCGAGTCCTTGGCCAAATAAAGCCCGTGTACGGCATGGAGCTTCATCAAGAGCGCCCTTGCCACGCATGACTCCCGCCCCGACGTCTTCCGCTGACGCTGGGGCGGTTTTTTGTCGCGGATTTCACGCCGCCCCTCGCCCACCAAGGCCTGCACACGTCGCTCGACTGCGCTACAATAGATGCACTTTGTACCCCCTCTTGCATTTTAGGAGGCTCCGTGAACAACGGATTCACCCATAACCAAGCACGCATCCCCGCCGCACGCGTAACGGGTTTCGCCCTTGCGACTCTTCTTCTCGTCTGCGGCGCTTTCCTTTTGACCTCATGCGGCCACGAGCCCGAGAAGGCAACGCCGCCTGCCCAAACCGAAGCGCAAAACACCAACGCAGCCTCAACCGGCGCGAACGAAAAGCCGCTTCGACAGAAGAGGGCAACGCCGATAAAGCCGCCGACGAGAAAGCCAGCCAGGACGATTCCGCGAAAGCCGCCAAACATCAAGGCGCATACGCCATCGCCATTCGCAACGGAGGCGGCGCAGACGGACTGGCAGGTGCCGCTCAGGCAAAACTCGTTGCAGCAGGCCTCACCGAAGACAATCACACCTACGCACTTGATTCGTATGCGATTGCAGGAGGCCTCGCCCCCACGACCGTCGTATACGTAAAGGGCACGGGCGACGATGCCGCCGACGTCAAAGAGGAAGCGGAAAAAGTCGTTTCCGCACTGGGACTTGGCAGCGTGCAAACTTTCGACGAAGCCACCGCGGGCGAATCGATGGACAGCTTCGATATTTTCGTCATCGTCGGCAAAGACGCACTGGGCACGTTGCAATAAAAGCATTCGCCCAAAGAACAAGCACCCGGCAATACCAAAGAGGGAGGCGCTACACAAGCATGCCTCCCTCTTTTTATCAGCGGTTTTAGCCTATGGGGCATAAGCCACGGTTTTCGATTAAATGAATGCAGCTTGGGAATCGCTTTCCCTCGCCTTCATGCATTTCAGCATAATTTCGCTGCGGCAACCTCAGTCCCTTCCGATTGCGCAGTATCGAATTCCGCGCATCCGTCGTTTTCCGCTTGGGCTTCCCTATAATGTTCAGCCGCGCCTTCAGCCTCGGCGCCATCGACGAAAAATGTCTTTCGGCAACACGAGGTTCGCGATAACCGCCACCAGGAACACCACGGCCACGCAGTTGTCGGCAAATACGTTCTGCAGCATTTCCGGGCAACAAAACGAAAATCTCAGACACCTGGGTGAATCCGATGCCTATGGTCGAAACCTTGAGCTGCGGTTTCTGTTTTCGACATGGAAGCGTCCTTTATTCGCGTTCGGTTTTCCGGCAAATCATGACCACCCGCATAGCGGGTGGTTTGCTCTTTAGGGTATAACCCTTGGAAGGCCGGCGCGCGCCTAAAGACGCCGGCCTTCACTGCGTTCAGGCCAGATTGCCCTTGACCCGCGGCGAGCCGGTCGAACCGGCAGGCCGGGTCCCTATTTCTTGAACGGGTCGGGTATTCCTTGACGCTCAACTTGTCCAGCGCGATGTCGGCAGCCTCCTGCTCCCCTGATGTATTTCGCGATGGTGGCCTCGTTCAGGCCGACCGTCGAGACGTAGTAGCCCTCCGCCCAGAACTTCCTGTTGCCGAACTTGCGCTTCAGGTTCGCGTGCCGGTCGAATATCATCAGCGAGCTCTTGCCCTTCAGGTATCCCATCACGCTCGCCACGCTGTACTTCGGCGGTATGGCCACCAGCATGTGCACGTGGTCGGGCATCAGGTGCCCTCTACGATCTCGATTCCCTTGCATTCGCGGAGCTTCCTGAGTATCTCCCCCGACGTCCGACCTGATTTGGTTGTAGATGACTTTGCGCCTATACTTCGGCGTGAACACGATGTGATACTTGCACATCCACTTCGTGTGGGAAAGGCTGTAGGCTTTCTGGGCCATGGCCGATCGCCACCCTTCCTTCTCCGGATTCCTTGACGGCCTGGACAATCGTCAATATCCGGCGGAAGGGTGGTTTTGTAAAAACCGATTGTCATCCGCCCGCTTAGCGGGCGGTTTATTTGGCGCGGCTACGCGCGCGCCAGACTGAAGTCATTAAAAAAACTCGCTGCCGCATGCGGCAGCGAGCCCCTCTCTTCAAAATAATTTATGCTTCGCAGGTTTCCACAGTCAGCTCGTGGCTCGGCGCAGGCTCGCCGGCCTGGCGGAACGTAATCTGGCCCGTGGTGGGATCCATTGCGTCGACAATAGCGAGCGACTCAAGTGGTAGCCGCGCTCGCGCAGGCTCGCGCCGCCGGGCTGGAAGCCCTTCTCAACCGCAATGCCAATACCCTCAACCGTAGCGCCAGCCGCTTCGACAATCTCGAGCAGGCCATTAAGCGCGCAGCCATTCGCCAAAAAGTCGTCAATGATGAGCACGTGGTCTTCGGGGCCAATGAACTTCTTGGACACGATAACGTCGAATACTTTGCCATGCGTAAAGCTCTGGATGCGCGTGCGATACATTTCGCCATCAAGGTTAATAGACTGGGCCTTTTTCGCAAATACCACAGGGGCATTGTTGAAATGACGGGCAGCCATGCAGGCAATTCCGATACCAGAAGCCTCGATGGTAAGAATTTTATTGATGGGGGGCATCAGCGAACAGGCGCTTGAATTCCGCACCCATCGCATCAAGCAGCTCGATATCGATGCGATGGTTCAAAAAACCGTCAACCTTCAAAACGCCCTCGGCCTTTACCACGCCGTCACGTTGAATGCGATCTTCGAGAAGCTTCACGCCCTACCCTTTCTCTTGCGGCAGCCAGCACGCCACCAGCCCATGCAGTTATAAATAGGTAGTTTAGCAGCTAACCGAGAAAGAGGAAGAAATGAATCGCGGGAGCCAAAAATCAGCGCAACATCCAAAATGGACGGACTTCGCAACATTTTTTGCAACTTAGCGTGTATTCTTGCTCGCCAGGCGACCAACGAATCGAGCAAGCAGGTTGAATGCCAGAATGCACACCATGAGCACCGCAGCGGCGCCGCTCGAAACCGCATCAAAATCGGGCACCACGCCTTCGCTGTTGATCTTCCAAATGTGCACCGCAAGCGTCTCGGCTGGGCGGAACACATTCCACGGGCACGAAACGCTCGAAAAGTCGAAACTCGTGAAATCGAGCATGGGCGCCGACTGCCCCGCCGTATAAATAAGCGCCGCGGCTTCGCCAAACACACGTCCCGCCGACAAAATGATGCCCGTGATAATAGCGGGCAACGCCGCGGGGAGCAGCACGTGAATGGTCGTCTCCCAGCGGCTCGCGCCGAGCGCTAAACCGCCTTCGCGCTGGTCGTTGGGAATAGCCTCGAGCGCCTGCTGAATAACGCGCACCAAAATAGGCAAGTTGAACATCGTGAGCGCCAACGCACCCGATAAAATGCTGAAGCCCCAGCCCATTTGCAACACGAAGAACAGGAATCCGAACAGGCCAACCACAATGGAGGGCAACGACGAAAGCGCCTCAATGGCCGTTTTCACGAAAAGCGTCAAGCGGTTCTTCGGAGCGTACTCAGTAAGGTAGATCGCGCCGCCAAGCGCGATAGGCACCGAAATAAGCAACGTGAGCACCAGCAAATAGAACGAGTTGAACAGCTCGGGGCCAATGCCGCCGCCTTCCTTGAATTGTTCGGGCTTGCCTGTGAGGAAACTCACGTCAAACAGCTTGCCCGCACCGCTCGCCACAATGTACGCGATAAGCGAGAACAGCAACACGCAAATCGCAGCCACGATGGCGAACAGCACGCCCGTGGCGAATTTGTCCTGAAGGGCAATGCGGCGAGCAAGAGCGTTTTCCGCCTTCGCTTCGCGCTCGATTCGGCGCCCCCTGCGGCGGGCGAGCTCCGACGATACCCTGATCGGCGACCATTTTGTCAACACTAGCGGCCATTGGCGTTCAGGCTTCCCTTGCGTTCGATGAAATGAATGACGGAGATGAACACAAACGACATCGCCAAAAGCAGCAGGGCAAGCGACCACAGAACATCGGAATACACCGTACCCATCATTTCGTTGCCGATGCCCATGGTCAGCACGCTCGTAAGGGTGGACGCGGGGGTGAATAAACCGTCGGGCACCTGCGCGGCATTGCCGATAACCATTTGCACGGCGAGCGCCTCGCCGAACGCGCGAGTCATGCCCAGCACCACAGCCGTGCACAGCGAAGGCATGGCCGCACGCAGCACCACATGCCAAATGGTTTGCCATCGACTCGCGCCTACGCCATAGGCGCCTTCGCGGTAGGCCTTCGGCACAGCCGTGAGCGCATCGATGGAAAGCGACGTAATCGTGGGAAGAATCATCACAGCGAGCACGATTGATCCCGAGAAAATGCCGAAACCCGTGGTATTCGACCAGCCGCGGCACCATGCGACGACAATCGTAAGACCAATAAGGCCATATACGACCGACGGAATGCCTACGAGCAACTCGACGACCGGCTGGAACACCGTTCGACCGAACTTCGGCGAAATCTCAACCACGAAAATGGCCGACCCCAAAGCGAACGGCAAGGCAAGCAGCGTGGAAAGCAGCGTAACCGAGAACGATCCGACAATCATGGGCAGCGCGCCCACCGTGGGCGCACCCGATGCATCGGCCTGGTGCGGGTTCCACGTGGTCCCCGTGAAAAAATCAGTCGGCGAAATGCCGTCGACGAAAAATGTAGCCAAACCATGCTGGGCAACCATGAACACAAGCGTTGCCACAAGAAGCACGATAAAGCGCGTCACGCACGCGCCCGAAAGCGCGCGGCCCACATTGTCGAGTCCCTTTTTCGACAGAGATGCCACTGTCTTAAACCTGTCTTTCAAACATACGCGGACCCAAGCCGATGCGAAGGGTCGCCGCTTCGACATCGCGCCCTCAAGCTTGCGCCGAACACGCAAAAGCCCGACCGCGCCACGTGCGGCCGGGCTGAGTTTTCGCTGCCTAGAGCTTGGTCACGTTGCCGTCGGCGTCGCGGGAAACCTTCATGCCGGAAACAGAGATGTAGCCGTTTTCGGAAACCAGGCTGCCCTGCACCTCATCGCTCATCATGAAGTCGATGAACGCCTGGGTGGCCTCGTCGGCCTCTTTGGCGGTGTACATGTGCTCGTAAGCCCAAATCTTCCAATCGTTAGTCTCGACGGTAGAGGTCTCGGGCTTCACGCCATCGACGGAAAGCGCTTTGATGCTGCTGTCGTAGTAAGAAAACGCCAAGTAGGAAATCGCGCCCGGGGTGTCTTTGACCATCTTGGCAGCGGTGCCCGAAGAATCCTGCTCCTGGGGCTTGAAGCTGTCGGGCACCTTGGTGCCGTTGAGCACAGCCTTCTCAAACACCGCACGGGTACCAGAGCCAGAAGCGCGATTGATGACGGTGATGTCGATCTTGGCCGCCAACTTCTTTCCAGTTGGTAATTTCGCCCGTGAAAATCTTCTTCAGGTCGTCCATCTTGATGTCGTCGATGGATACTTCGCTGTTCACGACAGGGCCCATGCCCAAACGCACACCTTGTTGTCGGTGAGCTTTTCCGCGTCGGACTTGTTGTCGAGCTTCTCTTCAGCGAACACGTCGGAATTGCCGATCTGCACAGCGCCCTGCACGATTTGCGTAATGCCCTGGCCAGATCCACCGCCCTGAACGGTGATGGTGACGCCAGAATTTTTGGCCTGGAACTTTTCAGCCGCGGCCTCGACGAGCGGCTGCAGCGCGGTAGAGCCAACGGCGGTAATGAAGCCCGTGAGCGCTTTGGTCTCGGTCGTTGCAGCGGCATTATCGCTCGATCCAGAATTGGAATTGCTCGAGCATCCAACCAAGCCGCCCAAACCGGCAAGAATAACGGTGCTGCCCGCAACAGTGAGGAAGCGGCGGCGGCTCATGGAGTAGTTTTGCATGATGTGCGTTCCTTTCGGATGATGGTTCCCTTCCATGGGTTCACATCTTGAAGGCGTCACGTCATGCGCACGTCAGGGCAACGTCAAAGGCGAGTAAAGCATTCTCAATCTGTTAAATGCCCGTGTTAAATGCTCGCAGCGTTTAACAGATTTGTTCGACCCAACGTTTAGCGCCGTGGTCATACGCCACTCGCCGCGGTTGCGCGTGGCAAGGGACACTGCAAGCAATCGAGGTGACGGGGATCGTTTGCTGCGTCGAAAGCACGCCGGCCGAAACAGCCCTTGGCCAACCGAACGCATGCCCAAACAATCATGACCACCCGCATAGCGGGTGGTTTTGCTCTTAGGGTATAACCCTTGGAAGGCCGGCGCGCGCCTAAAGACGCCGGCCTTCACTGCGTTCAGGCCAGATTGCCCTTGACCCGCGGCGAGCCGGTCGAACCGGCAGGCCGGGTCCCTATTTCTTGAACGGGTCGGAGTATTCCTTGACGCTCAACTTGTCCAGCGCGATGTCGGCAGCCTCCTGCTCCCTGATGTATTTCGCGATGGTGGCCTCGTTCAGGCCGACCGTCGAGACGTAGTAGCCCTCCGCCCAGAACTTCCTGTTGCCGAACTTGCGCTTCAGGTTCGCGTGCCGGTCGAATATCATCAGCGAGCTCTTCCCCTTCAGGTATCCCATCACGCTCGCCACGCTGTACTTCGGCGGTATGGCCACCAGCATGTGCACGTGGTCGGGCATCAGGTGCCCCTCTATGATCTCGATTCCCTTGCATTCGCGGAGCTTCCTGAGTATCTCCCCGACGTCCGACCTGATTTGGTTGTAGATGACTTTGCGCCTATACTTCGGCGTGAACACGATGTGGTACTTGCACATCCACTTCGTGTGGGAAAGGCTGTAGGCTTTCTGGGCCATGGCCGATCACCACCCTTCCTTCTCGGATTCCTTGACGGCCTGGACAATCGTCAATATCCGGCGGAAGGGTGGTTTTGTAAAGCCGATTGTCATCCGCCCGCTTAGCGGGCGGTTTATTTGGCGCGGCTACGCGCGCGCCAGACTGAAGTCATTAAAACAAAAACCTGTTAAACGCTGCGAGCGTTTAACAGGTTCTCAAGACTGGCAAGTTATTTCGCTGGAAAGTTCACTTCGATTATCGTGCCCTGAGGATCATTTCCCATCACGGTGATTTTCGCTCCGTGCACTTGCGCGGCATGTTTAACGATGGCAAGCCCCAATCCGCTCCCGCCTGTTTCCTTCGAGCGGCTTTCGTCAACGCGGAAGAAGCGCTCGAATACGCGCTCGCGAAGCTCGGGCGGAATACCGATGCCCGTATCGCCCATGCGCACAACGGCCGATCCGTCAGCCGCACCAATAACCGAGACCGTCGCACGGCCACCCTCGACGTTGTAGCGAATCGCATTTTCGACCAGGTTGCGCACCATCTCGCTCAAGATTTGCATATTGCCGCGCACGACCACGGGTTCGTTGCCGCTACGCTCGATTTCGCACGTAAGAGAAACCCTGTGGTCCTCGGCATAGGGACGCAAGCGCTCGCACGCATCGTTGGCAAGCGATTCAAGCGAAACACTCTGATTCATATCGACACCCAAGTCATCGCCCGATGCGCCGCCTTTTCCCATGTCATCGAGCTTCGAGAGCGAAATAATATCGTCGACCATACTGCGCATGCGCTGCGATTCGCTGTGGATGGTATGCGCGAACGACTTCACATCCTCATCTTTCGCGATGCCCGCGGCGATAATTTCCGCATAACCCGAAATGACCGTGAGGGGTGTTTTGAGCTCGTGCGACACGTTCGCAGTGTATTGACGCCGCTCGCTCGCCTGGGCCTCGAGTCGCTTGCGCTGAGCGTCGAGGCGCGTGAGCAGGGGGTGAGCCTCGACCGGAGCATCCGATTCGAGAGGCCGATCCAAATCGATTCGCATAAGGTCAGCCGAAATCACCTGAGCCAAAAACCGCGAACCCACGGCGGCGGAAACAAGCGCGAGCACGACAATAACGGCGCACGGCCCCAGCATATGGAGCATCATGCCCCACACGCTCGATTGGGTCGTGGCGAAACGAAAACACATCATCGTTGTAAAGACGAACCGAATGATAGAGCGTGACCTCTTGCAGGGTTTCGGAATAACGGCCCGCGCTGCTCTCGCCGTCGATTTCCGCCTGAACGAACTCGGGGCGCCCAGCATGGCTTTCGAGCATCGACACATCAGCCACGTCGTTGTCGAACAGCACCGTGCCATCATTCGATATGAGCGTAATGCGCATATCTCCCCCATGAGCGTTGCCTGCTCATCGAGGAAGTCGACCAAATCGTCACCATCGAGCTTAGCTTCGTCGATATATGAGGCGAAACGATGGGACTCGTCGGTAATGCCATCGGAAGCACGAGAATCGAGCACGGCATACGATGCTGCCGCAAAGGCAGCAACACACACAAAGCGCCACCGCCGTAGTAGCCACCATAATGGCGGCTGCGGCATTATGGGCAAGCGAATGATGCGCGAAAAGGCGCAGACGCTTCGTACGCTTCCCGTTTTCGGGGGATGGTTTTTCCTCGTCGGAAACCGCAGTTACCACCATAGGCCGCCTACGCTTTCAGGCGATAGCCCGCCACGTACCGTTTCGATATATGTCGAAGCTTCGGGACACACCTCAGAAAGCTTTTGCGAAGCGTTTGCACATGGGCGTCAACCGTGCGGGTTTCGCCCGCGATGCTGTAGCCCACACGCGGTCGAGCAGCAAGTCGCGCGACACCACGATGCCGCGATTTTCCATAAGGTAGCGCAGCATCTCGAATTCCTTATGCGTGAGCTGCACCTCCGCGCCTGCCGCGGTTACCTGGTAGCGGGCAACATCCAAGCAGATGGACCCGCCTCCACGTCTTCGTCGCCCGCCACGCCCGATTCGCGCTGGCCGGCCTGAACATCGCGCTCGTGGCGGCGAAGCAACGCGTTCACGCGCGAAATGAGCTCCATCATGCCGAAGGGCTTTGCCAAATAGTCGTCGGCACCCGCATCGACCGCAGACCGTATCAAACTCGGTCGACTTCGCGGTAAGCATCATGATGGGCACGTTGGCGGTGCGCGCGTCGGCGCGCAGTCGCTTGAGCACCGAAATGCCGTCTTCATCGGGGAGCATTACGTCGAGAAGGAACAAATCGGCACCTCGCTCGCGAGCGCAATGTCCATTTCCGACGCGCGCGAAACCGCGCGTGGCATGGCCCGTTTGTTCGAGCGTATTATAGAGCGTCAGGTTTCGAATTTGTTCGTCATCCTCGAGGTAATAGATCGTCGAGAACCTCTCCTTTATAACGGCCAGTCAGTGCGTATTCTACCCATTCGGCGATGTTTTGGGCGTGGTCGCCCACTCGTTCAAGATATTTTGCGAGCATGAGCGCGCCTCGACGAGGTTCGATGCGACGCTGCCCTCGTCCTGAATGCCCCGCACCACATCGGGATTTCACGCTTTCGAAGAGCGCATCAATCTGCGCATCTTCCCCCGATCGTCCGCTTTCGCGCGCTCGACGTCGCGCCCCACGAACGCCTCGATGGCGTCGTGCAGAATCACGCAAAGCTCGGTTTACCCATCTCACGCAAGTGCGCCGAAAGCTCACCGTCGAGCTCGCCTTGCAGAGTAAGCGCAATCTCGGCGATGTCGGTCGCCTGGTCGCCAATACGCTCCAAGTCGCCTGCGATTTTAGGGGCGGCCGACACACGATGCAGGTCGGTAGCGACGGGCTGCTGTGTGAGCAGCAGCTTCACACACAGGCCCTCGACCTCGCGCTCCTGGCGATCGATGTCATCGTCGCCATCGATCACCGCATTCGCCGCTTCGGTGTCGCGAGCGGCAAGCGCCGCAATGCTCGTGCGCAGGGCGTCTTCCGTCGACGACGCCATAACCAGCAGCTGGGCATCGAGCAATTGCAATTGAGAATCCAATACCGTGCGTGCCATGGCTTAGCCGAACCTTCCCGTGATGTAGTCTTCCGTGCGCTTATCGTTGGGGCGATCAAAAAGGGTTTTTGTGTCGTCGAACTCAACCAGGTCGCCAAGCAGGAAAAACGCGCATTTGTCGCTTACGCGAGCGGCTTGCTGCATGTTATGGGTCACCATGACCACCGTGTAATCGCGCTTGAGTTCAATGGCGAGCTCCTCGATGCGCCCTGTGGAAATAGGGTCGAGGGCGCTCGTAGCCTCATCCATAAGCAGCACCTCCGGCTCAACCGCCAGCGCGCGGGCGATGCACAAACGCTGCTGCTGGCCACCCGAAAGCGCAAGCGCGCTTTTCTTCAGGCGATCTTTCACTTCGTCGAAAATCGCCGCCTTGCGAAAGGGCGGTTTCGACGATTTCGTCGAGCTCGGCCTTGCCCTTGATGCCATGGGTGCGCGGACCAAACGCGACATTGTCATACACGCTCATAGGAAACGGATTCGCTTTCTGGAACACCATGCCAACGCGCTTGCGAAGCAAGTTGACGTCGATTTCCTTGCTGTAGAGTTCTTCCCCATCGAGCTTGACCGAACCTTCAACTCGGCAGCCTTCAATCGTGTCGTTCATGCGATTGAGGCAGCGCAGGAAGGTCGACTTACCGCAGCCGACGGGCCGATGAACGCGGTTATTTGATTGCGCGGCATGTCCATTGTTATGCCGTGAAGCGCATGGAACGCACCATAGTGCAAATCGAGGTTTGAAACCGCGATTTTCGTCTCATTTGAAGCCTCGGCCACGAGCACCCTTTCTTCCCGAATCAAAGACGAAAAAGACACTCTATGGGCGCACGCCGAAGCCCACGTAAGACAAATGCAAAGTTTGGGTAAAGAAGGAGTGCCAGGCACAAAAGCCCAGCATTCGAAAAGGACCAGGTCGACCAAAGTCAGCGAGCGGAAGCCTGACGGATGCAGTTCGATTGAAACCGAGGTGCCGCGTAGCAGCGCTACGCAAGCCGAAGGTTGAAACCGAAATGCGCCGTCAGGCTTCCGCGCAGCGTCGAGTAGTTACGCCGTCTGGCAAGACGGCGTAACCGTCCCTTCGGCGGCTTCCACCACGTGTTTCATGAGCATGCTCGTGGTCACGCCGCCAATGCCGCGCGGGACGGGGGTAATGGCGTCGACGATCGGCTCAATCGCGTCGAAATCGGCGTCGCCGCACAGGTTGCCCGCCTCGTCAACGTTAATGCCCACGTCGAGCACCGTCTGACCGGGATGGAAGAAATCGCGGCCATACGCTTTCGCGCGGCCCGTGGCAAGAATCACCACATCGCCTTTGCGCACGATGGCGGGCAAATCGCCCGTACGCGAATGGCATGTGGTCACCGTCGCGTGACGATCGAGCAGAAGCACGCTCTCGGGCTTGCCAACAACCAAACTGCGCCCCACGACAACTACGCGCTTGCCCGCAATGGGAATGTCGTACGCGTCGAGCATCTCGATGCACGCCGCCGCCGTACAGGGAGCATATCCGGGGCCTCGGCCTGTAAACACCGCAGCCATGGAGCCGCGACCAATGCCGTCCACATCTTTCGCGGGATCGAGCGCATCGCAAACGGCCTCCTCGTCGAACTGCTCGGGCAGAGGGCGGAACATCAGACAGCCGTGAATCGACGGGTCGGAGTTCACCCAGGCGATAACATCCATAAGTTCTTCTTGGGATGCGTTTTCCGGAAGCGTAATGGTACGCGCGCGAATGCCCAGTCCAGCGGCGCGCTTGAGCGCCGATGCGTTCATAGGGCCAAATCGTCGGGGCGCGCGCCCACGCGCACAATCGCAAGACCAGGCTTCACGCCGCGCTCTTCGAGCGCAGCAATGCGCCCCTTCAATTCCTCTCGCAGCGAGTCAATAACGGGCTTTCCAAGCAGCAATTTCGCCATGACGGTTCTTTTTCTTTTTTGCGGCATACGGAGCATGGAACCCACCCTGGCGCGACTCTAAAACGCCCCGAAGTGCTCCAAGGGCAAGCTTCGCCAAAAAACAATGCCCGTCACTCTTCCGCGACGGGCATTGTGGATTCATATGCTGTCCGCGATTATTTAATAGCAGCAGCTACTTTATCGTAAATCGCCTGGGCCGCATCGCACGGCTGCGTTAAAAGTTGCGCACATTCCTCGTTGAACGCGGCAGCCTGAGCCGCATCATCCATAAGATTCGTGTTGATATGCACATTGAGCGCCGCTGCCTGCAGGGCGCCTTTTCGCCAAAAGATCGCCAGAAGCGCCCACATCGGAAAGCACGAGTTTGCCTCGCGTTGTTCGCAAGGAATTCGTCGGACTCGATTACGGCCGCGCACACGCGCATGATGCGCAACGGAACCTCGCACGCGCCCACAAGCGCCGCTTGCTCGGCCGCGTAGCGCGCGGCCTTTTTCTTCCTCAGTTGCACGCGAAAGCTTCCATGTGGCCGCGAGCCGGGAAAACGCCTCGGCATCTTCATCGATGAGTTCGAGCAAACGAACTCGCGCCGCATCAAGCTCAACAACCGATGCACGCATGTCGTCGGCGACATCGGCGAACTTTGGCTTTCCCGCCGTAATATTTCCCACCATGGCGCCGAGCGCCGCAGCAAGCGCGCCAGCATAGGCCGCGCCACCGCCGCCGCCGCCAGGCACAGCGGCATCGGAAGCCAGCGCATCGACAAATTCAGCATTCACCATAGAAGCATCCTCAATAGGCCAAAGACCGTCCGCGGCCCATTTTTTTCAAACGAGTTCCAAATAAAGAAGAATGGGCCAAAAGGCGCAGTTCCTTTGACCCATTAAAACCCGGGTCGAACAAACATCAGCGGCATGGGCTTAGACGAGGGCAATTCGGACGAAAGCAAGGCGACGCGCAACTTCGGCACGCGATCGAGCAACTTGACCTCGAAGCGCGCCGCCAGAGCCCAATGCCGCGTCGGCATAGGGACCTACTCGTTAGAACAGGCCCGTGATTTTACCGGTTTCATCGACGTCGATGTTCTCAGCCGCAGGATGCTTCGGCAAGCCGGGCATCGTCATGATGTTGCCCGTGAGTGCCACCACAAAGCCAGCGCCAGCCGACACCTTCACCTCGCGCACCGTGATGCGGAAGCCGCGCGGCGCACCGAGCAGGGTTTGGTCGTCGCTGAAGCTGTACTGGGTCTTCGCCATGCATACCGGGAACTCGCCAAAGCCCATGGACTCCAAATGCTTGATCTGCTTCTTCGCGGCAGGCGTGAAGTCGACGCCATCGGCGCGATATACCTTCTTCGCAACGGCCTCGATTTTCTCGGCGATACCGCCCTCGTCGCCATAGGCAAACTCGAACGTCTCGGCGCTGCGGCCCTCATCGTCGCCGTTTTCGCACAGGCGCACAACCTCGCGAGCCAGCTCTTCGCCACCTTCGCCACCCTTTGGCCCACACTTCCGGAAAGGGCAACGTTCACGCCGAGTTCCTTGCACTTGGCCTCGACCAAGTCGAGCTCGGCCTTCGTATCGGTCGGGAATGCGTTGATAGCAACCACACAGGAAGCTTGTACACCGTGGTGATGTTTTCCACGTGCTGCAGCAAGTTCGGAAGACCCGCCTCAAGCGCCTCGAGGTTTTCTTCATTCAGCTCGGCCTTCGGCACGCCGCCGTGGTTCTTGAGCGCGCGAACAGTCGCGACAACTACAACTGCATCGGGCTTCAAATTCGCCAAGCGGCACTTGATGTCGAGGAATTTCTCGGCACCAAGATCGGCACCGAAACCGGCTTCCGTAATGGCGTAATCGCCCAGCGCCATGGCCATGCGCGTAGCGATGATCGAATTGCAGCCGTGGGCGATATTCGCGAAGGGACCGCCGTGAATGAATGCCGGCGTGCCTTCAAGCGTTTGCACGAGGTTCGGCTTCAACGCGTCTTTCAGGAGTGCGCACATGGCACCCTGAGCATTCAGCTGACCAGCGGTGATGGGCTCGTCGGCACGCGTGTAGCCAACGACAATGCGGGCCAAGCGCTCTTTGAGATCGGAAATGCTCGTAGCCAGGCAGAAAATAGCCATGATCTCGGGAAGCGACGGTGATATCGAAACCGTCCTCACGAGGCACGCCCGAAGCCTTTCCGCCCATGCCGCACACGATATGGCGCAGCTGGCGATCGTTCATGTCAACCACGCGCTTCCACGTGATGCGACGCACGTCGAACCCGAGCGCGTTGCCCTGGTGAATGTGGTTGTCGATCATGGCGGCAAGCAGATTGTTCGCTGCACCAATGGCGTGGAAGTCGCCGGTGAAGTGCAGATTGATGTCCTCCATGGGAACCACTTGGGCGTATCCGCCGCCAGCGGCACCGCCCTTAATGCCGAATACAGGGCCGAGCGACGGCTCACTTTTGCGCGACCAAGGTGTTTTTGCCAATGCGACGCATGGCGTCGGCAAACCGACCGTAGTGGTCGTTTTGCCTTCGCCCGCAGGCGTAAGGGGTTAATGGCCGTAACCAGTACGAGCTTGCCGGGAGTATGGGCTTCGTCGGTAAGCAGGTTGTAGTCGACCTTCGCCTTGTAGTTGCCGTATTGTTCGAGATACTTCTCGGGCACGCCAGCACGCTCGGCGATCACGGTGATTTTCTCGGGGGTTGCAGCTTGGGCAATTTCAATGTCAGTCAGCACGTCGGGCCCTTTCTTCCTGCGGCTTTCTCTTATCGCAACGAAGCCCATTGTAACGACGGTGGCGCACGCAAAGTCCCGCGCCACGAACTCGGCGCAGATTCGCAGGAAACGGCACAAGGCCGCGGCGAGCGAGCCAAAGCTCGGGCGAAAGGAACAATCGGAAGCGCGAAACCCAGGAGAAGTGCGACTTTCGCGCGGCAACGCGACAACGCGACCGTGCGAAGCCCCACGTTTTCGCCACGAAGCCGAAACGAGCACACACCGTCGCTGTGCAAGCAACTGAAATCAACTGACGTGAAACGCCAACCTCGGGCGAACCGAATAGTGAACGGGCATGCTGAGGGCATGACGTGCTATGATTCAAGTAGCTGAACGGGTGCGATTGCACCACGAACAACCAGCACGAAAGGAGCGGCACCCATGACCGAAAGAAGCCGCCTCGATCCTCGTCGTCGACGACGAGCAGTCCATTACCGACTTCGTTTCCTACTCCCTCATGAAAGGGGTTCAAAGTCGATGTCGCCAACAACGGCGAAGCACGCTCAAACAGGCGACGCGCAAAGCATTACGACCTGTTCGTGCTCCGACATTATGCTGCCGGCATGGACGGCTATGAGCTGTGCCGCCGCCTGCGCAGCCAAAAAAATTACCACGCCCAGCCCGTGCTCTTCCTTTCGGCACGCGACACCGAGCTCGACAAGGTCGTCGGCCTCGGAAATCGGCGGTGACGATTACCTGGCCAAGCCCTTCGGCGTGCGCGAGCTCATCGCCCGCGTTCGCGCCCTGCTTCGCCGCGGCACCCTTTGAGGCACCCGATAGCGGTGCGCTCGTGGCTGCCGGAATCACGCTCGACGAACCTACACGGCCGTCGGCCCCAATGGCCCCATCGATTTGACTGCGCGCAGTTCGAGCTGCTTGCCGCCCTCATGAAAGACGCAGGCAAGGTCGTGACCGCGAAGATTTGTTGCGCGAAGCCTGGGGCTGGGAATACATCACCGAAACGAAAACGGTCGACACGCATATCAAACGCCTGCGCTGACAAAAAATCTCGCAAGCAGGCTTCGACCCGAGCATCATCGAGACCGTGCGCGGCTACGGCTACCGCCTGAAAGCATAGGCGCCGTTTACGATGAATGACGCATTACGCACAGCGCCGCCGACGAAAGGCGCTTCATTATGAGGCGCCTTCAGTCGTTTTATGCCATCCTGGCCTATTTTCGCCGTGGCGGCTTCGATACTCACCTTTTTCCTGGTGTGCATTTTCGGCATTCCCGATATAGGGCTGCTTCTCTGGTTCCTGTTTGCGGGCACGGCGTTCGCGTTCACGTTGAGCCTCGTCATTGGCCACTACCTGGCCGAGCCCCTTACCGATTTGCACGTGCGTGCGCAAGCGATTCTTCATGGAGACGCGCGCGTCGATATTAAGCCGGAAGGCAAGCTTTACGAGGCCGACGAGCTAGCCGAAGACTCTCGTTGCCCTGAGCGCAAAAACAAAAGCCCAGATGAGCGACCTTTCCGTGCAGGAAAACCGACAAACGCGCTTTATTAGCGACGTGGCCCACGAGCTGCGCACGCCCCTCACGGCCATCCGCGGCAATGCCGAAACCCTCATGGTCCCGACATGCCGCCCGCGCTGCGCGAGCGCTTCTGCCAAACCATTATCAACGAGTCGGAGCGCCTTACGCGCCTTTCGAACGACCTGCTCACTCTTCAGCATATTGAAGAAGGTACCGATCAAGTCATCATGAAACGCGTGAATTTGCATGACGTTGCCGAACGCGTGGCCGATGCGATGAATCCGATTTTCGAGGAAAACGGCGCAGAGCTGAAAATCGAAGGCGAAGCGCCCGACGTGCTGGGCAACCCTGACCGCCTCCAGCAGGTCATTTACAACCTGGTCGCCAATGCGAGCCGCTTCGTGGGCAAAGGCGGACACGTAACCATTCGCCTTGCGGGTCTGGCCGACAAATCCGTCATCAGCGTCATCGACGACGGCCCCGGCTTTGGCGATATCGACCCGAAACTTTTTTGTTCACGCGCTTCTATCGCGGCGACAACTCCGCGCACGCAACACCGGCGGCACGGGATTGGGCCTCTCCATCGTGAAAGGCATCGTCGAAGGCCACGACGGCACCATTGAGGCGTTTAATGCGGCAGGCGGCGGAGCGTGCTTCGTCGTTTCGCTCCCCAGCGTCCACGAACATATTCATTAGCATGACCAAGCACCGAAGAACTGCACAACCATAACCCCGTAAACGAATGTGGCCCCCATCGACGAAGAAAGCCGATAGGGGCCACACGTATATGTCCCAGAAGGCGCGGAATGTGTGCGTCCGAGACCGTCGGTGTTCGCTCATGCACTTTATCGCGAGTGAAGCACCGCCAAGGTGGCGCATAGCAAGCCGAGCGGTAGTCGACCGTGGTCTTGGGCGCACGCATTCCGCGCCTTCCGAAGCCAAGAACGATTGGAAGCGCCCCTCTCTACACGCGCCTCCAGCGCGTCAGGCGCCGTTCCGCGACATCGAACAGCTCATACAGAATCACGCCGAGCAGCGCCATAGCGATAATGCCCGCGAACATCTTCGGGTAGGCAAGCAGCGCCCAGGCATTCACGATGAAATAGCCCAGCCCCCGTTGAGCCCGCAATGCCCTCGGCGAAGAACAGAATCGCAACCGCAGTTCCGCTCGAAATGCGCAATGCCATGAACAGCTCAGGCAACGTGGCAGGAACAATGGCATGACGATATATATCGAGCCTGCTCGCGCCAAGCGAGCGCATAGAAAGAATGCTCTGCTCAGGCACGCTCTTCGATGCATCGCGCACGGTTACGAGCACTTGGAAGAACACGGTAATCGCGATGAGCACGATCTTCGGCGCGTCGGCCAAGCCCAGCAGTACGATGAGCCAGCAGCACGACCTTCGGCAGCGGGTAGAGGAAATACAGAATAGGCGCGAATACGGCATCGGCGCGCGGAGAACGGCCGCACGCGAGTCCCAAAGGAATAGCGAGCACCGTACCGACGAGCATTGCAACCACCACGCGGTAAAGGCTCACGAGAAACGCCGGCCACAGCTCATCGAAATACTGCACCACCATGGGAAACGCGTCGAAAGGCCCAGGCAGCACAGGATTGTGCACCGCCATGGCGGTAAGCTGCCAGCCGGCAAGAATGAACACGATGGCGAACGCATAGCCTGCAATGCGGCCCAAAACAGGATGCTTACGCATGGGCCACCTTCTTTCGCCACGATGCCGCGCAGCATCTCGCGCAAGGTGCGGCAGCGCTCGAAGAACAAATCGGCATCGCGCCAGTTTTCCTGCCGCATCTCGGCATTTTCCAGCACGTGCACCACGCGGCCCGGTCGCGGCGACATAACCACGATGCGCTGGCCCAAATACACCGCTTCCTCAAGGAATGCGTCACGAGCACCTGCGCGTAGCGCCCTGCTCGCGCCAGCACCGCTTCAACATGTCTTTGCATTTCTTCGCGCAAAAGCGCATCGAGCGCAGAAAAGAGGCTCGTCCATGAGCAAAATCGGCATCGCAAGGGCGCGCGCCATGGCAAACGCTGGCGCATGCCGCCCGAAAGCTCCGCGGGAAACGCATCGGCGAAATCGGCCAAGCCCACCTGCTCGAGCGCGCGCGCAACCCTTCGGCTCTCTCGCGTTTCGGCGTTTTACGAATCTGCAAGCCGAGTCCCGCATTTTCCGCAACGGTTTTCCAGGAAGAAGGCCGAAACTTCAAAGCCAGCAAACTGAACAAATTG
>VOFB01000610.1_pt1 | contig 25275 bp, 35 predicted proteins | sample 5384141 | NCBI WGS metagenome assembly VOFB01 (sample SAMN12384721, study PRJNA508395) | human gut metagenome | isolation source: healthy gut A | host: Homo sapiens | reverse complement strand
AAGACCGTCGCCCAGCTGCTGGGCGAGGTGGAGATGAAAGCCTCCCGCACCCTCGTGCTGGAACCGGGCGCTTACCCTCCCGCACTGGTGCTGGCGAACTTCAGGGAGAAAGACCTCGACACCCTGCTGGACCTCATGAAGCAGGCACAGGTGAACATCCCCCTCAAGGCCGTGGTCACCCCGTCCAACAAGAACTGGGTCTTCGGCGACCTGCTGGCCCACCTGTCGGAAGAGCATGCCACCTTCACCGCTGCGGCAAAGGAGCAGGCATGAGCATCAAGCGTTTCGTTTCCGCTCTGCTGACCGGGGCGCTCTGCCTCGGCGTCCTCACCGCCTGCGGCTCGACCCAGAAGCCTGCCTCTTCGGGCGTGAGCGCCGACGCCCAGCGGTACAGCACTATCTTCTACGATGCCTTCGACACTGTCACGCAGGTCATTGCCTATTGCGACAGCGAGGAGGAGTTCTCCCGCCAGATGGACGCTCTCCACACCGATTTGCTGGAATACCACCGTCTCTACGACATCTACAACGACTATGACGGCGTGGTGAATGTCAAGACCATCAACGACAACGCCGGCGTCGCACCCGTTCAGGTGGACGATAAGATCCTCGGGATGCTGGAACTGGCCCGGCAGATGTACGACACCACAAACAGCAAGCTGAACATCGCCATGGGCAGCGTCCTCCGCATCTGGCACGACTACCGCGAGGCCGCCGAAGCCAACACGAACGAGGCGGACAACAAGCTGCCCGAACAGGAGGCGCTGGATGCCGCTGCCCAGCACTGCGACATCTCCAACCTCGTCATCGACGAAAACGCCAAGACCGTCTATCTCTCCGACCCGGATATGTCCCTCGATGTGGGCAGCGTGGGTAAGGGCTACGCCGTGGAGCAGGCGGCACAGGCCGCTGAGGCCCGGGGCCTGACCAGCGCCCTCATCAGCGTGGGCGGCAACCTGCGGGCCATCGGCACCAAGCCGGACGGCTCCCAGTGGGTGGGCGGCGTGGAAAACCCGTGGAACTCCTCCGAGGTCTACACTGCCAGCTCTTCCTACGTCTCCGGTGTCAACATGAGCGACATGGCTCTCGTCACCAGCGGCAACTACCAGCGGTACTACGTCGTGGACGGTGTGCGCTACCACCACCTCATCGACCCGGATACCCTCTGGCCCGCCCGCTACGTTGACAGCGTGAGCGTCCTCTCCCCCGACTCCGGCGCAGCCGATTGCCTCACCACCGGCCTGTTCTGTATGTCCCTTGAGGATGGCCAGAAGCTCATCGAGTCCCTCGACGGCGTGGAAGCCCTCTGGTGTACCCCGGACGGCGAAGTCATCCAGTCCAGCGGATGGGCCGACCACGAGAAAAAGTAACAGAAAGCGAAAGTCCCCTCTTCGTCACGGTTCTTGCTCCAATGACGAAGAGGGGACTTTTATATACTACATCTCAAGAATATTTCCGCGCGTTCACTCTTCCATACAGGCATACCTTGCCATCAGGACAGCCCCGCCGGTCACGAGTGCGACGACAAGCTCCACCACCCAGACAGATGCCACTGCACTGAGCAGAACGGACAGCGAGTCGATGACAAAGTGGAACAGGTAGGCCCGCACCAGCTCCATGGGGGCCTTTTTGCGGATGGACTGGAACACCAGAATCGACAGGCTCAGATGGAGCACCACCGCAATGATCCGCTCTACGCCGCCTGCAAAAAACGTCAAGCTCGGTGTCGTCCACAGCGCCGAAAGAGCCGCCGCCGTGTCTGCCGCCTTCTCTGCGTCAAGAGTCGCCAGCTGTGCAGACATGGTGCCGGAATTTATCATCACGGCACTTGCGATGTTGTTGATAGATGCCACGCCGCACAGAAGCATTGCCTCCACGCCGCCGTGTCCGGCACCATACATAAAGGCATTCGGAAAATCCATCGGCTTCACCAGAAACCTCATGGCGATGTAACGACCGGTCTCTTCAAAAAGAGCTGCCATCAGGCCGCCATAGACTGCGTATAGGATCACGCTTCCGGTCAGCGCTTCTCCTGCCAGCTGGAACACGATGCGATGGACGGCAGCTTCCAGCATCAGCACCATCACGAAGAAAACGCCGCACCCGATAAAGAACGGTGCAGTCTTCGCACCCAGCTTCTTCTTTGCGTAAACAAAGAGGCCTATGGGAAGTGCGAAGGAGACGATAAGGGAAAACACCATGCCTGCGATGCTTGCCCCGGGTACCATACCTACTGTCATAGTCATCCTCCCTGCCGATATACCATCGGCGTTTTTGCAAGGCCTGCCCCCGGAGGGGAGCAGGGTCATTCAATATCCAGCTCCGGCGGCAGGTCGATCTGATCGGAGACGTACCGGCCGTTCTTTTTGCGCTGACGCACACACTCGGTGAGGAGATACTCGATCTGCCCGTTCACCGAGCGGAAATCGTCCTCAGCCCATGCGGCAAGGGCCTCGTAGAGCTTTGCGTTCAGGCGCAGGGGGATCTGCTTTTTGGGCTCTGCCATCAGTACAGGCTGCCGCTGTTCACGATGGGCTGTGCGTCCCGGTTGCCGCAGAGCACCACCAGCAGGTTGGAGACCATGGCCGCTTTACGTTCGTCATCCAACTCCACCACTTTGTTTTCGCTCAGCCGGTCCAGTGCCATCTCCACCATGCCCACGGCGCCGTCCACGATCATCTTGCGGGCGTCGATGATGGCGCTGGCCTGCTGGCGCTGGAGCATCACTGCGGCGATCTCCGGCGCATAGGCCAGATAGGTGATCCGGGCTTCCACGACCTCAATGCCTGCATCGGCCACCTTGGACTGGATCTCGTCCTGGATGCGCTTGGCCACGATCTCGGAGGAGCCCCGCAGGCTGCCCTCGTCCGCCACACCGTCGCCGGTCGTATCGACATTCGGTGGCACGTCATAGGGGTAGATGCGCACGATGTTGCGCAGCGCGCTGTCGCACTGGAGAGAAAGGTATTCCTTGTAGTTGTCCACATCGAACACCGCCTTGGCAGTGTCGGTGACCCGCCACATCACCGCGATGCCGATCTCCACCGGGTTGCCCAGACAGTCGTTGATCTTCTGCCGGGAGTTGTTCAGGGTCATCATTTTAAGAGAAATTTTCTTGCCCATGCCGTCGCTCTGGGAGGCGGCATGGGCGCCGCCGTCCACGTCGCCGCTCTGGCTCAGTTTGGTGCCTGCCGCCGGGTTGACGGCGGTGCAGAAGGGGCAGACCCAGTAGAAGCCCGGCTCCCGCAGGGTGCCTGCATAGTGGCCGAAGAGGGTGAGCACCAGCGCTTCCTGCGGCTTGAGCACCTTGAAGCCCGGGAGGGCGATAATGCCCGCAATGTAGCCGAGGATGGCGACGACGAGCAGGAAGCCGCCGAGGGCGTTTTCCCCGCGTTCCAGATGACCGATGGCGTACACGAAGAGCGCTGCGCCCGACGCAAAAACGATGAAGCAGAGCAGCAGCATCGAGAAGCCGCTTTTTTTGGCGGTGAGAGCTTTTTCTTCCATAAAGTTCCCTCCTTTGATGGGTGTGGAAGTGATTGATTTGATATTAAAATCATATCACTTTGTGATTCCGCTGTCAAGAGCGGGACGCAAAAAAGAGCCCGCCCATCCCGCAGGTGCGGCAAGGGCAGGCCCTTTTTTATGGAGAAAAATGGAGAAATATCGTTTAGGAGGGAAGTTTTAACGCTTATACTTCGCAGCGGTCTGCAGACGCTGCATGGCGCGGTCCAGAGCGATCTTGGTCTGGTAATACTCGTGCATGCTCTGCTTATGCTGCAGGCGCTCTTCGGCGCGGATGCGGGCAGCCTCGGCACGGTTCTTGTCGATGTCCTCGGGGCGCTCGGCGCTGTCCACCAGCAGAAGCACGAAGGTGGGCGTCACCTCAGCGATGCCGTCGCCGACCAGAATCTCGCGGGTCTCGCCGTCCACGGTGAACTTGAGCATCCCCATGTGGATAGCCACCAGCACCGGGCTGTGGCCGGCCTGAACACCGTAGACGCCGTCCTTCACGGGCAGCACCATGCTCTCGCAGCTGCCCTGATAGAACTCACCGCTGGAAGCCGTGATGTTGAGGATGAAGCTGTTCATCAGGCCTCACCGCCTTTTTCCTCCGCCAGCTTGTCCGCTGCCTTCTTGCGGGCGTCGTCGAGGGTGCCTACGTTGAAGAAGGCCCACTCGGGCAGGTCGTCGCACTTGCCGTCCACGATGGCGGCAAAGCCCTTGACCGTCTCGGCCAGCGGCACATATTTGCCGGGCAGGCCGGTGAAGTTCTCGGCCACCGAGAAGGGCTGGGACAGGAACTTCTGCAGCTTACGCGCACGGGTGACGGTGAGCTTGTCTTCCTCGCCCAGCTCGTCCATGCCCAGAATGGCGATGATGTCCTGCAGCTCCTGAGAGCGCTGCCGCGTTGCCTGAACCTTGCGGGCAACACGGTAGTGCTCCTCGCCCACGATGTCGGGCTCCAGAATGCGGGAGGTGGACTCCAGCGGGTCCACAGCGGGATAGATGCCCTGCTCGACGATTTTACGGCTCAGGACGGTGGTAGCGTCCAGATGTGCAAACGTGGTAGCGGGAGCGGGGTCGGTCAGGTCATCGGCGGGGACGTAGACGGCCTGCACCGAGGTGATGGAGCCGTCGCGGGTAGAGGTGATACGCTCCTGCAGAGCGCCCAGCTCGTTGGCCAGCGTGGGCTGATAGCCGACAGCCGAGGGCATACGGCCCATCAGAGCGGAGACCTCAGAGCCGGCCTGCACGAAACGGAAGATGTTGTCGATGAAGAGCAGCACGTCCTTGTGGGTCTCCTCGCGGAAATACTCGGCCATGGTCAGGCCGGTCTCCGCCACCCGCATACGGGCTCCTGGGGGCTCGTTCATCTGGCCGAAGACCAGCGCGGTCTTGTTCAGAACGCCGGAGGCGTTCATCTCACCCCAGAGGTCGCAGCCCTCACGGGAGCGCTCGCCGACACCGGTGAAGATGGAATAGCCGCCGTGCTCGGTGGCCACGTTGTGGATAAGTTCCTGGATGAGGACGGTCTTGCCGACGCCTGCGCCGCCGAACAGACCGATCTTGCCGCCCTTGGCGTAGGGGGCCAGCAGGTCGATGACCTTGATGCCCGTTTCCAAAATCTCAGTAGCGGGCTTCTGCTCTGCAAAGCTGGGGGCCTTGCGGTGGATGGGCCAGTGCGGCACATCGTCCACAGAGCCCTTGCCGTCGATGGGGCGGCCCAGCGGGTCGAACATACGGCCCAGCGTGGCCTCGCCCACCGGGGCAGTCAGGCCGTGGCCGGTGGCGGTGACTTCCATACCCTTGCCCAGACCTTCGCTGGCCGAGAGCATGATGCAGCGCACCGTCGATTCGTTGACGTGCTGCGCCACCTCCATCGTGCGCTCGGTGCCTTCTGCGGTCACGGTCAGCGCTTCCTGCAGGGCAGGCAGTCGGCCTGCGGTGAACTGCACGTCCACCACAGGGCCGGCCACGCGAATAATTTTTCCCTGTATCATAGATTTGCCTCGTATATTTAGATGTGTCAACCTCTCAGTCTCGCATTCGCTCGACAGCTCCCCTACCGAGGGGAGCCTCTGGCGAAGAGATGAAGCTTTACGGAATGCCAAGGCCTCTCCTCGATAGGAGAGGTGGCAGCGCGCAAGCGCTGACGGAGAGGTTATTCTTGTGATTTCACCGCAGACGCGCCGCCGATGATCTCGGTGATCTCCTGAGTGATAGAGCCCTGGCGGGTGCGGTTATATTCCAGCTGCAAGTCGCGTATCATATCGTTGGCGCTCTTGGTGGCCGAATCCATGGCGGTCATGCGGGCGCTCTGCTCAGCGCAGAAGCTCTCGGTCATTGCACCGAAGATCATGCCGTGCATATAGATAGGAGCGGTCTGCTCGAACACGGTCCATGCGTCCGGCACCAGCTCGACTTCGCCGCGGGGGTCGCCCAGACCCTTGGGGGCGGGCTGCAGATGCTCGCGGTCCAGCGGCAGCAGACGCACCATGACCGGCTCACTGGTGAGCGCGTTCTGGATCTTGGTGTAGATAAGATAGATCTCATCCAGTTTGCCCGACTTGAAGTCGTCGATGGCGTCCACCGTGATGTCACGGGCGCGCTGCAGCGACGGGGCAGTCGCGCCGTACTGGAACTCCCGCACCAGGCGGGGGTCTTTGCGGAGGGCGCGGTAGCCCACCTGACCGATGACATAGAAACGGTCGTTCCTGTCAGCCTTTTCCAGCAGGAGTTTCAGCACGTTCTGGTTGAAAGAACCTGCCATGCCCTTGTCTGCCGTCAGCACCAGATAGGCGCGGCGGGGATCGCCGTCCTCTCTCTGCCGCTCGTGGAAGAACGGATGCACCGGCTCGTCAGGCAGATGGGGAACGACACGAGAGATGGTGTCTCTCATGCGGGTGAAGTAGGGCAGGACGTTCTGGTAGTTCTTGCGTGCCTTGCGCAGCTTGGAGGAAGAGATCAGATACATCGCGTTCGTGATCTTGCGGGTATCCTGAATGCTCTCGATGCGCTCTTTCAGCAGCTTACTGGACGCCATGACTTTCGCCTCCCTCGTAGGCCTTCCATGCGTTCAGGATGGTGTCGGTCTGCTCGGGAGTGAGCTTGCCGGTGGCCGTGATGGCATCCATCGTGCCGGACACATCTGCATGGAACTGGCGAACAAAGGCAGCGGTGCGCGCCCGCTGCTCAGCGAGAGGCACTTCGTCCAGCATCCCGTGGGAAGCCAGCACAAGGATGACCACCTGCTCGGCGTCGGTCTTGGGCTGATAGAGCGGCTGCTTGAGCATCTCGGTCAGAGCCTTGCCGTGCTCGAGCTGATGGCGGGTCTCGGCGTCCAGATCGGAGCTGAACTGCGCGAAGGATTCCATATCCTTGTACTGGGCCAGCTCGATACGCAGGTTGGCGTTGGCCTTCTTCATGGCCTTGGTCTGGGCTGCGCCGCCGACACGGGAGACGGACAGGCCCACGTTGACAGCCGGGCGGTTGCCGGCGTTGAACAGAGCGCTCTCAAGGAAGATCTGACCGTCGGTGATGGAGATGACGTTGGTGGGGATGTAAGCGGACACATCGCCTGCCTGGGTCTCAACGATGGGCAGTGCGGTGATGGAGCCGCCGCCCAGTGCGTCGCTCATGCGGCAGGAGCGCTCCAGCAGACGGGAGTGCAGATAGAAGACGTCGCCGGGGTAAGCCTCACGGCCCGGAGAGCGGCGGAGCAGCAGGGAGATGGCACGGTAGGCCACCGCGTGCTTGGAGAGGTCATCGTAGACGATGAGGACGCTCTTGCCCTGCGCCATGAAATACTCGGCCAGAGCCGTACCGGCGTAAGGTGCGATGTACTGCAGCGGGGCGCTGTCGGAAGCGGTAGCCGCCACGATGGTGGTGTAGCCCATCGCGCCGTGCTTCTTCAGATCTTCGGCCACGCGGGCGATGGAAGAAGCCTTCTGGCCGATGGCGACGTAGATGCAGAGCACGCCGGTGTCCTTCTGGTTCAGGATGGCATCGGTGGCGATCGAGGTCTTGCCGGTCTGGCGGTCGCCGATGATCAGCTCACGCTGACCGCGGCCGATGGGGAACATGGAGTCGATGGCGAGGATGCCGGTGTGGAGCGGCGTGTCCACGCTCTGGCGCTCGAGGATGCCGGGGGCCTGCTTCTCGATGGGGTTGTAGCCCACAGCCTCGATGGGGCCTTTGCCGTCGATGGGCTCGCCCAGCGGGTCGATGACGCGGCCAAGGAAGCCGTCACCCACCGGGATGCCGGCGCGCTTGCCGCTGCGGGTGACCATGGTGCCGACGCCGACGGTCTCAGCGCCGTCGAAGAGCATGATGCCCAGACGGCCCGGCTCGACGCTCTCCACCATGCCCTTGGCGCCATTCTCGAAGGTGACGATCTCACCGTAGACAGCGCGGTCCATGCCTTCCACTTCTACGATGCCGTCGGCGGAGGAGATGACCACGCCGCCCTCTTCGCTGGTAGCGGCGGGCTTGTAGTCCTCGATGCGGGTCTTGAGGGTGGCCAGAGAGGGCTTGTCGGCCATCATCTGGTCAATGGCGTGGCGGCCGGAGTTATCGAAGACGCGGTCGCCGATCTGCAGCACATAGCCGGAGAGGAGGCTGTCGTCCACCGTGACGTTCAGGATGACCTCGGTGGCGTCGTACAGCTTCGCGACCTCTTTCTTGATGCGCTCCAGGTCCTCCTCGCGGGGGGTACGGGCGGCACGGAGGTCAGCTTTGACGATGCGGTTGGCCGAGAAGAACTCGGTGCTGAATTCACTTGCCATTTTCAGCCCCCGCTTTCTCCAACAGGTCGTCCAGCAGGCGGGCGTCGTCCTGCTCGTTCAGGTTGCGGGCCAGCAGCTTCTCGCACATGGCGCGGGCCAGTGCAGTGGTCTGGGCGTCAGCCTGGCGCAGCTTGTGCTGGCGCTCGGCTTCGGCGGCAGCTTTGCCCTCGGCCAGGATAGCGTCGGCCTGCTGCTGGGCGTCAGCCAGCAGCTGCTGCTTGTCCTTTTCGGCCTGCTGCTCGTAGGCAGTGCGGCGGGCAGCAGCCTCGGCGTCCACATTGCGCAGCTTTGCCTGCGCGTCGTTCAGGGCCGCAGCGGCCTCCTGCTTGGAGGTCTCGGCGGCGTTCAGTGCGTCATCCACCTGCTTCTGGCGCTGTGCGATGATGTTCATGACAGGCTTGTACAGGAACTTGCGCAGCAGCAAAAACAGAACCAGAATGTTGACGACTGTATACAGAAGGTTCAGATTCAGAGTCAGCATTCGTCATGCCTCCGTTATCAACCCAGGAACAGGATGATGAGCAGAGCAACGACGAAGCCGAAAATTGCAGTACCTTCGGCCAGAGCTGCACCCAGCAGCAGGTTGGTCTGGATCTTACCGGAAGCTTCCGGCTGGCGGCTGATGGCCTCCGTTGCCTTGCCGGTGGCAATGCCGATGCCGATGCCGCCGCCGATACCAGTCAGCGCTGCGATGCCAGCGCCCAGAGCTACGAGTCCGTTCATAATTATTTCTCCTTTATAAATCAATATTCTTCTTGAGGCTCCCCCTCTGGGGGAGCTGGCGCGAATGCGCCTGAGAGGGCAAGCCGCCTTTCTCAGAGCTTCCATACAGCGATAAGAACATTCTTCGTCAGAGCGAGGTCATCGCTGTGTTTTCTGCTTTTTGTCAGCATCCTTGCCCTCTCCGTCATCTTCGATGACACCTCTCCCAAGGGGAGAGGCTTTTGAGAGGTTTACTCTTCTCCACCAATACTCTCTTTCATGAACAGCGAGGTGAGGAAGACAAAGACATAGGTCTGGATGAGACCATCGAACAAATCAAAGTACAGGCTGAAGACGGCCGGCACGAACACCGGGACCACCAGCTTGATGAGCTCCATGATGACGAAAGCGCCCAGCACGTTGCCGAACAGTCGCATACACAGACTGGTGGGGCGGATGGCGATCTCGAGGATGTTCATGGGGGTCATGATGGGGGTAGGAGCGGCGAGGCTCTTGAGGAAGCCCTTGCCGCCCCGGGCATGGATGCCGGAATACTCGATGAGGCAGATGCTCATGAGCGCCAGCGCAGCGGTGACATTCAGATCCTTCGTGGGGGGCTTGATGCCGAACACGCCGATGAGGTTCGCACAGGCGATGTAGAGAGCCACCGTCATGAGGTAAGGCACATACCGTCTGCCCTGCTCGCCCAGCAGGCCCGTGAAGAAGTTGTCGATCGTGGTGACGACCAGCTCAAGGATGGCCTGCCGCCTGGAGATGTGGTCCACCTTGAGGTTCCGGGTGAGCAGGATGGAGACGATGACCAGAAACAGCATGATGCCCCAGCTGACCACCACGGATTCCGGCACCTGCAGGCCGCCGAGGGAGATCATCTCCACATTCAGCTCTTCTTTCAGGGCCGCAGTCAATGCGTTCATCTCTTTGCCTCCTTTCTGAGCAGAGTCTTATCCTGAAGCGTAAAGGTATCGTTCGTTTTCACTCTATCTCCTTTCGTTTCTTTTATTAAAGCAGCTGTGCTGAAAATCAAAGAAGGTGCGTTTGTTTTTATGGAAACACACCCTCTTTCCGCGCTCAGCGCAGCCCTTTTGCGTCTGGTATCATAGCACGATTGGTGCTGTTTGATAAGACCTTTGGTCGATATTCTACTTTTTGTTATATCTTATTTCACACCTTGGCCGGGAGTTGTGCATCTTGCTCAATATTTCGCAGTCAAACTGTCCATTTTGACCAAATCCTTCGTCATTCCTTAGTGGTTCGTTTCATTTTTTGAGGTAAAACGAACCCCTTCCGGCAGAATTATACACTCCATGTATATCGGGTATATAAAATTCATATAGCTGTCAAGCGTGCGATCCATGAAATTTTCTTATCGCAATTAGAAAACAGCTTATCTTTATTAAGTAATATTACCTGTTTATAATATAGGATACAGGCTCACCGGGCGTTCTGCTCACCGCGGCGGAAGATAGCGCGGAAGAAGTTTGGCAGTTCTTGTGCAGAGGTTTTCCACAAAAGGCCCTGCGGGCCGTCCAGACTGCGCAGGGAGGCTGTTTCAGCCGTATGTTTGTATGAACAATACAGTTTTTTGTCATTTCTTGAAAAAATATATCTAATTCATTGTGCATTCTGCGAATAGACAAACCGCGCCCGCGCGTGTATAATAAAGCCAGAAACCAGAGAAGTACAGCAGAAGCTCAAATGAGAGCTAACCCCGCTGACTTTAAGCAGAAAGGAGCGAAGACCGATGGTCGATATGGAACCCGCACAGTACGCACAGACTGTCGGGGTTCGCTGAGAAGCAAAACAGAGGCTCACCACAAACGGGATGCTTCCCCGTATAAAAACACAATAACAAGAGCCGTTCTTGAGCATCAATAAAGCGAATAACAGAACAGTCTGTGAAATAAAATCCCTCGCGTTCAAATAGATCCGCCGAAGGTGATCCCAATGAAGAAAGCTTTTGTACGGAATGTCTTATTTGAATAACTCCAAAGGAGAAACTCCGATGTACTAAGTAATGACACTCCCTTCGCAAATCTAACTCGAAAGAATGTGGTAATATGAAATTCATCTCTGTGATTCGTATCCCGCACTCCAACAGTTAAGAAAAGGGTCATTCCAATGTACTAAGAAATTCATTCCCCTGCTGATCGTTCTTCACCGTTTCAAAGGGAGAATCTTCTATGAAACGTCCGGTACAGACCGAAAAATGAAGAAATCGAGGTCAAGAGGCTATGACTCCGAAGAAGTAAGCATCCTGCCGACTGAGGGCTTGCAACCGCCTCGAGTCGGCAGGTTTTTTGTCTGATGTTTTCTAATGAAGCCTGCATCCTCCCGTTTTCCTGCCGGGAGAATGCGGGTTTTGTTTTGTCCCGAATATTTTGCGGCGGCAGGCGCAGGGCCTGTAGACTTTCGAATCTATTTCGTGTATACTTTTTGCTCAGAAAGCAGCACTTACAAGGAGGCAGACCACTATGGCAAGCAATTTCGAGTTCTATTCCCCCACCCGGGTTATCTTCGGCAAAGGCACCGAACAGCGCGTGGGCGCGCTGGTGCGCGAATACGGCGGCACCCGTGTCCTCATCGTCTACGGCGGCAAGAGCGCCGTCCGCTCCGGTGTGCTGGACCGGGCTGAAAATTCTCTGGCCGAGGCTGGCATTTCCAGTTGGACGCTGGGCGGCGTCGTGCCGAATCCCCACCTCGACAAGGTCTACGAGGGCATCCGCATCGGCAAAGAGAACAGCATCGACTTCCTGCTGGCCGTGGGCGGCGGCAGCGCCATCGACACGGCCAAGGCCATCGCCTACGGCCTGGCCGAGCCGGAAAAGGACGTCTGGGAGCTGTACGAACACACCCGCACGGCCAGGAAGTGCCTGCCGGTGGCCAGCATCCTGACCATCGCGGCGGCGGGCAGCGAAACATCCAACAGCAGCGTCATCACCCGGGTGGACACCCACCAGAAGCGGGCCTACAACGACGACATCAGCCGCCCGAAGTTCGCCCTCATGGACCCCGAGCTCACCAAGACCCTGCCCGACTATCAGACCGAGTCCGGCTGGCCGACATCATGATGCACACCATGGAGCGCTATTTCACCAATGGCGGCAATATGGAGTTGACCGACGCGCTGGCCGAGGGCCTGCTGCGCACCGTGATGAAGAACGCGGTCATCCTCCACACCGACCCGGCCAACTACGAGGCCCGGGCCGAGGTGATGTGGGCGGGCAGTCTCTCTCACAACGGCCTGACCGGCTGCGGCATCGCCAGAGGCGACTTTATGTCCCACAAACTCGAGCACGAGATGGGCGGTATGTTCGACGTGACCCACGGCGCGGGCCTCGCCGCCCTCTGGCCCAGCTGGGCGCGGTACGTCTACAAGGACTGCCTGCCCCGCTTCGTCCGCTTTGCCCGGAACGTCATGGGCGTGACCGCCGACGGCACCGACGATGAGATTGCCCTGAAAGGCATCGACGCCATGGTGGCTTTCTACCACAGCATCGGGATGCCCGCCAGCTTCCATGAGCTGGGCATCGCCCCCACCGACGCGCAGATCGACGAGATGGCCCGCCGCTGCCTCGAAGCTTGCGGCTCCGCCCTCGGCTCGGCCAAAAACTCGATCTCGACGACATGATCGCCATCTACCGCGCCGCCAACCACTAAGAAACTTTTCCTCATCTCCGCCCGGCACAGAGTATTTTGCTTACTCTGCGCCGGGCATTTCGTTGTCTCTTGTGTGCTTCATCTCACTTTTTTGGCAAAGAAGTGGAAAAGAGATGGGAAAAATAAAAGCATTTGCCTGAACTCGAGGTATAAACAGAAGCGCACCCTTCTCCATACAGAAGCAGAAGGGGTGCGCTTTTCTATGTCTGCCGAAAGTTTTCAACAACACAAAACTTCATCCTCTCATCACAAATTTCCATTGTCCCTTTTTTTTTTTTTTTTTTTGAGGACTGTCTGCGAAGCAGACAGAGAGGGCGATCCATTCTTATAAAGAATAGATGTCTATAAATTTTCTATATTTTACAAAGGTTTCGTTTTGTGGTTTGATGGAGCCAGAACGAACGGAATCCCAAAAACCTCTGAACGAAAGGACGAAGATATATGCGTAAATTTCCTTGTGTATTCATGCGCGGCGGCACGTCGAAGGGGCTGCATGTTCCTGGAAAGCGACCTGCCCGCCCGCGACCAGTGGGACGACATTTTTGTGCAGGCCATGGGCAGCCCCGACCCCAAGCAGATCGACGGTATGGGCGGCTGCGTGTCCAGCAACAACAAGATCGTTGTCGTCCGCAAGAGCGACCGCCCCGGCATCGACGTCGATTACATCGTGGGCCAGTCCATCGTGGGCCAGTCCAAGATCGACTACAAGAGCAACTGCGGCAACATGACCGCCGCCACCGCTCCCTACGCCGTGGAGATGGGCCTTGTGGAGGACCTGACCGAGCCCACCACTGTGGTGCATATGTTCAACCTGAACACCAACAAGACCATCGACGTGGAAGTCCCCATCAAGGACGGCCAGTTCAACAACGAAGGTACCTGCTCCATCGCAGGCGTGGACGGCACCGCCGGCGAACTGAAGGTCAACTTCCTCGACCCGGCAGGCGCCAAGACCGGCAGCTCTTCCCCACCGGCAACGCCAGGGAAACTCTGGATCTGGGCGAGCTTGGCACCATCGAGGCCACCATTCTGGACGTCTCCAACCCCATGGTCCTGGTCCGCGCTGCCGACCTCGGCATCACCGGCACCCAGCTGCCCGCCGAGGTGGACGCCGACAAGGCTCTGGCTGCAAAGCTGGAGGCCATCCGCGGCGCTGCCTGCGTCAAGATGGGCTTCGCCAAAGACCCTGCCGACGCCACCGCTAACAGCCCCGCAGTCCCGAAAGTCGGCTTTGTAACGGCTCCTGCCAGCTTCACCGACATCAGCGGCAAGTCCGTCGATGCCTCCGAGATGGACGTCTGCGCCCGCGTCATCAGCGTGTTCAAGTGTCACAAGGCCTGCCCGCTGACCAGCGCTTCTTCCATCAGCGTGGCCGCATTCGTACCTGGCACTCTGGTCATGAGCTGGTCGTTTTCAAGCCCGGCCAGCAGACCGTCCGCATCGGCCATCCCTCCGGTGTCATGACCATGTACCCCTATCTGGATGACCCCACCAAGCCCCTGAACGACATCGTCGTCTCCCGGCGTGGCCGTCCAGCGCACCGCACGCCGCATCATGGACGGCACCCTGTACATCCGCAAGTAAGCGGCCTGAAGTTGCCACTCATCATCTCCTGCATCTTCTTCATTCTTTTTCTTCTTGCGCAAAGCGGCTCGAAAATTTTTCCGGGCCGCTTTTTGCTGGACATCCATCAACTTTTGGAATGATTCTCAATCGAAATCAAATATTTTACAGAATAACTGGACTGCGGTATCATAATGCCAGAAGGAAGGCCGACCACCAGGAAAGGCCATGAAAATAAAAAAGAGAGTTCGAGAAAGGAAGCACACATTATGCTCAAACTGTATGACAACGGCATCTACCTCGTTCACGGCGAGACCATCTGCTCCTGCCCCGAAGAGGCAGCTCAGAAGTCCGGCATCACCACTACGAAAGAGGAAGCCGCCAAAGGCACCATGGCCTACGGCATCCTGAAGGCTCACAACCAGAGCGACGACATGGGCCAGCTTCGTCTGAAGTTCGACTCGATGACCAGCCACGACATCACTTATGTCGGCATCATCCAGACCGCCCGTGCTTCCGGCATGAAGCAGTTCCCCCTGCCCTACGTCCTGACCAACTGCCACAACAGCCTCTGCGCTGTCGGCGGCACCATCAATGAGGACGACCACAAGTTCGCCCTCTCCGCTGCCCACAAGTACGGCGGCATCTACGTCCCTACCAACATGGCAAACATCCACAGCTACAACCGTGAGACCATGGCAGGCGGCGGCCGCATGATCCTCGGATCCGACTCCCACACTCGTTACGGCGCTCTGGGTACCATGGCTGTCGGCGAGGGCGGCGGCGAGCTGGCAAAAGCAGCTGGTGGGCCGCACCTATGACTTCGCCCGTCCGCAGGTCATCGCCATCTATCTGACCGGCAAGCCCCGCGCAGGCATCGGCCCCCACGACGTGGCCCTGAGCATCTGCGGTGCTGTCTACAAGAATGGCTACGTCAAGAACAAGGTCATGGAGTTCGTCGGCCCCGGCGTGGCAAATCTGCCCATCGAGTTCCGCAACGCCATCGACGTCATGACCACCGAGACCACCTGCTGGTCTTCCATCTGGGTGACCGACGAGCAGACCCAGCGCTGCTTCATGGTCCATGGCCGTCCCGAGGCTTACAAGAAGCTGGCTCCTGCCGATGTGGCTTACTACGACGGCTGCGTCTACATCGACCTCGACACCGTCGAGTCCACCATCGCAATGCCCATGCACCCCTCCAACACCTACACCATCCATGAGCTGCAGGCCAACGCTGCCGACATCCTCCACGCTGCAGGAAGAATCTGCTGGTCAAGGTCTGCTCCTACATCACCGACCCCGTCACCACCACCGACGAGCTCATCCCCTCCGGCGAGACTTCTTCCTACCGCTCCAACCCTGAGCGTCTGTCTGAGTTCGCACTGAGCCGCCGTGACCCCCAGTATGTGGGCCGCAGCAAGGAAATGCGCGCCATCGAGCGCGACCGTGAGGCTGGCAAGGCCATGCCCGAGGAAGTGCTGAATGTCTACGCAGCCCTGACCAAGGCCGGCATCGCCAACGACCCCCGCCAACACCGATATCGGCTCTACCATCTTCGCCAATATGCCCGGCGACGGCTCCGCTCGTGAGCAGGCTGCTTCCTGCCAGCGCGTCATGGTGCTTCTGCCAACTTCGCAAAGCAGTACGCCACCAAGCGCTATCGTTCCAACTGCATCAACTGGGGCATGACGCCCTTCCTCGTGGAGAACCCCGAGGTCTTCGAGCTGGGCGACTACATCTTTGTCCCGAGCATCCGCGAGGCTGTTCTGGAGAACAAGGCAAGCTTCTCTGCTTACGCTGTCAAGCCGGACGGCACCGTCACCGAGTTCCCTGTCTCCACCGGTGCGCTGACCGAGGCTGAGCGCCAGATCATCGCTGATGGTTGCCTCATCAACTACTACCGCAACAATCAGTAAGCAGCTGCTTTCAATATCGTCAACAACTGAGGGCAGGGGCTGTCCCCGCCAAGGCTGCGGGTGCAGCCCCTGCCCCTTTATTTTTATGAAAAAAGGAGAACACTTATGTCTGAATACATCACGACTGCTCTGCAGGAAGAAGAGATCAGGACCGCACAGGAAAAGCTGGCAGAGCTCATCCGCTCCGACTTCGCCCACATCGACCGCATGAAGGCTGACGAGGAAGTCACCGACTTCTCCAAGCTCGACACCACCACCATCGGTGTCATGCCCGGCGACGGCATCGGCCCCCTCATCATGACCCAGGCTCTCCGCGTCCTGAACCAGCTGCTGGCTCCCGAGATCGCCAGCGGCAAGGTGAAGATCCGCATCATCGAGGGCATGACCTTCGAGCGCCGCGTGGAGCTGGGCGAGAGCCTGCCTGAGGACGTGCTGAAAGCCTGCAAGGAGTGCAACGTCCTCATCAAGGGACCCTTCACCACGCCCCGTGCCGGTGATAAGTTCCCCGACGGCACCCCGATGCCCAACATGGTCTCCGCCAACAGTCTGCTCCGCCGCAGCCTCGATCTGTTTGCCGCTGTCCGCCCCATCAAGATCCCGGAGAAGAACATCGACTGGTGCTTCTTCCGCGAGAACATCGAGGGCGAGTACATCTGGGGTAACAAGGGCATTCAGGTCAACGATGACCTCGCCATCGACTTCAAAGGTCCAGACCAGACAGGGCAGTGAGCGCATCGCCCGCGCTGCCTTCGAGTACGCCCGCAAGAACGGCAAGCACAATGTGACTGCCATCACCAAGGCCAACATCGTCAAGCTGGCCGACGGCAACTTCCTGAAGGCAGTCCACCACATCGGCGAGACCGAGTACCCCCGACATCGAGGTGCAGGAGCGTCTGGTGGATGCCATGACCGCCAAGATGGCAGACCCCGAGTTCACCAGGGGCTGCGAAGTTTTTGTCCTGCCGAACCTCTATGGCGACATCGTGACCGACGCTGCTGCTGAGATGCAGGGGGGCTTAGGCAGCGCTTCTTCCTCCAACATCGGCAATAAGTACGCCCTGTTCGAGGCCATTCACGGCACCGCTCCCTTCCTCATCCATCATGGCCGCGGCCAGTACGCGAACCCCTGCTCCCTGATCCGTGCCGCCGGCCAGCTGATGGCCCACATCGGCTACGGCGACCGCACCGCAAAGCTCGAGAAGGCGCTGGACATCTGCTGCAACACCGAAAAAGCTCGTCGTCACCACCGACAAGGACGGCGCTACCAGCGAGGAGTTCACCACCTACCTGCTGGATACCCTCAAGTCTCTGTAAATGAGTACGCACGGTCTTGAACTTCCGTCTATAAAACGATATACTGAAAGAAATACCACGAAAAGGACGGAACATCACATGGACGAAAAAGACCTGCAGATCTTCCTGACGCTGGCTGACACCGGCAACCTGACCCGCACAGCGGAAAAACTCTACCTTGCCCAGCCCACCCTGAGCAAACGGCTCCAGAACATGGAGTCGGAGCTTGGCGCGACGCTGTTTCTGCGCAGCAAACAGGGTGTCACCCTGACCCCTGCCGGTGAAGAGGCACAGAAAGTCATCCAGCGCACTGTTCAGGACTTCAGCACTTTGCGGGAACAGTTACAGCTGAGAAAAAACACCATCTGCGGCACCCTGCGCATTGGGGCGTCCATCGACTACTCCAAATACCGCCTGCCGCAGGTGCTGGCCGCCTACGCGGCCCAGTACCCGGACGTCACCCTCAAAGTCTCCACTGACCACAGCCGCGACTGCATCAAGAAGCTGCAGGACGGCAAATTCCACCTCGCTATCGTGCGGGGCGAATACGACTGGGACGAGGGCAAAATTCTGCTCGAGCGGGAGCCGGTCTGCCTCATCCGCAGCCGGGAGAACGCCGATGTCCCTCTGAACGAGATGCGGTACATCGGCCGGGACGCCAACCCCGAGCATATGAGCATGAAGGCCCGCTGGCTGATGGAGCACAAGATGGAGCCCCGCTCCCAGCTGAATGTGGACGGCCTGTCCACCTGCGTCGCCATGGTGCAGGCGGGCCTCGGCTGGAGCATCGTGCCGGAGATCTGCCTGAACTATTTCGACGGCATCTCGGAGCCGCTCTTCTTCGCCGACGGCACGCCGCTCTCCCGCTCTACTTATCTGCTCTACCGCAAGCGCGAAAGCGAGCTGCCGCAGGTGCGGGAGTTCATCCGCATGGTCTGCACCATGAGCAAACATTAAAGAGATCTACCGCTTCTTCCCTTCAGCTCGTTCCAGGTCCCTCTGCACTTCAGGGTGCAGGGGGGACTTTTCTTTACCGCCTCTTTGCTTTTTTGCGATATTTCGATGTTTTTTTGTGATAACTGACAAAAGCCTGTCGATATTTTCGTCAGTCTGCACAGCGGTTCAAAAGTGGTCCTTTATTCCACAGGATCAGTTCTATCCATTCCGTTTTTCTATGGAAATCTCATCCAATCTCCCTCATTGACTCATTTTTTGACGATGTTTTCGTCCTCATGATGCATTTCCTGCATTTTTATCATTCATTTTTGAATGGCATCAGATACAAACACGTTATTTAACAAATCATCCATTTTCGATTATCCTAAATACAGGAAAAGTACTCCATGTACAAGAGAGTTTCGTCGAAAGGAAGCTGAAAATCTATGGAAAACGTAATGCAGGGCATCATTGATATGCACATCCATGCAGCCCCGGACGTCCGTGCGCGGAAACTGGACGATCTCGAGCTGATGGAAGCCTCCGTTCAGCGGGGTGTGCGTGCCATTGTGCTCAAGTCCCACAACGTCCCCACTGCGGACCGTGCCTATCTGGTCAACCGCGTGGCAGCTGAAAAGTACCCGGACGTAAAGTTCACCGCATTCGGCGGGCTGTGCCTGAACCGTCCGGTGGGCGGTCTGAACCCCGACGCGGTGGAAACTTCACTGAAGCTGGGCGCAAAGGTCATCTGGCTGCCCACCAACACCGCCGAGAACCACTACCGCAAAAACGGCAAAGACTCCTCCACGGGCGTCGTCGTCACCCGTGACGGCAAAGCCGTAGACGAGCTGCAGGACATTTTCGCCCTCGTCAAGCAATACAACGCTGTGCTGGCCACCGGCCACATCGGTGCAGAAGAGTGCTTCCCGGTCGTGGAAGCTGCCCGCGTCGCAGGCTGGAGAAGATCGTCATCACCCACCCCGAGTTCTGGGTGGTGGGCATGACTCCCGAGCAGCAGGCCGACATCGTGCGGAAATACGATGTCCTGCTGGAATCCGTCTACGCACAGCCCGTCAACGGCAGCTATAAGATCAACATCCCCGACAACATCGCTGCCATGAAAGCCATCGGCCCGGAGCACTTCGTCATCTCCACCGACAGCGGCCAGACCGTCAACCCCTACTGGTACGAAAGCTACACCACCTACTTCAAGGCGGTGTCTGAGGTATTCACCTCCGAGCAAGTCCGCAAGATGACCCACGACAATCCGGCATGGCTGCTGGATATTGACCAGTAAAACGGAGGAAACAACAATGAAAAAACTGAATTCCATCCAGTTCTATGGAATGCCGCTTCCCATCTATGCGTTTTTCGCCATCATCGTGCTGGCCTGCGCCTACTTCAACATCATCCCCAACCAGATGATCGGCGCGGTCGCCGTCCTGTTCGCCTTCGGCATCCTGATCGGTGAGATCGGCGAGCGCCTGCCTATCTGGAACAAGTTCCTCGGCGGCGGCGCAATGCTCTGCTTCCTCGCTGCCGGTCTGCTCAAGATACTTCAACCTCCTGCCCGAGTGCGTTACCAACGTCTCCGACGGCTGGATCAACGGCTACAGCTTCCTGAACGTCTTCATCACCTTCCTCGTCGTCGGCTCCCTGCTGGGCATCGACCGTGATGTCCTTATCAAATCCGGCTCCCTCTACATTCCGACACTGCTGTGCTCCCTGCTGGGAGCCTGCGTGTTCGGCGTCGTGGCCGGCCTCATCTTCGGCAACGACCCGCTCTACCTCATCACTTCTTATGTCCTGCCCATCATGGGCGGCGGCGCGGGCGCTGGTGCCGTGCCTATGGCTCAGGTCTACCCGACGCCACCGGTCAGGACTCCGCAGGCTACCTGAGCTTCTGCATGGCCATCCTCGCTCTGGGCAATATCGTCGCCATCCTGATGGCTGTCGTCATGGACCTCATTGGCCGCGCTTTCCCTAAGATGACCGGCCACGGCGAGCTGCTCCGCGTCAAGAACAAGTCTCTGGAAGTCGAGTCCAAAAAACACCGCTCCCGCTGTCACCGTGGATGACATCGCTGCTGCCATCTTCATCTGCGCAGGCTTCTTCATGCTGGGCCAGCTGGTCTCCAAGAAGATCCTCCCCACCGTGTTCGGTGTTGCCATCCCCAACTTTGCTTACATGATCATCTTCGCTGCTTTGGCCAACATCTTCAACCTCATCCCGGAAAACCTCCGCGAGGCCTGCCGCCGCTGCCAGCACTTCTGCGGCAACAAGCTGGTCTGGATCCAAATGGTTGGCATGGGCATCTCCGCCATCAACTTCTCCACCATGTTCTCCGTGGCAAGCTGGCAGAACGTCGTCATCGTCCTGATGATCGTCATCGGCTGCTGCGTCGGCTCTGCTCTCTTCGGCTGGATCGTTGGCTTCTTCCCTGTCGAGAGCGCCATCACCGCTGGCCTGTGCATGGCAAACATGGGCGGCGCAGGCGACCTGGCCGTTCTGGGTGCCGCAAAGCGGATGGACCTGATGGTCTACGCACAGATCTCCTCCCGCATCGGCGGCGCCATCGTCCTGCTGATCGCTTCCATCCTCTTCGCATTCCTCTAAGATACCACAAGACCTCTTCTCAAAGAGAGACCGGCTTTGCCCAAAGCCGATCTCTTTTTTGCTGTCAAACCTGCGTGAATGGGGTCGTTTCCTGCGTGAATCGCTGTGTCTAAGCCCCGATGGTTATGTTATAATATGGTCATAAGGGAGGAACTTGAGGATGGAGCTTCGATTTGCGGTCGTAGAAGACCGCCTGCCCGACGCTCAGCGGTTGGAGAGCCTTTTGCGGCTGGCTTTCGGCGGCGGGCAACCATTGGTCTGTGACCATTATGAGAGCGGCGACGCCTTTCTGGCGGCGTTCCCCTCAAAAAATTATCAGGTCGTTTTTCTCGACATCTGCATGGAAGGCACCAACGGCATCGAGACGGCGCGCATCCTGCGCCGGGCCGACCCCGACCTGCTGCTGGTGTTCGTGACTTCGTCCCCGGAATATGTATGGGACGCATTCCCCGTCCACCCCTTCGACTATCTGCTCAAGCCCTACCGGGAAGAAAAGCTCTTCCAGCTGGCCGACGAGCTGCGGCGGGTTCTCTTCCGGGCAGAACCGGAGCTGGAAGTCCGCATCGCACGGCAGCAGGTACATCTCCCCCCCTGCGGAAGATCCAGTACGCCATGGCCCAGAATCACTACGTCCGCATCGTCAGCGACGACGGCGAGTGCCGGACCGTCTCCACCTTCTCCCAGGTGGAGCAGCTGCTGCGGGCGCAGGAGAACTTCATCGTCTGCAACCGGGGCGTCATCCTGAACATGGACAAGGTGCTCCGGCTGGACAGCGACTGCTTCGAGATGCTGGACGGCACCCGCCTGCCCGTGCGTCAGAAGGATAAGAACACCCTGTTCGCCCAGTTCACACAATATCAGTTCCGCCATATGCGGCGGGAGCTTTGACGCCGAGAGGAGGCCCGACCTTGGACTTTTCTTTATTTGGACGCTATTTTCTGGACCTCGCCGTCTTCTACCCGGGGGCATTCCTCTGTCTCGCGCCCCTGTGGGAGCATGTGAAAGCCCCCCGGCGCACCGCTGTGCTGGCAGCCACTCGTCACGGTCATCTGCCTTGCAGCGGCGGCCCTCTGCGCCATCTTCGAGCTGGACAGCAACATCCTGCTTCTGCCCACCCTGCTGGCGGCGTTCTGGCTGCTGCGCTGGCGGGTGGGTCCGGAAGTTTCCGTGAGCCAGACCGCCTTTCTTTTCGCCGTCTCCGGCGTCATGACGGCAGTCTGCTCCCTCCTTTCCGTGGTGCTCAACGCCCGGGCTGAGGTGGGCAACGACGCCCCGGCCTGTCTCGTCTCCACCTCCTGCTCAAGCTGGGACTCTCGGCAGTGCTCTGCATCATCTTCTGGTTCACCGCCGTCCAGTGGAGCCGCTGGCTACTGCGGGAGTACCGGGGCGAAGCCTTCTGGCAGTCGGCGTGGCCGCTGCCCACCATCTACGCGGCTTTCCTCGTCTTCTGTATGCCGCTGGACCCGGCCGTCGTGCTCATCAACCGTCTGATGATCATTTCTGTTCTGGCCGTCACCATCTCTCTGCTGGGCATCTTTTTGCTGCTGTACGAGATGTATCAGGTAGCCCGGGAGTACACCCGCAGCGCCCAGCTGGACCGGGAAAACCAGCTTCTGGCCGTGGAATCCCGCCGCTACACCGAGCTGGCGTGCCGGTGGACTGGCGGCTGGAACTGCCCCGCCAGCTGGCCATCCTGAGGCCGACTTCTGCATGATGCTGGGCAATCTGTTGGAAAATGCTTTCCACGCCAGCCAGAAGCTGCCGCCCGAACAGCGGCAGGTGAAGGTGCTGGCCCGGATGCTGAGCCCCGCCATGCTGGGCCTGCTGGTGGAGAACCGCTATGACGGTGTGCTCAAGCGCCAGCAGGGCACCCTCCACTCCACGAAACACGACGGAATGGGCATCGGCCTCGTCTCCATCCAGACGGCCGTTTTCCAGATGTAACGGTTCTATGACCGTCGAGACCGAGAACGGTTTGTTCCGGGTGAATATTTTATTGAACCTTTAACCTCTCCGTCACGCCTGCGGCGTACCACCTCCGAGGGGAGGCTGAAGATCATGTTATCAAAAAGGGAGGACTCCACCATGAAAATGACCCGACGCAATTTCCTCAGCGCTTCCCGCCCTCACACTGCTGTCCTGCCAGCTGGCCCCGCCGCCAGGGCAGACTGCCTCTGTCCGGCCTTTTCACGGCACAGACACCACCTGCCGCCGAAGCCCCTGACGGCAAAAGTTGTGGACGCCAACCCCTTTATGGGCCGCAAGCTGAGTCAAACATCCACCACGACTGCTACAACACCGACTCCACCGACGCCGTCACTCCCCGTGGGCATCTGCCCCAGGTCCAGCGGCAATGGAAAAGACGAACTAACGCCTCCCCGGCCATCTTCTTCGACAACTTCGATAACCCCGTCAGCCCGTTCCTCGGCGGTCTGGCCATCCGTGACCTCGACGCAGAAGAGTCCGCACCATCGGCTTTTCTCCCCGCCAAGCACGACGGCGGCGGCTATCATCAAAAAGCTCCTATTCCTTTGTGGACGGGCGCAACCTCATCGTCTGCCCCACCAGCCACAACCATGTGCTGATGCTTCGTGCCGACGGAAGGGTACGCCTCTGCCGGTTTTGAAAGGTACTGGACATCAACATCAAAGAGGCCGCCGAGCAGGGTGCTTGGCCGCAGCCTCGAGCAGAACCTGCTCTCCATCGTCTTCGACCACGACGGCAACCTCTGGTTCGTCACCGGCGGCTTCCGCATCTACCCCAGCCGCGGCCAGCAGGGCGCCGATGGGCTACATCTCCACAACGCCATCCTCGACCAACCATCTACGCTTCCCGCTCCCGGCGGTGCTGGCCGCCGACCTCCGACGGTCATCCTGACGAATCTTGCCTGCTGCTGCTGCGCGCCAGCGGCGGCGTTGGAAGTCGTCTGGCGCACTACAGCAGCGTGGGCGCAAAGACAGCCGCGAAGGCGCTGCCACCATAAACGGCGGTCTGGCATGGGGCGGCGGCTGCTCGCCCTCTCTGAGCCGGGAAGCTGAGGGTCTTCTTTACCGACAGCATCAAGGACGGTCAGCCTGATGGCTGTGGACATCACGGCAGAAGTCGCCGCCAGCCACCCGGTCATCGACGAGCTGCCCGCCAACATGCCGGTGTCGGTGGAAAATTCGGCCATCGTCTACGACCACGGCAATGGCCGGGTCCAGCACCATCGTCTGCAACTGGTTCGGCGCAGGCGGCCCCAACCTCGCAAAGCCCGACAGTGACTCTTCCATCCAGGCTACAGGCATACGACCGCAACTGGCTGCTCAAAGGGCAACTGCATGGTCATGCCCGGCGTCAGGTGGACGCATCCGCACCGCCGACGGCTGGTATGAAGAGCGTCTGGTGCGCGACGCGACCTCAGCGACACTTCATGATGAAGCTCTCTCCACCGCCATAGCTATCCTACGGCTTCGTGCGGGGCGTGGACAGCGGCATGGCGGTACATCGTGCTGGACTGACACCAGGAAAGACCGTCTCACTGTGGACGTCGCCTCCCTCTGGCTACAACAACATGGCCCATCGGCGGTATGTATGCGGGCCGTGACGGCAACAAGCTCTACTGCCCCACCGGCTACAAAAGCTTCTCCTGCAGGATACTTCGTCTTCCGGCGGTGGCCGCCGTTCTGGTCGGCGGCATAGCGGGTGGTGCGGTTGACCTGATTGTCCAGCGGCAGGCCCTCGGCGTAGCGCTTGAGGTTGTGGATGAAGATGTCCACGATGTTGTCCAGCGTCTTGGGCAGGCTGAACTTGCCGGAGTTGTGGGGCGTGATGATAGCGCCCGGCTCGCCCCACAGCGGGTGGTCGGCGGGCAGAGGCTCCGGGTCGGTGACGTCGAGGCCCGCGCCAAAAATTTTGCCGCTGCGCAGGGCCTCCACGAGGGCGTCGCTGTCCACGGTGGTGCCGCGGCCCACGTTGATGAGGATGGCACCGTCCTTGCAGCGGGCGAAGCGCTCGGCGTTGAACAGATTGTTGGTCTCGGGGGTGCCGGGCAGGCTCAGAGCGATGAGGTCGGCCTCAGGCAGCTCCTCGTCCAGCTGGCTCTGGGCCACCACACGCAGGCAGTAGTCCGGGCAGGGCGTGTCGGGGTGGACCGTGCGGCGGACGCCCACCACTTCAGCGCCCAGCATATGGGCGCGGCGGGCAAAGTTGGAGCCGATGTCGCCCATGCCGACGCAGAGCACCCGCGCCCCGGTGATGCCCCTCACGGGGCGGTCGATGGGAGCCCACTGGCGCTGGTT
>VOFB01001984.1_pt1 | contig 25279 bp, 45 predicted proteins | sample 5384141 | NCBI WGS metagenome assembly VOFB01 (sample SAMN12384721, study PRJNA508395) | human gut metagenome | isolation source: healthy gut A | host: Homo sapiens | reverse complement strand
GACCTTGCCGATCCGGCCGCCCTTCACCAGATACTCCAGCGTATCCACAGAGAAGAAGGGATAGGTGTTGGCGATGAGCTGCGGAGCCCGGCGCTCCGTCAGTTCTTCCCAGTCCATGCCGTTTTTGATGTCCTCAGCCAGCTGCAGCACCGTCATGCCCTGACCCAATGCGCCGCTGACAGAGTCAAACACCTTCATGGCATAGCCCTGCTCCCACATTCTCCCGCCAGGATCCGGGCCAGATTATAGGTCCCGGACAGGCCGCTGGACAGCATGACGGCGATCACGCCGTCATATCCCAGATCAAAGATCCCCGGAGCTTCGCTGGAAGTCCTCCACACGGGGCAGGGAGGTCTGGGGCAGCTCGCCGTTATGAAGCCGCTGATAAATATCCGGGCCGGTGATGTTGACGCCGTCCAGATATTCGCCGTCCTCGCACAGGATCCGCAGCGGGACAAAAAAAGATATTGTTTTCCTGGCCTGATCCCAACGCAGGTCGGCACTGGAATCCGTCAGCAGGGCAATTTTCTTTGGGGGTCATTTTTCTGCTCCTTTACCCAAAAGCTTAATGGTTCAGAGGATATTATGTCACAAACTTACCCAAAGGGCAAGTCCTACCCGTTTTCTTTCTTCTCATTTTTCTGCATCCGCTGAAAGCCCTCCCGCCCGGCAGATCATCCGTCATGCGGCCAGCCGCTTCTGCGGCCTTTTCCTCAGGCGTGGGGCGGTGGGTATGCCAGTTAGACATATTGATGGGCTGATCTGCCTCAAAGAGGTCATAGTAATCCGCATCCCGGAGCTTCGGCCGGCGGTGGCGGACAATGGCCGTCAGAGTCGGATAGAGCACAATGGCGATCAGGCCGCCGGAAAAGCCGTTGTTGTAGAGGTTCAATCCCGCCACCGGGCCGCCGGTCTGCAGCACCAGCGCCGAGTGGATGAAACCCGCCAGTATACCGCACACCGGGCCGAAGTGGCCGGCAACGGGGGCCAGCGTGGTCCCGAACAGGCCCGCCAGCTGGAGCGCCGGGTAATTGGGTTCGTAATGCATACCATAGGCCCCCAGCCACACGCCGAACATCACGGGGATGATGTTCCGGGGATGCTTTCCGAAGGCGGAAAAACCCATGATGGTGAAAATACCGCCCAGAGTGGGGCCGTTGAGGTCGCCCCCTACCAACAGCACATAGGCAATGCCGATCAGACCATTGATGCCGATATTCACCATCACCGGTCCGGCGCCGAACATACGCAGATAATCGTTGGGCGCCCGGCCTGTGGTGCTCAGCAGGCGCCGATATCCGGCCCACACGGCCCATGTGGGATCGCCGCAGCCGAAGGTGCCGATGAGGATGAACACAACGCACAGGGCGCCGCAGGCAAGGCTCAGTTCAAAATTGAGACCCGTGGACCAGTAGAGCACGGAGTCCGGCTTGTCACCGAAGGCCGTCAGGATCGGCACCACCATCATGGCGAACAGACCGCAGGCAAAGCCCATGTTGTAGAGGTTCATGCCGTTTTGTATTTTATAGGTGTAGGCCGACAGGGATGGCAGTAAAAAGCCCACCAGAATACCGGTGAACACGCCCAGCGGCAGGCTGGCGTGAACGCTGCCCAGTGCCATATAGCTCACCAACGGGGCCAGCGCCGTCGCCAGCAGGGCCACGGAGGCATACTTGGAAAACGGCTCCTTCTGATACCGGGCATACAGCCATGTCCCTAAAATGATGGGCCAGATGTTGAACACATTTTTTTCCAAACAGGGAGAAGCCCGCCATCAGCCCCATCTCCACAATGGTAAAGCCGTTGAAGGGGTCCTTGGCCAGCTTGATGATGAGAATGGAAATGATGGTCACCAGTCCCGCATTGACAAAAGCGGCGGCAGGGCCCGCAATATGGATATAGTCTGTGATCAGAAGATCCTGCATGGTGACGATCTTCCAAAGCCCCGACAGGAGCTGTTCCGGATGGCCCATGCTGAGACCAATGAGCATCAGCACAACGGAAAACGCAATGGTCCCCGGAAAAAATATACTGATAATAGCGGCTCGTGTTCACGGGTCTCCTCCTGCTTCTTAACGATTTCTTAATACGCCAAATTTATTATACTGTGGTTTTGCCTCGACGGCAACCCAATTCGTGAAATTTTTCACCAGTTCAAAAAGTTTACACTTGCCTTCAGCGTGTCGAAAAAGTCTTTTCGCCCCGCATGGGGCAGGAATACACCGTCGGCCCAGCCGGTTTCCGTGTGCTTTGCGCCCGGAAACCGCAACGGGTCGAAAAAATCTTTTCTTCCCGTTGCCCTTATTATCAGAACTTGTAAAAGTTCTGATAATATTTGATTTCAATGGTGCGGGACACCCCTCTTGGGTTTCCGCACACACCCTTTCTTTCCGTCGCGGAAATCTCCATTGGCGGCACTTCGCCTGTTTCCCCTTCTTGGGTTTCCCGCGCACACCCTTCACCCGCAAGGGGTATGCGGCATCCGTAGAGCGGCAAAGCCGCTAACGGCTGCCCTACCTTACCATCACAGAGAATTTACCATTTTATTGACAGTCTCTTGCTTTTTTATTTCAGACAGTCTATGCTGATTTTATACCATTCACGATTCTCTACATCCGGGAGGTGCTTATATGGACCGTTTTGCCATCGTCTCAGGAGACATTACCACGTCCGATGCGGAAGCCATCGTCAATGCCGCCAACCCCACCCTGCTGGGCGGCAGCGGCGTGGACGGTGCCATTCACGCTGCCGCTGGACCAGAGCTGTTAGCAGAATGCCGGACCCTTCACGGCTGCGAGACGGGCCGAGCCAAACTGACACAGGGGTATCGGTTAAAGGCCCGGTATGTCCTTCACACCGTAGGACCCATCTGGCAGGGCGGCGGGCATGGCGAAGCGGCGGCGCTGGCCGCTTGCTACCGGAGCTGTCTGGAGCTTGCCCGTGAGCACCGCATTGATTCCGTGGACTTCCCCTCCATCTCCACCGGGGTCTACGGATATCCCATGGCGCAGGCGGCTTCCGTGGCGCTGAAAGCCATCATGGAGGATCTTCGAACCCATGACCATCCCTGTCGGGTGCGGATGGTCTGCCACACGGAGGATGCCGCGAGCATCTACCGCCAGACCTATAATCTCTGGTACGCGGAAACGAAAGAAGACCGGCTGTAAAAGCGCATATTCAAATTCAAATGAAAAGGAGCGGCAAAGCCCGCTCCTTTCAGCGTGTCGAAAAGTCTTTCTCCCGCTGAGCCAGTTTTTTTCAGAACTTTATAAAAGTTCTGAAAACTAAGGATTTCAATGGCACAGGACACCCTTCTTGGGTTTCCCGCGCACACCCTTCCTTTCCGTTGCGGAGAATCTACCTCTTTATCGACAGCCTCAAAGGAGCGGCAAAGCCGCTCCTTTTTTTGATTGAATCCATTCTAACACAAACTCACTGTGCGTCGATTTTCTCCTTCAGCTCTGTGAGATACATCCACCGCTCTGTTTTTTCCTCCAGAGCGGCTTCCAGCTCCGCCTGTTTGGCCTGCAATTCCTGGAGACGCACATAATCGCTGCCGCAGTCCCCCTGGGCCTCCTCGCACTCCCGGATCTGCTGCTCCAACGCGGCCAGATCCTCGTCGATGGTCTCGAACTCCCGCTGCTCCTTGAAAGAGAATTTCAATTTCCGCTCCCGGGGCCGCTCCTGAGCCGCCTTGGGCTTTTCCGCCTTGGCGGGCGCTTCTTCCTCTTTCCGCTTGGCCTTCCAGTCAGACCAGTTGCCGCTGTAACGCAGCACCTCGCCGTCCCGCACCTCAAAGACCTGCTCCGCCAGCTTATCCAGCAGGAAGCGGTCATGGGACACGATAAGGATAGGCCCCGGGAAGCCCTGCAAATAGTCCTCCAGAATAGAGAGGGTCATCACATCCAGATCGTTGGTCGGCTCGTCCAGCAGCAGGACGTTGGGGGCTTCCATCAGCACGGACAGCAGATAGAGCCGCCGCCGCTCTCCGCCGCTGAGCCGTCCCGATGGGGACCGACTGCAAATCGCTGGGGAAGAGGAACCGCTCCATCATGGCCTTGGCGGAGAAGGTGCCCTCGTCGGTGCGGACCTCATCGGCGATGTCGTGGATAAAGTCGTAGACACGCTGGTTCAGGTCCAGCTCCCGTCCCTCCTGGGAAAGTGGCCGATCTTCACAGTGGTGCCGATGTCTACACTGCCGCTGTCCGGGGACAGTTCCCCTGGCAAACAGCCGCAGCAGCGTGGATTTTCCGGCGCCGTTGTGCCCCACGATGCCGATGCGGTCATTCCGCAGCAGATTGTAGGAGAAGTCGCGAATAACCGATGCGGCTCTCGTAGGTCTTGCTGACATCGTGCAGTTCGATCAGCTTTTTACCCAGACGGCTGGACGCCGCAGCCATCTGCACCGTATCGTCCGTTTCCGGGGCGTCCTGATTTTTCAGTGCCTCGTACCGCTCGATCCGGTCCTTGCTCTTGGTGGTTCTGGCCCGGCAGCCCCGCATGATCCACTCCCGCTCCGTCCGCAGGATGGACTGGCGCTTGCGCTCGCTGGCCTCCGCCATCTCCGCCCGCTGATCCTTCAGCTCCAGATATTTGGAGTAGTTGGCCTCGTAATGGTACAGCTTGCCCCGGCTCAGCTCCGTGATGTGGTTCACCACCCGCTCCAGGAAGTAGCGGTCATGGGTCACCATGACCAGGCCGCCCTTGAACCGGCGGAGCCAGTCCTCCAGCCACGCGGTCATCTCCGCGTCCAGATGGTTGGTGGGCTCGTCCAGCATCAGCACATCCGCCGGGTGGATCAGGGCCGCCGCCAGGGCCACCCGCTTCCGCTGGCCGCCGGAGAGAGTGCCCACCCTCTGGGCGAAGTCTGTGATGCCCAGCTTATTCAGCATGGCTTTTGCCTCATACTCGTTCAGCTCCCGGAATTCCTTGGGGAAATGCAGGAATACCTGCTCCAAAACGGTGGCGTCATCCTCCATAGGGGGATTCTGCTCCAGCAGGCTTACCTGCACGTTGGGATTCCGGGAAATCGTTCCGGCGTCAGCCTCTAATTTCCCGGCCAGGACCTTCAAAAAGGTGGACTTGCCGGTGCCGTTGATGCCGATGACGCCTACCTTGTCCCCCTCGTTCAGATAAAAATTCACATCCTCCAACAGCTGGCGGCTGCCAAAGTTGATGGACAGATGCTCCGCGGATAAAAGCATAGCGGTTCTCCTTTGCGTTTTTTCTTTTTCCGTGCTATACTATATACTAATTTTTTGAAACCGGCAAGTGCCGATAGGAGGCTAAGCTATGAAAACCTGTCTTGTTTTGGAAGGTGGAGCCATGCGGGGAATGTACACCGCTGGGGCCTTAGATGTTTTCTACAACGCCGGAATCCAGTTCGACGGCATCATCGGCGTGTCCGCTGGGGCCGCCTTCGGCGTGAATTACCTCTCCCGGCAGCCGGGACGGGTGATCCGCTACAATAAGCGCTTCAATGCCGACCATCATTACATGGGGCTGATCCCCCTGCTGAAAAGCGGCAACATCGTGGATACGGAATACGCCTACGAAAAGGTACCCCGGGAGCTGGACCCCTTTGACGGCGACACCTTTGACGCCTCCGGCGTCCCCTTCTGGGCGGTGGTGACGAATGTGGAACCGGCCAGCCGGAATATATCCGTCTGGAACACTCCATGGCGCAGATGGACGCCATCCGTGCCTCCGCCTCCATGCCCTTCGTCTCCAAGCCGGTAAACATTGACGGCAAGCTGTATTTGGACGGCGGCGTTGCGGACTCCATCCCCTTCAGAGCCGCCGAAAGCTGGGCTTTGACCGGGTGGTGGTGATCCTCACCCGTGACAAAAGCTATGTAAAGAAGCCCATGAACCCAAGCCCATCGACCTGTGGTACAAGCATTACCCGGCGCTGGCAGAGCAGCTCAAAAACCGCCACAACGTCTATAACAATGCCCTTCGGGAGCTATTGAACTGGGAACAGCAGGGAAAGGCGTGGGTGCTGCACCCCAGCCAACCCATTGAGATCGGACGGCTGGAACGCCGCAGCGACAAGCTGCAAGCGGTGTATGATCTGGGAACCGGCGATGCCCAAGTGGCGTTGGACAGTCTCAGGACCTATCTGGCGCAAGGCTGATGGAGGTTCTCACCTACACCGTGACGCCGGAGGAAAACGGCGTCTGCGTCCGGCACATTCTGAAAGCAAAGCTCCACTTCTCCACCCATGCCGTAGCCCGGCTGACCCGCGCCGAAAACGGCATCCCCGTCAACGGCGTCCACGCCCGGACGGTTGACCCGGTGCATACCGGCGATGTGGTAGCGGTGCGGTCCGACGATCTGCGCCCTCCGAAGATCCTGCCCACGCCGGGAAACTGGCCCCTCCCATCGTCTATGAGGACGCCCACCTGATGATCCTCAACAAGCCCGCGGGCATGACGGCCCACGCCTCCAATTTCCTGCCGGATACCCCCACCGTAGCGGGAGCGCTGGCCTATCAGCGGGGGCGGACTTCATCTTTCATGTGGTAAACCGGCTGGATAAAGGGCACCACCGGCCTCATGGCCGTGGCCAAAAGCGGCTATATCCATGACCGCCTGCGGCGCACCCTCCACACGGATGGCTTTTACCGGGAATACCGGGCCGTGTGCGTGGGCTGTCCGAAAGCCGCCCGCCGGCACCATCGACGCGCCCATTGGCCGGGATGAGACCTCTGCCGTCCGCCGCATGGTCCGCTCCGACGGGCAGCGGGCCGTCAGCCATTACGAGGTCTTATCCCAGCGGGATGGTCTGTCCTTCGTAAAGCTACAGCCAGAAACGGGCCGCACCCACCAGCTCCGGGTCCACATGGCCCACATCGGCTGTCCGCTGGCCGGAGACTGGCTCTACGGCACGGAGGACCCGGACCTGATCTCCCGCCCCGCTCTCCACGCCTACGCGCTGGCCCTGACCCACCCGGTCACCGGCACTCACCTGTATTTCACCGCCCCAACTCCGGCGGACATGGAAAAATTGATTTAACGGAGGAACCACTATGCTCACATGGAATGTCACCTATCACTGCAAACCCGGCAAGCGGGAGGAATTTTTCAAGGCCATTTCCGATTTAGGCGTCCGGGCCTGTTCCATTCACGAGACCGGCAATCTGAAATACGACTACTTTTTTGGACGCTCAGGACCTGACGCGCTTCTGTTGGTGGAAACCTGGCAAACCCCGGAGGACCAGCAGCGCCACTGCGGGACGGAGACCTTCGCCAAGCTGCAAGCCTTGAAAACAGAGTTCTGCGATACCGTTACCATCGACAAATTTGATTATTAAAACGAGCCGTCCGGCAATGTGCCGGACGGCTCGTTCGTTCTTCTATTTTACGGCAGGTCAATAGGACCGTAGGTGTCTGCCAGTTCGCCGTCCACCAGGAACCGCACTTCCTCCACGCTCTCCAGCGACAGCAAGGGACTGTTCCAGCGCCAGAACCGCCTGAGACAGGGTCTCCGGCTCCGGCTGGCCCTCCAGCAACGCCGAGGACAGGCTCACATAGCAGATCTCCTTTCCAGCCACACCTTCCGGACCTTGAACCCCTCCGGCAGCACAGCGGAAAGGCCCTTGGTCTCCGGACCGTTTTCCAGTGCCCGCACCACGGCAGAAACCTGCGTATCGCCCTCGTAGAGATTCAGTGTTCTGGCTTCTGCCGTCAATGCGCCATCGCCGTTCACAAAGTACAGGGAAGCGTCCAGTGCCCACCACGTCCTCCTTCGGGACGGTCAGAATGTCACGGGCCAAAAACACCTGCCTGCTGCGGTAGTCCAGCTCCCGGCCCGCCACGGTGATCCGCACACGGGCCACGTCCGGCAGCTGCGTCAGCGTCAGGGTAATGGCATAGTCCGCCAGAGACAGTCCCACGCCGGAAAGGGTGCTGTAAGCCGCGGAGAGATCCACCCGCAGCTCCGTTCCCTTCTGCTCTGCAGAAAGCAGGGCTGTTCCCTTTGGGAACGGGCTCTTCAACGTGGGGTCTGCCGGGCCTTTCAACAGCTCCGCCACCAGCGCCGCTGCCAGTTCCTCCGTGGAGAGGCCGCCGTCCTCTAATGTCCGCTCCTCGGACCGGAGGGCGTCTCCGCCATCGGCGGAGCGCAGATCCCCGCTCCACAAAAATACAATGCATAGGCGCTGCCGCCGCTCTCCTGGCGGACGCCGACTTTTCCGATAGCGCCGCCGATCCCCATCAGCAGCACGGTCAGCATTGCAATGGCGATCCAGCGTTTTTTCATGAGCGATCGCCTCCTTCCGCCTCAGGCCAGCGAACGGTAAATACCGCGCCGCCTCCGGCGCGGTTGGCAGCCGACACCGTGCCGCCCCGTTTCTTTACCGTGTCCTGCACGATGGAAAGTCCCAGGCCGGTGCCGCCTGCGGCACGGGAACGGGCCTTGTCCACCCGGTAAAACCGCTCAAACACCTTTGGCAGATCCTCCTCCGGGATGCCGGGACCGTTATCCGCCACCGTCAGCACCACGTCGTGGTCCCTCATGTCGCAGTTCCACCCGGACCTTACCGTTTTTGCCGCTGTATTTCACGGCGTTATCCGTCAGGTTGTAGATCACCTGATGGACCTCCCCCTGGTGGCCGACACCCGGCAGTTTTCCTCCATGCGGTAGGTCAGCTCCGTGCCCTTCTCCTGGGCCAGCAGGCTCATCATCCGCATGACCTGTTCCAGCACCGGAGCCACCTCCACCGTCTCCGGTGCGTCCAGAAGGTCGCTGTCCAGCCGGGTCAGGCGCAGCAGGTCCTCGGTGATGCGGCTGAGCCGCTCCGCCTCGCTGCCGATGTCCGTCACAAAATCCCGGACCGTTTCCATATCCATCTGGTCTGTCTGCAAAATGGAATCCGTCAGCAGCCGGATGGCAGCCAGCGGCGTTTTCAGCTCATGGCTGGCATCAGACACAAACCGGCGGCGCAAGGTCTCCGTGGTCTGGAGCCGGTCCGTCAGGCTGTTGAATTCCTCTCCGATCTGGGCGATCTCATCCCGGCCGGAAATGTGGGTCCGATGCTCGTAAGCGCCGGCCCGGACCTTGCGGATGGCCGTCAGCAGGGTGCTGATCTTCCGGGTCAGCATCCGGGAGAGCAGGATGCTCAGCAGCACCACCGCCGCCGCGATACCGGCGGACAGCTTCAGGAGGTTGCTTGCAGCCCCTCCAGCAGCGCCGCCTGCTCTGTGTCATATTCGTAGGCGTACACCGCGCCGATGATCCGGTTCTGATACAGCACCGGAGAGGCCGTGCGGCTGCGGAAGGCACCGTCCCGGTAGGAGCAGGAAAAGGCGTCATATCCCTCAATGCCTGCACGATCTCGGAATAGAAGGTGTACTTTCCACACGGCGCTGCCGGTCTCCCGGGTATCGTAGAGCACCAACCCGGCGCTGTCTGTCACCAAAACACGGCTGAGTCCCGTCTCCTCCACCACTGCCATGGCAGCCGCCACGTTTTCCTGATTCAGCCGGTTCAGGCCCGCCAGAGAATACACCACCACCGACACGCTGCCGGTCATATTCGTCTCCTTGGAGCGGAACACCAGATCCTCGCTGACCAGCAGCGGATAGGTGTTCAGCAAAAGCAGCACCGCCGCGATGACGGCGATGTAGCTCAGTCCGAATTTGACTTGCAGGCTGCCCCAAAGGCCATGCGCCTGCTCTTGGAAGCCTTATCCTTTGAAATAGTAGCCCACTCCCCACTTGGTCATGATATGTTCCGGCTCTGCCGGGTTCTTTTCCAGCTTCTTCACGCAAACGGCGGATGTGGACGTCCACTGTGCGGTAGTCTCCGGCGTAGGCAGTAGCCCCACACCACGTTCAGCAGATTCTCCCGGCTGTACACCCGGCCAGGGATTGCGCATCAGCAGCTCCATCAGGTCATATTCCTTGGCAGTAAGCTCCACCGGTTCCCCGTCCCGAATAGCCACCCGTTCCTCGGTGTTCAGGTGAGCTTGCCCACGGTCAGCAGGCTCCCCGACTCCGCTGGACCCCCGGCCCGCCGCAGCAGCGCCCGCACCCGGGCCTTGAGTTCCAGGATGTTGAAGGGCTTGGTGATGTAGTCGTCCGCCCCGCACTCAAAGCCGATCATCTTGTCCGCGTCCTCGCTTTTGGCGGTGAGCATGATGATGGGCACGTTGGAGAACTCCCGGATCCGCATACAGGCTTCCAGCCCGTCCACCTCCGGCATCATCACGTCCAGAATGATCAGATCAAACCGCCCGTTCCGGGCCAGTTCCACCGCCGCGGCGCCGTCATAGGCGCACTCCACCTCATACCCCTCGTTCTCCAGATTGAATTTCATCCCCTTCACCAGCGTCTTTTCGTCATCCACCACTAAAATTCTCAAGTTTCCGCTCCTTTTATGCGCCATTGCTCACGGTGATGTAATCCCGCAGCTCCTCTAACTTCTTCTCGCCGATGCCGGAGACCTCCAGCAGCCCCTCCGGGCCTTCAAAGGGTCCGTGCTCCGTCCGGTAGTCAACGATCCGCTTCGCCAGCCCCTCGCCGATCCCCGGCAGCGTGGCAGGTCCTCTATCCCGGCGGTATTCAGGTCCACCAGCGTAACCTCGACCTCCTCCGGCGGCAGGGCGTGTTCCACCGTCACCGTCGCGGTGGTCCGGTCCCGGTAAGAGACCGTCAGCAGTCCGCCCAGAAACACCGCCGTCAGGCCCAGAAGGATCAGTTCCGTTCTGACAGCTTTTTAACTTCGCTCCCATGGTTGAACTCCTTTGACGAATCTGATATACTAAAAATGTCGAATCACAACGAATACGGTCATTGACGATTTCTGTCTCTACCAGTATACCATATTCTTCAGGAGAAAGATATGAAATTCAAACGCTTTATCTCGGTTTTTTACTTTGCACCTGCCTTACCGGGCTGTTTCTCACCCCCGCTGCCGGAGCGCTGGAGGTCCCGGACATTCAGGCCAAGGCTGCGCTGTTGGCGGACGTGAACACCGACGCCGTGGCCTATGCCAAAACATCCATGAGAAAAACTATCCCGCCAGCCTGACCAAGGTCATGACGGCTCTGCTGATCCTGGAAAGGTCAGCGGCAATGGGGAAATCAGGAGGTCACCGCCTCTGAAAACGCCTTCAGCGACACCTATTACCACGCGGACGGCAGCAGCGCCGGGATCAAGGCCGGGGAGGTCATGACGGTAGAAGCAGCTTCTGCAATGTATGCTCATCGTCTCCGCCAACGAGGCCTGCAACATTCTGGCAGAGTGGGACGCCGGCTCCATCGCCGCCTTTGTGGACGCCATGAACGCCAAGGCCAAAGCCCTTGGCTGCGAGAACACCCACTTCGTCAACCCCAGCGGCCTGCATGACCCGGATCACTACACCTCCGCCTGGGATCTCTACCTCATCACCAAGGCCGCCATGCAGTATCCGGAATTCATGGAGATCTGCGACAGCGCCAAGGCCGTGATTCCTGCCACGAATCTCAGCAAGGAACGGTCGCTGTACACCACCAACCATCTGCTGTCCAACTGGCGTGTGATCGGCTACCGGGATAAGCGGGCGCACGGCATCAAGACCGGCTCCACCAGCGATGCTGGGCACTGCCTCATCTCCTCCGCCCAGGAAGGGGAACTGCACTTTGTCAGCGTGGTCATGGGTGCGGGCGGATCGAGGAAAACGGCGTAGGCAACCTGCTGAACTTTTCCGAAACCTCCACCTCTTTGACTACGGCTTCAAGAATTTCGCCTACCGCACCATTTTAGAGGACAAGGAGATCATTCAGGAGGTGCCGGTGAGCCTGTCCAAAACCGACTATGTAACGGTGCATCCGCCAACAATGTGGAGTCCCTGTTTCCCCGTGATCTGGACCCGGCGGGCTGGATCGGGTCATCTCCCTGCCGGAGACCGTAGAGGCCCCTGTCACCGCCGGAATAAGCTGGGCACCATGGAGCTGCGGGACGGCGACACCGTCTATGCCTCCGTGGACCTGCTTTGCCAGCAGTGACGTGACTGCGGACAAGTTTATGGTATTCCGCCATAATGTGTCGCTGTTTTTTAAAAGCCCGCCGTAAAAACCGTGGCCATCGTGCTGGCGGTACTGCTGGTGCTGCTGGTGATCTTCCGGCTGACCGGTCTCAGCCGCCGTCGCCGTTACGGCCGCAATGCCCGCAGTTACAGCAGAGGCTACCGGGGCCGCAGACACCGCTGATCAAATTTCTCTCCATCTCAAAAAGAACACCGGGGCTTTCTTAAAAGCCTCGGTGTTTCAGCGTGTCGAAAAAACTTTTTCTCCCCGCTGAACAAGTTTTCAGAACTTTATAAAAGTTCTGAAAACTTAGGATCTCAATTGCGCAGGACACCCTTCTTGGGTTTCCCGTGCACACCCTTCCTTACCGTTGCGGAAAATCTGCTACTTTATTGACAGACTCAACACCGAGGCTTTCTTGAAAGCCTCGGTGTTTTCTTTCAGGAAGGTTACAGGTACTTCACCAACTCTTCCATGGGCTTGCGCAGTCCGTGGAGCTTGGCGGGATGGGTGCCCTCCGCGGGATACCCCAGAGGCAGCATGGCGATCATCTCAGACCCTCCATCTCCGGGAAGGTCTTGACCAGATCCACCGGCCGGAACATACCCACATAGGTAGTGCCAAGGCCCAGATCCGCCGCCTGCAGCATCATCTGGGTCACGGCGATGGTGGCGTCAATCTCGCCGTGATCCTTGCCGTCATGTTCCCGTGCCAGGACTCTTTGGGATCGTAGCCCACCCCAATGACCACAGGGGCGTGGAAGTGGCAGCCCATGCAGGCGTCCGCCTTCGCCATGGCCTCCTGGCTTTACAGCACGAAGATGCGCTGGGGCTGGTTGTTATGGGCGGTAGGGGCGTTGCGGCCCGCCTCCAGGATCAGGTTCAGCTTCTCCTGCTCCACCGGGCGGTATCAAATTTCCGGAGAGAGTACCTCTCTGCGGACAGCTTTTTCAAAATCCATTGGGATTCCTCCTCATTTGTTTGATCGTGCTGATTGTCAGCGTGTCGAAAAAGTCTTTTTCGCCCCGCTGAGCAGAATACCGTTTTTCCGTGCGCTTTATAAAAGGGGGGCCTTCTGAAAACTTAGCTCCAATGGCGCAGAACACCCTTTCTTGGGTTTCCCGCGCACTCTTCCTTTCCGTCGCGGAGAATTTACCACTTTATCGACAGTATTTGATTGTATCACAGTGCTTTTTTTTCTCCGCAATCCCTTATTTGTAATCTTTTACCCCCGGTTCCAAAAGCCGTTCTGCTTCAGCATGGCCTCGCACTGCTCCCGGCGGCGGGTATCGTAAAATTCGATATACTTCAGGACGTAAATATCCGTCACGATATACCGCTCCCGCCCCGGCTGGTAAATCGTGATGAAAGTCATTGCCCACATCATAGAGGATCCCCTCCCACGTCACGGTGCCTGGGTGCCCACCAAAAAAGGTGGCCACCACATAGCTGCCTTCGTTCCGGGATAGCATCCCTTTAATGGAACCTTTGATCCTCCTCCACGCTGAGGGGGTTCTGGATCACGTCCTCTGGCAGATCCGTTCGCATCCCCGGCATATTGCCCATGGGCATCATCTGTCCGCCGGGCATGGTGACGTATTCCGAACTCTCCGGTGACTGCCAGGGTGCGCATCACCAACGTTCCTTGCCTCCGTTTGTCCGCCGCCATTGATCTCCGCCTGCCAGTCGCTCCCGCCGGACGGGGCCGGCGCTGTCTGGTAAGTATTGAAACGCTGCATAGAAAACACCTCTCAAGTCTTGTAATAGGCATCTGTGGGGTTATAGAAGCAGTGATCCCCGATACGGGTCTGCCAGTAGCCCACCTCAGAGGGAAACCTGCTCCGGCACTGAGGGCCGAAGGGATTGTAGAACCACAGCGACTCCGCCACATCCGGGATGCGGTTGCCCGCGATGGCCCAGTCGGCAATGTCATAGTGGATCTGCTCTGGTCGCATGTTGTAAATATTCTGGGGGTTGTAGGCGCCCCGTTCCGTTTCCGAGGCGCATACGAACTGGTAGGGCTGGAAAATGATGTTGCGGATGCTGCCTCGGCCCACCCGGGCGTATTCGCCGCCGGTGGCGTGGACCCGGTTCATCACCACGCCCGCCACCGCTTTCATCCCTTCCCCGCCCGCCTCGCATTGGATCAGCCGCCAGCAGCTCCGGAATAAGCCATCGTTCATCATCCCCTGTTGCGTTCGGTCCGGATTCTGTTTCGCGCGCCAGCAGTGGACGGCAGGTCCCCCAGTCGGAATAAGCCATCTGCGCCATGGCCGCTTCCAGTCCGCGCGGCAAACTGGTCGGGGCAGGAGGTCCCTCTGCCGCCGCAGTTGATGCCCTTCAGACGGGCAATGGCCTCCTCTGCCTTCATGCCCTTCACCAGCGCGGGAAATACCCTGGAGGTTGCCGTTGCAGCCGCCCACCACCTGAGATCACGGATCACGCCCTGATCGTCCACCTCTACCGTCATGGCCCGGGAGCAGACGCCCCAGGGGCTGGAATGTATATGTCATATTGTGTTTCCTTCTTTCCTTATTCGTTTGGAAAACAGGATAACACAATTTTTTCTCTCTGCCAAGCCCGGTTTCTGATTTTTCTGCAAATATCGGAACCGGAGACGTCAATCCTGCCAGGCTTTTCCGTTTTTCTGCTCCAGGGTCAGCCGGTCCGCAATCATGGCGATGAACTCCGAATTGGTGGGCTTGCCCTTTGGAAACACTAACTGTATAGCCGAAATATTTTTGCAGGGTCTCCAGATCGCCCCGGTCCCAGGCCACCTCGATGGCATGGCGGATCGCCCGCTCCACCCGGGAGGGCGTTGTGGCATACCGCTTGGCTACCTCAGGATAGAGAACCTTCGTCACCGCGTTGATGACATCCATATCCGCCACTGCGATCATGATGGCTTCCCGCAGATACTGATAGCCCTTGATATGCGCAGGGACGCCGATCTCATGGATCACGGAAGTCACCATGGTTTTCAAACTGGGTAAGCTCTCCTGGGGCGCTTTGAGAAACAAACCCCGCATCTTATCCAGCAGTGCGGCCGTTTCAAAAGGCTTCGGCAGGAAATACGCCGCCCCAAGCTCGGAGGCCTCCATCAGCATCCGGTCGGAGACAAAGCCGGAGACCAGAATGGTCATAGGGGCGTCTCCCTGTTTCTGCAGTTGCCGCAGCACGCTGATGCCGTCCATGCCCGGCAGCATCACATCCATAACCAGAAGGTCCGGCATCCGTTCCTTTACCCGCTTCAGAATCTCATTTCCATCCCGCGCGATCTCCACAGAAAACTCGCCTGTCTTTTCCATTTCTTCCCACAGCAGCGTGCGAAATTCCTCGCCGGCGTCTGCCAGCAATACCGTCTTACGTTGATCCATAATGCACTCCCTTTTTCCCTAAATTTGCGACGGTTTTAACGGTTTCAAGTCGCGTTTTAGTTAAAATAGCACGTTCTCCTAACTTTTTCAATGAATCACAGCTAAATTTTCCAACAATCGTTCGACATTTTTCACGAGACAGCCTATTTTCCAGCACTTTCCGCGTTATTTTGTTCTTGTTTTTTCACAAAATATGGTGAAATCTGTCCAGCCTGTCTTTTTTTTGTGGTGGTTCTTTTCTTCTTCCACAAAATATGGTATGATAAGCCCAAGAAATATTTTGTCGCTTTTTCCGGATATAAAAAAAATTTCGTCGACTGCAACTACCGTATCCGACAGCGGATACTCCCGCTGTACGCTTTTTTGAGGGATCATTATGGAGCTTCTGCGTCAACAGCTCATCGCCTACCGCCCGTGGAACGAGCAGGAGGAACAGGACCGGGAAGAACTGCTCCGCCGTCTTGACAGCCACGAGGATCTGTACACCAGAGCCAATACCGCCGCCCATTTTACCGCTTCCGCCTGGGTGGTCAGCCCGGACCGAAGCCAGGTCCTGATGGCCTATCACAAGCTCTATGACTCCTGGGCCTGGCTGGGCGGCCACGCCGACGGAGACCGGGATCTGCTGGCCGTGGCGCTGCGGGAGGTCCGGGAGGAAAGCGGTCTCACGGAGGTCCGCCCCGTGTCCGAGGACTTGTATTCTCTGGAAATCCTGACGGTGGACGGCCACGAAAAGCACGGCCGGTACGTTTCCTCCCACCTCCATCTCAACGTCACCTACCTCTTAGAGGCGGACCCCCCGCCGCCATCCGTCCCAAGCCCGACGAGAACAGCCGGGTGGGCTGGTTCTCCTCGGCGGACGCTGTGGCCGCCCAGCGAGCCGTGGTTCCGGGAGTGGATCTACACGAAGCTGAACGATAAGCTGTCCCGTTTTTAAGCCGCTCCATCGGCGGATAAGTCAGCACATTTCCGCTCGAAACAACTCTCTGACACAGTGAATCGTGCGAAACAGAAACCTTTAGAGAAAACCCGCCTGTGCGGATATGCGTACCAAAGGAGGAGTGAACAGTGAAAGCATACGAGTACGTCAACATTCACATTGGAAAGTTTGTGGGCGCAGGATCGGAGGCGCACCGGGCCATTATCGACGAATACGCCGCAAGGGGCTATCGTTATGTCGGGTACATCCCCACAAATATCAACAATTACGGAAAGACAACGGACTTGGATCTTGTCTTTGAGCGGGACGCTTGACCTCTGGTTTGTGGGAGCCTCCATGCCAAAAAGGAACAGGGCGGGGAGAAATCATTTCTCCCCGCCTCGTCATTTTACTTTTTCTACACGTTTTCGCCTGCGTTCAGCATAGTTTCCATGGAAATTCCATATCCTTTTGTTGCGTCGGAAAGCAGCACATGGGTCACGGCTCCCACCAGCTTTCCGTTTTGAAGAATGGGACTGCCGCTCATGCCTTGCACGATCCCGCCGGTGGCGGCGATCAGGTCCGGGTCCGTGACGGAGATCACCATTTCCCGACCGTCAGAGGCATTTGGGAGCCGTTTCAGAAATTTCAACGGCATACTCCCGCACCTCGTCCCCGGACACATTGGCCCGGATCGTTGCCGGTCCCTCCACGGCATCGCCCACCGGCAGAGCCTCGCCCGCCGCAAGGGTGCAGTCCGCCGGAAGTGTGCCGAAAATGCCGCAGTCGGTGTTGGCGCACAGAGGGCCAAGGTCGCCGGACAGGTCAAAATTGCCCCGCAGTTCCCCGGCGCTGCCGCTGCTCCCCTTCTTCACCGCCTTCACGGTGGAGGGCAGGATGGAGCCGCTGCCGAAGGGCATCAGAGCCATGGTATCGCCGTCGGTGATCCCGTGTCCCAGCGCGCCGAAATCGCCGGTCGCGGGATCGTAATAGGTCACGGTGCCGATGCCCGCCATGCTGTCCCGGATCCACGCGCCGATGCAGCAGACGCCCTGTTCATTCCGTTCCGGCTCCACAGAGAGGGTCAGGGGCTGCCCTGCCGCTTGATCTCCAGCGCCGTGGCGTCCGTTCCGTTTTTTTTGCAGCAGGGATTGGAACTGCTCCGTGGAGGTCACGGCCTGCCGCCGCACTCCACGATCACGTCGCCGGTTTCAGGCCGCAGGTCCGGGCCGGAGTACCGCCCTCCGGCAGTTTTACCACCACCACGCCCTCGGGCAAACAGCTTCACCCCTACGGTGTGCCCACCGGGATCAGACTGCGTCTCTCCGCGGCAGCCGGCCGTGGTACACAGCAGCACGGGCCAGCACCAGTGCCGCCCCATGCCGCAAGGGGGGTCCCTTGGGGATCTCTTCATACAACAAGTCATCACCTTTGGCAGGCCGCAAAATTCACATACATACCGTATTTTTTTTGTGAAATTCTACGTTTTGTATTGTGTTTTTCCTCTATTTGCGGCAGTCTGCCTGTTTTTTCATCCGTGTCGCGCCGTTCCGCTTCACGGACAGACTTATCCTTCCCGACGCGGCAAAAAATCCCGACAAAAAGGGCAGCAGCGCCAGCCAGATCACGATGACGCTTTAAGGCATAAGGCAAAAACAGACGCAGGAAATTCCTGCGTCTGCTGGTAGAAGCTTCAATTTAAAAATTTCACCAATCCCGGCGATTGAAAATTTTGAAAATGTCATCGAAGGGATCTTCCTCCGGTTCAGCGGGCTTTTCCTCCCGGAGCAATGGGCTCAATGGGTGCAAAGGGTGCCTTGGGCTGCTCATCCTTCTCCTGACCCTCCAACTGAACGGGAGGCTTTGCAAATGCCGATCTTAGGCAGCTCGTCAGCCGGGTTCTTATCAAAGCCCGTAGCGATGACGGTGACCCGGATCTCGTCATCCAGCGTCTCATCGAAGGTGGCGCCGAAGATGGTGAGGGCATCGGGATGGACGGCCTGCTGCACCAGAGAGGCCGCCTGTTCCACTTCTTCCAGCCCGATGTCCATGGAGCCGGTAATATTGATCAGCACGCCCTTTGCCCCCTCGATGGAGGTCTCCAGCAGGGGCTGGAAATGGCCATACGTGGCGGCCTCCTCGGCCTTGCCCTTGCCGGCAGCCGACCCACGCCCATGTGGGCCATGCCGGCGTTCTTCATGATGGCGGTGACGTCGGCAAAGTCGAGGTTGATGAAGCCGGTGTCCCGGATGAGGTCGGAGATGGACTGCACCGCCTGACGCAGCACATCGTCCGCGATCTCAAAGGCGTTGGCGAAGGTGATCTTCTGATCGGTGGCAAGCTTGAGGCGCTCGTTGGGGATGATAACCAGGGAGTCCACCCGGTCCTTCAGCTCCGCGATGCCGGCCTCGGCAGCCTGCATCCGCCGGCGGCCCTCAAACCCGAAGGGCTTGGTGACCACGGCCACGGTGAGGATGCCCATTTCCTTGGCGATCTCCGCCACGATGGGGGCACCGCCGGTGCCGGTGCCGCCGCCCATGCCGGCGGTGATGAACACCATGTCCGTGTCCTCCAGCGCCTTGGCAATCTGGTGGCGGCTCTCCTCCGCGGACTTGCGGCCCACCTCGGGGTCAGAGCCTGCGCCCTGCCCGTGGGTCAGCTTTTCGCCGATCTGGATCTTATATGTAGCACTGGAAACATTCAGTGCCTGCTTATCTGTATTCACGGCCACGAACTCCACACCCTTGGTGCCGGAGCGGACCATGCGGTTAACTACGTTGTTGCCGCCGCCGCCTACGCCGATGACCTTGATGTTGACCACGGACTCGGGGCCGGTTTCCAATCCAAATGCCATAGCGGTGCCTCCTGCTGTCTTTTGTACGAAAGGGCGGCAAGCCGCCCTGTAAATCACAAGTTATAGTGTCCCAAGCATAGTGGGATATGATTATCTATTGTATGCTATTTTCCCGGTGAGGTCAAGGGTTGCCGGAGATTTGTTTCCGATTTTTTCGGCGTCTCCCTCCCGGCTTCCTCTTATTTTCTGGTATCCTGATCAAATATGACCTGACCGTCCTCCTGCCGCATATCAAAGGTGCCTGTCATATTATCTTGAATCTTGTCGCTGTTGATGGCCAGCTCCAGCACCCGCAGCTTGTAGGAAAAGTCCGCCTGATAGGGCATTTTCACCGTAAAGCGGTCCATATAGTCCATAGAAATATAGGACGCCTCCCAGATGGATGGCATCCACCTTTGCCAGATCTCCCCGTTTCATCCAGCACAGCCAGCAATTCCAGCAGGCTTTCCCGCCGGGTCTCATAGGCCGTATCCACAGCGATCTGGGTTCCTACGGAGGGGGGACAGCAACTCGCAGCCGTCAATGGTGGGATGTCCTGCGGCGGTATCCGTCTGCTCCACGATCTTTCCGGCGGGGCTCATCAGCCACACCGTCCCGTCCTGCGCCCAGGCCAGAGGATCTCCGCACTCCTGCACCTGGATCAGCAGGGTATCCGGCAGCTTCCGCTGAATACGGGTGTTTTCGATCTCGATATAGGGCAGGGCCTCGGCGATGTTCCGGATCACCTGATACTTGTTCAGCAAAAAGAGGTTGTCACCGTCCTCCACGCCGCTGGCCTGACGGATCTCCGCCTCCGTATAGCGCTTCTCCCCAGTGATGACCACCGTATCCACCCGGAAAAACAGGGTGATGGCGGCCACAAGGCAGCCGCAGATCAGGAATACGGACAGCAGCTTATAGAGGAAGCCGCTGCCTCCCCTTCTGCGCCGCCGCGCCGAGCCTCTCCGTCTTGCCATGATGGTTCTCCTTTACAGTCTGTCTCTCAGGGGGAGGCCGTCTCCTCCACCCGCCGTATATCCGCGCCCAGCGCCGCCAGATCATCCTCGATGCTCTGATAGCCCCGGTCGATATGGGTAATGTCCGAAATGGAGGTCTCTCCCTCCGCTGCCAGAGCCGCTGCGCACAGTGCCGCGCCGCCACGCAGATCCGTACACCGCACGGCGGCTCCGTGGAGCCGCTCCACGCCCAGCACCACCGCCGTCCGTCCGGAAACCCGGATGTCTGCTCCCATGCGGGCCAGCTCATCCACATGGCGGTAGCGGCTGCTGAACAGGTTTTCCTCAAATACCGCCGCCCCCCGGCACCGCAGCAGCGCCGCCATCAAAATGGCCTGCGCGTCGGTGGGAAAGCCGGGATAGGGGCCGTGCGGATGGGCCGGGGCGCCGTCAATCGTCCGGTACGGCGGCACACGATCCCGGCGCTGCCGCCGGTCACGTCGCACCCCGCCTCCCGGAGCACCGCCGTCACAGCGGAGAGGTGCTCCTCCCGTGCGTCCCGGAGAAAAGACCTCGCCCCGGCGGAGGCCGCCCGCACAGGTAAGGGCCGCCGCGATGCGGTCCGGCAGAATGGTGTAAAGTACCGCCGTGGAGGGGCCGTCCGCCCCGGATCACCACCGTGGATGTGCCCGCGCCGGTGATCTCCGCGCCGCAGGTATTCAAAAAGCCTTGCAGGTCTTCAATTTCCGGTTCTCTGGCGGCGTTGGAAAGCACCGTGACGCCCTCCGCGCCGCAGGCCGCCAGCATCAGATTTTCCGTGGCCCCCACAGAGGGGAACCCCAGCACGATCTCCCGCCCCGTCAGCTTTGCCGCCTTGCAGTGCAGGGTGCCGCCGGTATCGTCGATCTCCGCCCCAAGTGCCCGGAGGCCGGAGAGGTGCAGGTCGATGGGCCGGGGACCTAATTCGCAGCCGCCGGGGCTGGTGAGGCTTGCCTCCCCGCACCGGGCAAGGATCGCCCCCAGAAAGATCACGGAGGACCGCATCTCCCGCATCAGCGCGTCGGGAACATCGCAGCCGGTCATCCCGGCGGTGTCCACCTCCAACACATCCCCCGCCACCCGGCCTTGCAGCCCAAGGCTTGCAGGATCCGGATGGAGGCGTCCACGTCCCGCAGACGGGGACAGCGGCGCAGCTCCACGCTTCCGCCGGTGAGAATGGTAGCTGCCAGAATGGGCAGCACGCTGTTTTTCGCTCCCTGTATGGTAACTTCCCCTTGGAGGCGATTCCCGCCCCGGATCAGCAGTCGGCTCATATTATTGGTCCCTCCCGATGAAAATGGTATCACGGGCCATTCTATGGGGAAAGAGCAACTTCGGTTCCTGCCGCCGCTTTATCAAAAGGGCTAAACGCCTGCCGTTTTCTCGGATACAGGGCGCTTTCGCCGTCTATTTTTCGGTTTCTTTGATACTTTATCACGGCGATGGGCCGGTGTAAAGTCCGAAACAGTAAATTTACAGCAACTCCTGAACGGTTTCGTAAATTCGCTGGGCCGCATCCCGGATGCCCAATTCCGCCATGGCCGACGCCATGGCTTCCCGCCGGACATCATCATGCAAAATGCCTGCCGCCGTCTGAAAACAGCGCCTGCCCGGAGGAATCCTGCTCCAGTAAAACCTCCACGCCGCCGTGGGTCTCCAGCACGCGGGCGTTTTTCTCCTGATGATGGTTCGTCACATTCGGGACGGCACGAGGATCGCCGGCACGCCGAGCGCCGTCAGCTCGCTGACGGTGGAGGCTCCCGCCCGGCAGATCACCAGATCCGCCGCCCGCATCATCGGGGCCATGTCATAGATGTATTCCCGGACCTGCAGGGAGGGGTGGTCCTTCAGGTCCACGCCCTTCTCCGCCAATGCCTTCAGCACGGCAGCATATCCGCTCTTGCCCGCGCCGTGGATATGATGGAACGGCTCCTTCCCCGCCTCCAAAGCCAGCATATCCGCCATCTGGGCGTTCATGCCGGAAGCCCCAGAGACCCCAGAAGGAGACGATCAGCGGCCGTCCGTCATTGACGCCCAGCTTTTCCTTGGCCGCCTCCTTGGTCAGGGTGAAGAAGTCCTCCCGGACCGGGGTGCCGGTGACGGCCACCTTCTCCGGGTGCTTGTAGTGCTGGCGGCAGGATTCAAAGCCTACCATGATCCGCCCGGCGTAAGGCTCCAGCAGCTCCGTGGTCAGTCCCGGCACGGCGTTGGACTCATGGACCGCCGTGGGGATGCCCATTCTTGGCGGCGGCCTTCACGGTGGGATAGCTGGCGTAGCCGCCGGTGCCGATCACCGCGTCAGGCCGGAACTCCTTCAAAATAGCCCGGGCCTCTGCCGGGGAGCGGACCATATTGTAGAGGGACACCAGATTGTGCTTTGATCTCCGCCGGCTTGAGGGAGCGGTGAAAGCTGGAGATGTGAACGGTACGGAATTCGTATCCCGCCTTGGGGATCAGGTCCTTCTCCAGTCCCCGCTCCGCTCCCACGAACAGTATTTTGATCTGCGGGTTCTTCTCCGCCATCAGCTGCGCCACGGCAATAGCCGGGTTCACATGGCCCGCCGTGCCGCCGCAGGTGAAGATCACCCGGTCAATGCGCTTTTCCACCAGCAGCGCCCCTTTCCAAAAGATGTCAAAACAGGCCGAAAAGGCAGGTGTTTACCCTGCCTAAGGCTATCAAGAAAAACGGTAAGGAAGGATGTGCGCGGGAAACCCAAGAAGGGTGTCCTGCGCCATTAAAATCCAATATTTTCAGAACTAACAGTTCTGAAAATGTGTCAGCGGGGCGAAAAATCTTTTCGACACGCTGAGGCAGGTGTTTACCCTGCCTTTGTTGGCTTCATTTGCCTGGATACGCTCAGGATCACGCCCATCTCCGCCAGCTGGATAAGCAGGGCGGTGCCTCCGTAGCTGAAAACGGCAGAGAGATACCGGTGGTGGGAAGCAGTCCCGTCACCACGCCGATGTTCAAAAACACCTGTACCGCCAGCTGTGTGGTAAAGCCCACCGCCAACAGCGTGCCGAACCGGTCACGGGTGTGGAGGGCGATCCAGTAGCCCCGGAGGATCAGCGCCGCAAACAGCAGCATGATGATCCCCGCGCCGACCAGTCCCAATTCCTCGCAGACAATGGAGAAGATGAAATCGTTGTGCTCCTCCGGCAGAAACAGGAATTTTTGTCGGCTCTTGCCAAGGCCCAGTCCCCACAACCCGCCGGAGCCGATGGTGATCAGGCTCTGCCGCAGCTGATAGCCCTTATCCGCGGCATCCGCCCAGGGGTCCAGCCAGTATATAACGCGGGATTTGTTATAGCCGATGACAAATAAAAGCCACATACACCATGCCAACCGCCGCGCCAGCGGCAGTGCCTACCCAGATCCAGTTGATGCCACCCACAAGCATCATGGCCGCCCCCGCGCCCAAAATCAGGATCGCGCCGGAGAGGTGGGGCTCAACGGCCACCAGGCCCGCCACCACTACCAGAATAAATGCGTAGGGCAGAACGCCGTAGCGGAAGCTGCGCATTTTGTCCTTTTTCCGGGAAATGCTGTCGGCAAAGTAGGTAATGATTGCCACCTTGGCGATCTCCGAGGGCTGGAACTGCACGCCGATCTTCAGCCAGCGGGTAGCGCCCTTGGCCGTCACCGCGATGGGGTTGTGGGGGATGATGACCAGAATCAGGAAGATCACGGACACATAGATTAAGGCTCTGCCCGCGCCGCGAAGCCGCTGATAGTTGAATTTACTGACCAGCAGCATCACCGCCGTCCCCAGTACGGCAAACACCGCCTGCCGCTCAAAGTAGTACAGAGGATTATGCCGGGGACGGATTCTCCTTTATAATAGGCGGAGGGAAAGCTGGCAGACAGCAGCATCACAAGGCCGATGGCCGTCAGCAGCAGCACCAGCAGGCAGAAGGTCATGTCAATGGGGCCTCTGGCCAGTTCCCGGCTCTCCTCCATCTTTTCCCGGCGGCGCTGCTTGCGCTCCTGAAGGGCCAGCTTCTCCTGATGGGTCAGGGGACGGCGGCGGGCCGTGTCTGGGTCATGGATGTTTCCTCCTTTCTCTCCGAATCAAGTCAAGGTCTTACCGGTTTACAGATAGCGGCCCCGGATGCCGTAATACGCCAGCAGGCAGAACACTGCCGTAATGGACACAAAGACCGTTACGATCTTCACCTCGCTCCAGCCGCACCGCTCCAAATGGTGATGCAGAGGGGCCATTTTGAAAAACCGCTTGCCATGAGTGGCCTTGAAGTATCCAACCTGTATAATATCGGATAAAGTTTCCAGAATGTAGATGATCCCCACCGGAATCAGCACCAGCGGCATATCAAAGGCAAGGCAAGCGCCGCCACCGCGCCGCCTAAAAACAGGCTGCCGGTGTCTCCCATAAAGCACTTGGCGGGATGGCGGTTATACAGGGCGTAGAAGCCCAGCAGACTGCCGCACAGGGCGGAGGAGAAAATTCCCAGCGTGGTGAATTTCCAGATCATAGCGGTTCCCATGAAGAACGGCATCACCACAGCGGTGACGCTGGAAGCCAGCCCGTCGATGCCGTCGGTGAGGTTCACAGCGTTGACGCAGCCCACGATGACGAAGGCGGCGAAGATCAGATACACGATCCAGTTGACCGTCACCGTCACGTTGACAAAGGGAATGTAGAGGTCATTGGTCAGCAGTCCCTCATACCGCATCAGGCAGAGGAACACCACCGCCGCCGCCAGCTGCAAGACGAACTTCTGCTTGGCGGTGAGGCCCTCGTTCTGATGCTGGCGGACCTTGCGGTAGTCATCCACAAAGCCGATGAGGCCGAAGATCAGGGCAAACAGGTACACATACAGATGGGCGAAGTCGCCGCTCAGCATCCGCTGCCAGCCGCAGGCAAAAGCGGCAATGCCGCTGCCCAGAATGAAGGCAATACCGCCCATGGTGGGGGTTCCGGCCTTGGAATTGTGCCAGGTGGGGCCGTCCTGCCGGATTTCCTGCCCGGCCTTCAGCTTCCGCAGCTCCGCCAGCACGAATTTGCCCAGAATCATGGTCAGCACACAGCCGGGCCAGTAACGCCACATAGATACCATGCTTTCTCCTTATCCCGGTCCTGACAGCTTCCCCGTCAGGGCCTTTCTTTGCTGACCGGCCGGTACAC
>VOFB01004042.1_pt1 | contig 25288 bp, 47 predicted proteins | sample 5384141 | NCBI WGS metagenome assembly VOFB01 (sample SAMN12384721, study PRJNA508395) | human gut metagenome | isolation source: healthy gut A | host: Homo sapiens | reverse complement strand
CATATTTTTCCGGTCACCGATTGCCTTCTCTTTATCAGCAACATATCCTGCATCCTTCCGCACCGGAAGGGATTCACCGGTCAGAGCGGATTCTTCCGTTTTTCATGCTGAAGGAAGCTGTCAGACGAAGATCCGCCGGAACCTGACACCCAGTCTCCAGCGCCACCACATCTCCTACGACCAGATCTGACGCATGAATCTCCCGATAGATTCCTGCCCGCTTCACGATTGCTCTGGGACTGGTCATCTGCTTCAGCGCTTCCAACGCTTTCTGAGCTTTTCCCTCCTGTATCACACCGACCACGCCATTTAGTACAATTACAACCAGAATAATTGCCGCATCCCCCATCTCATGCAGAGCCATGGAGATTCCCGCAGCCACCAGAAGAATGAAAATCAAGGGATCATTCAACTGTTCTGCAAACATACCGAACACCGATTTCTTTTTTCGGCTGCGCAAGAACATTGCTCCCCTGCTCCCTTCTTCTGCGCTCTGCCTCCTCTTCCGTAAGACCATGTTCCAGATCCGTATGCAGCTGCTCTTCCATCTCTTTCAGCGATAATTGTTCAAACATGCATTCCTCCCCCCTCATCTTGATCCGCTGCAGCATCTCCAGCCAACTTGTACCTTCAATCTACATCAGTTTATGCACTCCTGCGAATTGATATGAAAGGGAATCTGCTTCAACTTCCTCTAAAACGTGTTTAAGAATTACTTTTTCTCTTGAATGCAGCCAGCACAACCGCCAAAACGACCAGCACACATGGAACAGCAATATACGAAAACCTGTCCATAAAAATCATGTTCTGAGAACTTTTATAATTTTCCATCACAATAGCTTCTCCCTGCTGCTTATACGAGAGTTCATATTGTTGGGTTTGCTGGCTTTGAGGAGGTTGGTTTTGCGTTTCCTGCTCTCTTAATACTTCCATATTCAGATTTTCCTCTGCACTGTCCTCTACTCTGCTGCAAAAAAAAAAAAGCAGGAGAACATATCCCCCTGCCTATATACTTACTTTATCCTTATCAAATATCCTTCCTTTAGAAAACACAGCCATCTCAACCTGGTGTGCCGCCTCATTCACAGTTTCACCAAATGACTTGTCTGATTTTTCATCTGCTGCGTTGTCGTCAATCGACGTAGCCACCGCTACGCCTCATTCCTCCGCCTTAGCAGGCTGAAAATCCATTCTGCGTCATTTTGCTGAAAGTGAACGAGACAGTACACTAGAAAGAAGGAATTACACCTTCATCAAACAACCATTGACCATCTTCTTTTGTTACAGTAGTTTTTCAACTGCATCTGCTCCTGATAACTTTTCGTTTTATAGAAAAAGAAAAATTTCTTATTCACCTTGTCCGCGGCGTAATTGATTTCAATGTCCGCAGTCATTGCCTCACTTTTGATTTCGGACAGATGTGGTTACTCTTGTAACACTGAGTGTAGCGATTCCTACTTTCTTTTTTCGTTGAAAACTGACTTTCCAGATTTTCATATGCAGCTCTTGCCGCCTTCTGCGTTGCAGTATCAGCAGAGAAATAGCCGCTGATTTCCCCGAAGTCTTTGTGAGCTGCCGCTGCCCGGCAGATAGCATCTACCGCTTCCTCAACACGGTCACAGATTTCTTTCCCGGACTTATTACTTAACTGCATCTCTGGTATAAATTTCAGGCTCCTCTTCTCCGTCAGTTCAAAAATCTCCCGATAATCTTCCTTTCCCCGTTCTTTCAACTCTATCGTGTGATACCCCAAAAACAAATAGGGAATCTGATAGACCGCCTTCTCCTCATCCTGACTTTCTGTTAGATACTTCTCTGCCACCTCTGTGCCGTCAATCGAAAGCCTTGCCCTCTTCGGCACAGTGACAGATATATCCTGCACATATAAATCTTCCGGAAGAACATACCAATTGGAGAATACACGCAGTACACTGCTCCCTCGTTCCATCACAAGACTCTCAATATGAGCATCTCCATCATCCTTCAAAGAGTAATTCACCTGATAATTTACCTGATTACCATTCTTCCCCTTTTTGCGCATCATATAGGAAGTAATCTCTGGTAACTCCTGCTCATCGGTATCTTGATTTGTACGGTAAGACATGGCATTGACAAAATTCTGTTTACTTAAAAAATGAAGATTCCGGAAACACAGCAATCATACATACGATTCCAATCTCCCGCTGATTTTGCTTCATAATAAGCTCTTGCATTTTTCGCTGGTCCGTACATATAACTTCCTGTCATAAAGAAAACTACGATCAGCAACAAAAACACTGCACCATTTATGAGCATCCCCCGAACCCAGGGCTGCCGTCCTTTCAACCACTGTATTGGCGAAAACTGCCGTATTCTCTTCTGTTCTTCCATCTTATGCCTCTTCCTTCCTCTTCATATACTGACACACGTGCTAATCCGGTCTTCCCGAAGCCTTATAAGTGTCTATGTTATCATTCACCTGCCGATAAGCTTCGTCTTCCTCGTAATACTGCTGCACATTCTCCTTGAAATCATGAATGGTAGCCTTCACACTGGCTTTTTCCTCGACTGAAATAAAAATAGACAGATAATCATTGCCAGTACAAACCCATTCACAATAAAAAGCAGTCCATTGATCACCATCTGCGGGATCTCTTTCCTGGTATTCTTTTTATCTATATCCATATTTTTCTATGCCCTCTCCCCATTTGTCTTCCATATTTTTTCTCAAGCTGACCTCTAAACTTTATTTTCTATTCTATAATTTTCCCCTGAAAATAGCAACCCTCAAACCAAATTCCAGAACAGGCAATTATGAAACTCTTCCGGAGTTGGTTTAGAGATTCGTGATTGCGGCTGCAAACGAACAAAATGCAAAAAGGAGCCGCAGCATCAGACTCTTCCCGATACTCCGACTCCACATCCTTCTACTTTTTATTACTGATATCCTTTCACATAATCTCCCGTTACCAGGATTCCTCCCGGTTCCAGAGTCTCATCCTCATATTTCCAGGAAAACAGCACTTCTCTGCTGACAAGTTTCACCGGCTCATCCGAACAATTCAGCACAACGATATTCTTCTCACCGAAACCACTCAGCTTTTCATACACAATTACCCGTGGATTCGTACCCAACTCCGGAAAATGGAAATAAGGACTGATAAAGCAGCTATTTTCCTCCGCAGCCGAATCAGCTTACGTATCGTGTCCATCCGGTCGCGGTAGACGCCTTTCTTGATATCATCCCACGGCATACAACGGCGACAGTCCGGATCATGTCCGCCAGGAAGAGCTACTTCCGTTCCATAAAAAATACAGGGACTTCCGGGCATTGTAAACAGTACGGTAAGCTGTTGATAGAAAGAATCTTTATTCTCCCACCCTGGTAAACAACCGATCTGTATCATGAGAATCCAACAGATTGAATAATGCCTGATTATGTGCTTCCCGATACATCGTATAACTTCTGTTTACCATGTGTGCAAAATCCCGGTTTGTCAACTGGCGGTCAACCCAGAAATCATTGATACTCTCCGTCAATGGATAATTCATAACTCCGTCATACTGTGTACCGTCCAGCCATTCTCCCATCATGCCAAATTTCCCCAAGCAGATACAAATCCGGTTTTAATGCTTTCATCTTACTCCGCAGGCTACGGATAAAGGAATGGGAAACCTCGTTGCCCACATCAAACCGAAGTCCGTCCACACCATATTCTTTTACCCAATAAATACAGATATTTGTCAGATAATTTACGACTTCCGGATTATTGGTATTCAGCTTCGGCATAGCTTCATGGAATGCAAAAGAATAGTAGCGTCTGTCTCTGGTGCTTCCGCCTTCCTGTTCTAAAAGGCCACTTATTTATCATGAACCAATCATAAAATCCGCTGTTCGGACCATACTGGACAACATCCTGCCATTTGGAAAACAGCGCACCGCAATGATTGAATATATCAATCATAATCCGGATACCTCTGCGATGTGCCTCTGAAATCAGCTTGCGGAAAACCTCCTGATCGCCAAATGCCTCATCAATCTGATAATAATCCCTGGTATCATACTTGTGCGAGGAAGGCGAATCAAAAATCGAGTCAGATAAATACCAGTGATTCCCACCATCTGAAGATAATCAACTTCATCAAAATTCTTCCAGATCACCGCCGAAAATTCTTCATTCGTTACCGGACGAGTCTCCCACGGTTTCGTACCCGGTTGATTTCTATCCGGTTTCCGTTGCAGAATCTTTCTGGAAAAATCTGATACCAGACTGTACGCTGTACCCAGTCAGGTGTCATACTGATATCCGACTCATTCATCCATGGGCAGATAAAGTATTGGAGCATTCTTCCTTCTTTCTCCATCTGCTCTTCCGTCAGAAATCCATTTTCAAAGTAATAATAGTATTCCTCACCAGCTCTCAAGATAAAGTAATACTTCAGACGCTTATAAGGCGGACGCACAGTCGTTGTCCACCAACGCTGAAATTTAAGATCTTTTTAAAAAAAATCTCCTCTTTTGTTCCCTTCCACCGCTCTGCTCCTCCGGCAATTCCAGCCTCATACTGATCTCCGAGACCAACCAGACCTGCTCTACCTCGTATCCGGTCTTCAGATTAATAATCAATTCATCCTGGTTCTTGGGATAACAATACTGCCCCCCGCCCGATGATAAACTGCACCATAATTCATATGATAATCCTCTAACTTTTTACTCAGATATTTATGTTCAAATTCGTTGATGCTTATAGCCTGGTCTGCAAAGAATCCCTGCATCTTGTCACAACCCAGCTTCCCAGCTCGCGATATTGTTCCCAGTTCTCAACTCCAACCGCTGTCACCTGCCGATTCATCTTTTTACACAGGTCAACAATCACCCTGACTTTCAGATAATCCATCGTCCTTCTTTCCAACTGTCTGATCAGACTCCGGTCGATCTTTACCTCGTCAAACCATACTTGATAACAGGCAGCAATCGGTAGTCCGGGCACCATAATTACCAAGTATCAACCGGATTCCCATCTGGCAGAACTTCTGGCAGTTCTGACGGAAACACTTCCAGTTCCTGCCCTCATATGTTCCGGTAACCTTCAATAGACAGCATGGAAGCTGCACCCGGATATTCCTTCAGAATACGCTCTACCCGTTCCGAATATGCTCCATCCCCATGGTATGTCTGGAAAATTTTACAGAAACCTGCTGCGGCACAAGATACTCTTTCTGCCAGCGAACCAACATCCGGCAGACCTCCTGTAATACATACAAATCCAACAGATGAATCAGACCACCCCGCTCCAATTCCATCGTAAAATCATCACTCAACGCGCGCTCCATATGTTTTTACCAATGCTTCCACGCTGACGGTACGCCAACTGTCCATAGAAACCTGCGGTTGAAGATATACATGTAATTCTTTTCTGGAAATCGCTGTTCTTAATCCCAACATTCAATAGTAACCTCATTTTCCAACCTCCTCCGCATAAATCCATAAAAAAGTTCTTGCACTATCTGTTATTATAGTGAAAGAACTTTTTGTTGATATATCAGAATCATCAGAAATATATTACTTTTTTCACGTCCTTAGGCCCCAAAAAAGCTTTGATTCAAGGGGATTGCTTACTCAACCCCTTTACCTCTGTCACTTTGCTCCTTCAGACTATTCACCTCTTCTGTCAGCGCTGTCTCCGCCGTTTTCATACCACTCCTCTACAAATTCATCAAAATGCTTTCCAGACCTTTCTCCTGTAAGACCTGATGAAAATCTCCTCCCTCCATGCATCAACGCATCCGGCATTTTTATTCCTTGTCATCGGATAGTCTTCATTGACGTATTCAATTTTCACCTGAGCCAAGTTTTTCTACCGCTGTTACCCTTTGCCAGATAGCCCATGCATGATATCCGTTTGATCTCCTCCCAGATAACCCGGCACTTTTCTGCAATTAAATGATCAACTCCAATCCATCCCATCCGGTTACCTTACCATCCAGTGTGCCTTTTACATTCTCCGCACATCGAAACAATCCATCTTTATAATCCACGTTACTGTCAGAGGCAGTGCTTCCTGGTCTTACTGACATGCTGCGGTAAGCATTTACTTCTTCTGCCGTTTCTGAACCTGCGTTTTTGCATAGTCATAGAATGCTGTTAAAATCTTAGGAACCACCTCCGGATGTTCATATCCTTTCTCACCACTACACAGGAAATATGTTCATAGGAGGAAGGGGTTCTCACAAAATTATTCTCATCACACAGAACATAAGGCTGCCAGTCTGCACCCTGTCTTTCTCTGGAGCCTTGAAGGTAACCATATGGAAGCCACCACAAACCGCACACGGCACCACATGCTCCGGTATCTATCAAATTGATAATATTATTCGATGTTCGCAGCATAAAGCCTTCATCCAATACTCCTTCCATATAAAAGGTGATTTGCAAGTTCGAGCGCAACCTGAAAGAATTTATTATTCGGGTATTTGGGTCACAGAACCATAAACAAACTGTCCGCTCTCGTCCTTTCTCCATATTCCTGAAAGAATTCACCGTATTGAATATTGGCTGTACAGAAAATACCGGATCAGACTGCAGCTGTCCCGGTAATGTAAATGCTAATCCAACATTCCCTTCCGCACACTCTCCCGGATTCTCCTCCGCAAAAATCCGAATGATTTCATACGCCTCCTCTGGAGTCTGTGGCTCTGCAAGACCTAATTTATCCATCCAATCTTTGCGAAGCCAAAGCATACTTGTCCCATAATCCACTTCCGTGCCCGGCATAGCCATCAGCTTGCCATCATACGTATATTCTGCCAGCAAACCTTCACCATAACTCTCATACATATCCTTAATTCTCTCACTGGGTACACTGCTCGTACACTTGAGACAAATCCTCGAGCAGATCTTCCTCTACCATCCAATCCAGCAATGTTTTATCTGTCACCAGCATGACATCCGGAAGATTTTTTCTCCCACCAAAAACTCCAGCTTTTCCCTGATATTCTTCTACATTTGCCAGCTCAAATATATCTTTATTTTTGGACATTCAGAATCCGACGCAGATACCGGGTATAATTATTATTCTCGTAAGTATCTTCCGCCGGCATACCTAACCTATTCTGCGTACCCAACCTCCCTATCGTATAAGTTACCAATTCCGGATACTTCCCCAGAGGGGGTCTGCGCTTCCTGCCACAATTTCTCCATCGTCTCTTCGGTTAGATTCTCTGTCTCCTCGTATCCGCATCCTGGTAAAGAAAAAATAAAACAGCAGCCAACACTATGCTCCACTGTTCTCCAAAGCTTTTAAACCATCTTCTGTCAACTGGTCATATTCCTGCGTATATCCCTCATTGACGTAGACAATATTTGCCTGAGTTAACTGCTTAACAGCTGTCACCCGGGATGCATAAGCTGCCCACTGCCATCCTTCCGGCTCATCCTCTTCTAAATATTCCCTGCAGCTATTATAATATCCCTGCTCCAGCACTGTCAGTTCCGCATAATCCTTTTTACCATCGAATACATCCTGAATACTTTTGGTCACACGAAAAATCGCATCACTGTAATCCATATTGATAACAAAGGGAGTAGCGGTCGGATCTACATTCATTCCCAGATATTGACCTACCCTTCTGCCTCTTCTTTTCCATCGTACCTGGCATAATCAAACAATACTGACAAAATTTTAGGAATAATCTCCGGATGTTCAAATCCTTTTCGCGCCACAACAGAATAATGCCGTCCATAAGAAAGGGCCGTCTCTACATTTCCATTCTCATCAGAGAACAGATATGGTTTCCATTCTGCCTCCCCATCATAGATAGCAGAAAGCGGATTATTCGGCGCCCACCACCAGCCAAAAAATGCACCGCTCTGTCCATTACTAAGCAATTCTGGCAGATTTTTTGGCATTTCGGATCATAAAATTCTGATCCAACACCCCATCCTGATACTGCTGATGTAAATCTTCTAACGCCCTTTTCATCTCCTGGGTCACAGATCCGTAAACCATATTGCCATCCTCATCCTTCAGCCACTTTCCAGGATAAGCATGATACCAGCAAAAAGATCGGATCCAAAGAAAAACATTGATCCGACTGACCCACCATGGATGGATCAAACACCAATCCTACATTACCCTCCGGATGTCCGCCGGGATTCACTTCCGTAAATTTCTTTATGATATTCATGGCTTCTGCCATCGACTGTGGTTCTTCCACCCCCAGCTGATCAATCCAATCCTTACGAAGCCACAGAAGTGCCGGACCCGTATAGACCTCTGTTTCCGGAAATGCCATAAGTTTCCCATCATATGTAACAGCCCCCAACTTATCTTCTCCGTAACTTTCGTACATCTCCTTCACGCGGTCACTGGTACAATTTTCATAAACCTCTGTCAAGTCCTGAATCAAATCGTTCTCCACCAATGTGTCCAGAACCTCATCGCTGGTCACCACCATAATATCCGGAATCCTCCCATCTGAAACTGCCATAAGTTCCAGCTGCTCATACTGGCTGTGATCCTGTCCCTCAATAATATCCCAATTCTGGATATTCAGCATCTCTTTGATATAACGGGTATAGTTGTTATTTTCATAGGTATCACCCTCTGGCATGTTCGAGTTATTCTCCGCTGTCACTTTTCCCAATGTATACGTCACCAGTTTCGGATATTTTCCGAATGGAGTCGTCATTGCATTCTTCCACGCTGCCTCCTGTTCTTTATCCGTCTCTGTCTGACCGCCCGTCTCTCTGGTCTCTTTTTTCGTTACTCATATTTTCACCCGGCAGTGTACAGGCTGCCAGCATTGAGAGGATTGTTGCCCCTGCAACACCCCTTATCATAGATTTCTTATATATGCTCATCAGAAACACCTCTTCTCACAACAGGACCGTCCTTTGCTATATGGATTTTACTCTGGTTCCCTCCCCGGATAACTTTCGATGTGCAGCACATAACTCTCCCCATACAATAATGCCAGTCGATCATTTACATTCTTTACTCCATATCCGGTAGCATGAGTCTTCACCAGATTCGAAACCATACCCTCATTCATTCCTACCCCATTATCCTGAACCGTCCAGACAACATCTTCCTGATTCTGCTGACAGGAAAGAACCAGTCTCTTCTCTCCATCCTCTTTCATATCAAGACCATGTTCCAGTGCATTTTCAACAAGCGGCTGCAAAATCAGCTTTGGCATCTGATAAGATCCCACAGACTCATCAATCTGATATTCCACCTCGAACTCATAATCGTGCATCATCAACTGAATCTCCAGATAAGATTTTATATTCAAGACCTCCCCGGCGATTGTGATAAAGTTGTTCCCTTTGTTCAGAGTCGTCCGATAGAAATCCGAAAGCGCCAATGTAATCTTACTGATATCCTCCTCACCTGCACTGATTGCCTTCCAGTTAATCATAGAAAGCGTATTATACAGAAAATGGGGATTAATCTGTGCCTGCAATGCCTGCATCTCCAACTCCTGCTGTGTAATCTTACTCTGATACACCTCACTGATCAGACGCTGAATCTGGTTCAGCATCTTATGAAAACTCCGGATTAAAATTCCTACTTCATCCAAACTGCGGTCTTCCACATTGATTTTCATATTTCCTGTATCCATCTGATTGACACAGGTAGTAAGATTTTCAATCCGTTTTACCAATAAGCCACTCATAGCCTTGCTGATAACCAGGATGGAAAGCAAGCTGACAATCACTACAAAAACAATTCTGCCCAACATTTCATAAAATCCGGAATAAATTGCCTCTTCTCCCATATAGATATAAATATATAAGGGAAGATCCTGAATTCGCCGCTTCATATAACGATAGCTGCTTTCAATCTCCTCGACACCCTGTACTTCACTTTCTTCATCCCCTAATGCATTGCAGAACAGCGTCTGGTTCTTCTCATCCACCAGTAGGATTCCTGCCCCTTCTTTCTCAAAATACTGTAGCGGCTCCATCAGCCGGTTCAGCTCACAATAAATACCCAAATATGCCTCCATTGTTCTATATCCGGGAAAACTCCGTATTGCAAGAATCTCGTCGTGGTTTTCATCCGGCCACACCCAGATTGCGTCTGATGCCTGCCGTAATTGTTTAAACCAGTTTTTCCCCTGAATATCAGCAAGCGGAGCCAACGTAATATCATGGGGAATCTTAATATCTTCTGAAAAGATAGTAATCTTCTTGATACTGTCATGGTAGAATTTGGGTGTGTTCAGAATTGGATCCACGACATTAACATAGTTACTGTAAGACGCATAGTCCTGTGTCTGTTCCCGATCCAGAATCTCCTGTAAATCGCGGTCAAATACAATATAATTCAATAAGTTGGAGTAAATCTCAAGCTGCTTATCAATCGTTGCGCTCGCCTGATTCAGAGATACTTCCATAGATTCATATTCCTTCTCCCCAACAGTTCACGGAATCCATATATCATATAACCGCCGATAATAATAACCGGAAGAAGCCCGACCAGAATCAGTACCAGATTCAACTTTCTCCGGTACTTAAGATTCCGAATCCAGTCTACTCCTTTCTCAATCCACCTCTTCATATTCCGCTTCGCCTTTCCGATACTTATCCGGACTCATACCGCAGTACTCCCGAAAACTCTGGCAGAAATAAGAAACATTGGAAAACCTACCCGCTCACAGATCTGAACAATTTTCATATTCGTACCCTTCAGCAGTTCCTTCGCTTTTCCATCCGGCACTGCTTGATGTACCGGCTTAGGTTCATACCTGTCTCTTTTTAAAGATGTAACTGAGATATCCCTGGGAAAGATATACTTTTCCCGCCAGCTTGTCAATGCTCAAATCCTCATCCACATGGTATGCGATATACTGCTTCACCTGATCAATATCGCTTCGCACCCCATTCTCCGTCTGAATACTCTTGTCTTCAAATTCCTGAATACATTCCTCCACCAACTTATGGATTGAACCCAGATTTCCTGCCTGATAGATTGCTTCCACTGTCTCTCTCATCTGCGTACTTCCGGATGCCTGCATGCCATCATAAAGATCTCTCACAAGCTCCGAATAGATAAACTTCACATACATCTGTGAATCCATACACTCTAACCGAATCTGCTCCTGTAATTTTCGATAGTTGTCCCACAGATGAGCGATATCTTTCAGCTTAATATTCTCCCGGATCTTCTTCTGATAGTCTGCCCGCTGCTCTCCCGGACTGCTCTGTTCACTTTCCGCATCATGCAGAAAAATCCACTCATCCGAACAGTAAAATTTATTCTCCATCTGGCTCTCCAGATCCTGATATGCCTTCGGAAGCGCCTCTATACTTTGCAGTTTCTTACTCACTGCTATATAACATTTTACACCGTACTGCTTCAGGATAATTTCATAAATCGCCTGGGCAATTCTCGGATAATTATCCGTGGCACTCTGATAAAAGATCAGAAGCATCTGATTCATATTCAAATCCAGATACTCGATCTTTCTTCCCATATCTTCCTGCAGACGTTCTACCAGCTCTGTTCCATGCTCTTCAAAAAAATTGTTGTCCGTATCCAAAAGCATGATATTCTGAATATTGTTCACGCCAAAGCATTTTATACCATTCATATTATCATTCGCAGACAGCTTCTCCAGATACTCGCTTTTCCCGGTGTATAAATATTTCTGCAAAAATACTTATATAAGAAACTTGTATTACTCTCTTCTGTTCTTCCTGGACTTCCTTCAGCCTGCAGTTTTCCAGCATCCGTTCCAAAGTTTGGCGAAACTCCTGAGGACGCACAGGCTTTAATATATAATCTGTTACCCCATACTTAATTGCTTCCTGGGCATATGTAAATTCTCCAAACCCACTGAAAATGGCAATCTGCAGATCCGGCTTCAATTCTCTTGCAAGCTTCACCAGATCCAATCCCGACATAAACGGCATCTTGACATCTGTCAGTAAAGGTCTATCTCCTGCTCACTCAGGATCTGATAGGCCCTTTACCGTTGCTGGCTTCTACAATATCAAGTTCCTGCCCCATGTTCTTGAGAAGCATCTTAATACCCTCACGTTCGATCCTCTCATCGTCCACTATCAACAATTTCTTCATATAACCCTACTCCATCCCTTTTTTCTTCCTGTTTTCTCCTTAAACGGATATGTCAGTACCCTAAAGGTATTTTGCCCCCTATAATACACGGATTGCTCCGCATTTCATGCTCACGTAATCCTAAAAACATTCGAAATCCGCCCTGTTCGGGCTGCTTTCTCATGTTTTATGGGTCCCAAAGTCATGCTTTTTCATGCAAGCATGAAAAGCATAACGATACAAACCAGCTACAATCCTCACAGAATACGTCATCTTATTATTCATCTTGGTCTCCTCTCCAACACACGTCTCATACTTCTACTATTGTACCATATTAATTGTCAAAACTGTACTGGAAAATATACATAATATGATACCAGGGTCAAAAGGTTATGCGTTTCATGCTTGCATGAAAAAGCATGACTTTGGGACCCGTAAAATATGAGAAAGTAGCCCGAACAGGGCGGATTTCGAATGTTTTTAGGATTGCGGGAGCATGAAATGCGGATCAAACCGTATTTTTTTTTTTTTCCTGGTTATCCTAAAAGCATCATCAAAGAAGAAAGGAAGATCTATATGCCAGTAGCATTCAACAACAGTGAAACCAAAGAAAACCTCATGCGTGCTTTCGCAGGAGAAAGCCAGGCCAGAAATCGTTATACCTTTGCCGCATACCAGGCACGCAAAAACGGACTGATCGTAATCGAAAGCGCTTTCAATTTTACCGCCAATCAGGAAAGAGAACATGCTGAAGTTTTCTACAAACATCTCAGTGAATTTGCCGGTCAAACGATAGCCATAGACGGTACTTACCCCGTCGATCTTTCCAAGGATGTGGTACAACTCCTCCGCTACGCCCAGCACAATGAATTCGAAGAGCATGACGATGTGTATAAGAACTTCGAAGAAAAGGCAAGGGAGGAAGGATTTCCGAAAATCGCTGCTTCTTTCCATATGATTGGAGAAATTGAGAAGATACATGGAGAACGCTTTGGTCTCTTCGCAGATCTCCTGGAACAAAACAAACTGTTTGTCTCCGATGTAGAAACCTCCTGGATGTGTCTTGCCTGCGGTCATATCTACTCCGGTACTTCTGTCCCGGAAAAGTGTCCGGTCTGCGGCCATGACAAGGGATACTTTGTCCGCCTGGAACTGGCGCCTTATACATGCAGCACCTGCATGTGCCCTGGCAAATAGCCATAAAAAATGAGCCAACACTCAATCCCAATGATGAATGTTGGCTCATTTGAATCCTTTCGGATTATCTTAAGTGCCAGATATCCTCGTTATACTGTTCAATTGTTCTGTCAGATGAGAAGAATCCTGCTTTTGCGATGTTGATCAGCGCTTTCTTATTCCATGCTGCCTGATCCTCGTAATCTGCATAGACCTTCTCTTTTGTTTCGATATATTCTTTTGTATCCAGCAGTGTCATAAACCAGTCTTTTCCGATCAGCTCGTTATGAAGACGTTTCAGATTCTCCTCATCACCAAGTGCCATCAATTCATCACTGATAATAAAGAATCAACCAGTTCATGAATCATCTCGTCTTCTTCATAGATATCTTTGAACAATATCCTGCTTCCGCATACAAATCAATAACATCCTGAGGTTTCTTACCAAAGATATAGATATTATCCTCTCCGACAAGTTCACCGATTTCCACGTTCGCACCATCCTCAGTACCCAGTGTAAGTGCGCCGTTCAGCATGAACTTCATATTACCTGTTCCGGACGCCTCCTTAGATGCCAGAGAAATCTGCTCAGAAATATTTGCTGCCGGAATCACTTTTCGCTGCTTTGGATACGTTGTAGTTCTCAATCATCACCACACGGAAATATGGACTTACACTCCGGATCATTTTTCGATCAGTTCCTGCAGACACAGGATCAGATGAATAATATCTTTGGCGATCACATACGCCGGTGCCGCTTTTGCGCCAAAAATCACCGTGATCGGAGTTTCCGGTTTTGTTGCCTTTCTTGATTTCCAGATATTTATAAATTGCATACAGGGCGTTCATCTGCTGGCGTTTGTACTCATGAAGACGTTTTACCTGAACATCAAAGATCGAATTCTCATCAACCAGAATATTCTGTGTCTCATATAAGAACTGCTTGAATTCTTCTTTCTTGTGCAGTTTGATCTCTGCCAATTTGTTCAGCACATCTTTCATCATCCTGGTAGGCCAGCAGTTTTTCCAGTTCTGTGGCATCTTTCTTGAATCCGTTTCCGATCAGGCTTTCGATAAATCAGACAGTTCTCTGTTGCAGTGAAGCAGCCAGCGGCGGAAGGTAATACCATTGGTTCTTATTGTTGAACTTCTCCGGATACAGTTCGTAGAAATTCTTCAGCTCAGGAATCCTTCAGTATATCGGTATGCAGGGCAGCAACACCATTTACAGAAATCCATAATGGATATCCATATGTGCCATGTGTACACGATCATCTTTGTCAATAATATAAGTAGTCTCGTCCTTGCAGTTCGCACGTACTCTTGCATCCAGCTCTTTGATGATCGGGATCAAGATGCGGCAACCTCTTCCAGATAGGACATCGGCCATTTCTCCAGTGCTTCTGCAAGAATTGTATGGTTTGTGTATGCACAGGTCTTGCTGACAACCTCGATTGCCTCGTCCATAGAGAAACCTTTCTGCTGAAGCAGACGGATCAGCTCCGGAATTACCATAGACGGATGTGTATCGTTGATCTGGATTACGACATGGTCATATAATTTATGCAGATCATAACCCTTTTGTTCACACTCTTTCAGAATTAACTGTGCACCGTTGCTGACCATAAAGTACTGCTGATAAATGCGGAGTATGCGTCCGGCGTCATCAGAATCATCCGGATACAGGAAGAGCGTCAGGTTCTTCTGGATCTTGTTCTTGTCAAAATCAATGCTGTCTTCCGGTACGATACTTTCATCAATAGTATCCACATCGAACAGATGCAGGCGGTTACATCCGGATTCATAACCCGGAACATCAATATCGTACAATACGGACTTCATGGAAAAGTTTTTGAACGGCACAGTAAATGTCTCCGGCTGACGTACCAGCCAGCTTTCTTTTTGTAATCCATGGATTTTTTACTGCTTTCTGCTTATTGTCAACTAACATCTGACGGAACAATCCGAAATGATAGTTCAGACCGATACCATCTCCCGGCAGTCCCAGAGTTGCAATAGAATCCAGAAAACAAGCTGCCAGACGTCCAAGTCCTCCATTACCCAGTGATGGCTCCATCTCCATCTCTTCAATATCACACAGTTTCAATCCGTGTGCTTCCAATGCTTTCTCTGCTTCCTCATAAGACCCAGATTAATCAGATTGTTAGACAGCAGCTTTCCGATCAGGAACTCTGCGGAAATGTAATAAAGTTTTTTCTTTCCTTCATTTCTCGGAAGTTTTGCATTTTTCTTCTTTGGTGATTACCATCAAAGCTTCGAAAATCTCAGCTTTCGTACATGCATCCAAATCTCTTCCAAAACGCTCTTTCAAAATTTTCTGTAATCTTTCTTCCATGCCTGATTTCCTCCTAAATAACTCTTCTTGGTATGGTTTTATTTTGTCATTGTGCCTTCTTTATGGCGGCACATCAGCCTTTCCCGGCGCTCCGGTGGATTCCCGAACCATAAGTTCGCCCTCGAAGATCATCCGTTTGGGCTGTTCTTTCTTTTTTTATCATATCAAACAGAAGCTTGGCAGAAGCCTGTGCGATTTCCTCAACTGGCTGGCGGATGGTCGTAATGCTTGGAATATAAAATTCTCCTGCATCCATACCGTCAAAACCGGCTACCGAACAATCTTCAGGAACCCGGATTCCCGCCTCGCTTCAAAGCCCTGCAGGCTCCGATTGCCAATGTATCCGAAGTCGCATACAATGCCGTAAACGGCACATTCCGCTTCAACAGTTTTTCGTGATTTTGTATCCGGATTTGAAGGAATACTGGTCCACATTCAACTCCATATAGCAGACAAGATTCTCATCAAATGGTATCCCATGATCCTCCAAGGCCTTCCGGTACCCTAACAGACGCAGCTTTCCGATGCTCTCATCTTCCTTCCGTGCTGTAATAATCGCGATTTGCTTATGTCCCAGCCCGATCAGATACTCTGTCATCTTATAGCTTTCCTGAAATCATCCACTGAAACACTGGCACATATGCTTTTCTGTTCTTCTGTAGTATAAATAGTACTTAATACATAGGGAACTTCCAATTGTTCCATCTTCTCCTGGGGCTGTGAAAAATTACCGCCCAGAAAAACGATTCCCCGCAATTTCTTCTCTTTGGCGATCCCAAGCGCCACATCCACTTCATTTTCTCCTTCTTCCACACGCTGCAGAATGCAACTGTATTTCTTTTCCTGGCATTCCCGCTCCAATACATTGATTAACTGATTGAAGAAGGTATTTCCAATTCCTTTAATCAATACCGCAATCGCCTTTGCATCCGCCCGCTTGAATTCCGTGCGCTGTTATTCGGAACGTAATTGGATTCTTCAATCACGCGCATAATCATCTCTTTCGTCTCAGGATTGATATCGGGATGATTATTCATCGCCCTTGATACGGTACTGACTCCACCTTACACTTCTTTGCTATATCTTTAATCGTCATGGTTCCCATGCTTTTTATGCACCCACTGTTCAAATGACGACTCTTACTCCATAATCCTGTTTTCCCGGCAGCCTATTCTGCTTTTTCCGCAGGCAGACGTCCGTAAAGCTTCGTCATTTCTTTCATCTTTTCAACATCTCATCCTTGATCTGACCTGGGAGCAGCCTCCACTTCCAGTTGATTCCAAGTGTGGACGGACGGTTAATCCGTGCCTCCCCCACCCAGGCAAAGATAATCCTGAATTGGAATAATCGCCTTATCTGCAACAGAAGCCAATGCCAGCCGTATAAAAAATCCCACGGCAGGTCTTCTTTGGCGGTATCTGCATTATTCATATACTGTTTTGCAAATTCCAGATCTTCCGCTGCCATCTCATCCAGCCATCCAAGTACGGTATCGTTATCATGGGTTCCTGTATAAACAACACAATTACTACTGTAATTATGAGGCAGATAATCGCTCTCTTCTCTGGAATCAAATGCGAACTGCAAAATCTTCATGCCCGGATATCCGGTATCCTTCACAAGCTGCAGAACACTCTCCGTCAGATATCCCAGATCCTCAGCGATGATATCCATCTCTCCCAGTTCTCTCTTTGCAGCCTCAAACAGTTCCAGCCCAGGTCCCGGCTCCCACTTACCGAATTCGGCGGTCTTATCCCCATAAGGAATTGCATAGTATTCATCAAATCCACGGAAATGATCCACACGTACTACATCATATAAAGTAAAGCAGTAACGCAGACGCTGAATCCACCACTGGTATCCGGTTTCCTTGTGATATTCCCAACGATACAGCGGATTTCCCCAAAGTTGTCGGTAGCAGAAAATGCATCCGGCGGGCATCCAGCCACTGCAATTGGTGTTCCTTCTTTATCAAACTGGAACAATTGGGGATTTGCCCAGGTATCTGCACTGTCAAATGCCACATAAATCGGAATATCCCCTATGATACGGATTCCGTTCTCATTGGCATAAGTTTTCAGCTTCTTCCACTGTTTCCTGAACTCGTACTGCTGGAAACGGAAAAACTGAATTTCATCAGCCAGTTCTTCGCGCTTTCTTGCCAACGCATCCGGATTCCGGTGTTTAAGATCCTCATCCCATTCACTCCAACTGATACCGCCGCAGCTGTTCTTAATCGCCATATACAGGCTGTAATCCTCCAGCCAGAAACTGTTCTCCTCTACAAATGCTGCAAAATCTTCATTTGGCTGAAAACGATAAAATGCTTTTCTCAAAATGTCAAATCTGGAAAAATAAATCTTTTCATAATCAACATACTGGGGATTCGAGCCAAAATCATAACTGTCACACTCTTCTCTCGTCAAGAGTCCTTCCTCAATCAGTGCCTCAGGTCAATGTAATAAGGATTACCCGCATAAGTGGAGACATGACTGATAAGGGGAGTCTCCATATCCGGTAGGCCCAAGCGGAAGAATCTGCCAATTCTTCTGACCGCCTTTTTTTCAGCTGATCCACGAATTCAAAAGCTTCCTTTGAGAAACTGCCGATTCCATATCTGGATGGCAATGACGTGATCAGGAAGCAGCACACCACTTGTTCTCATAACAATGAATTCTCCTTTTTTAATCTTTGTGATTTCCGGTTCCGAAAGTTATCTCCACCAATTCACGCAAGGACTCTCCTGTCCTGTTTCGACTCTTCATTCCCGTTTCGGCAACTTCTCGGCAACAATTCCAGGAACGTTTCCGGTAACGTTTCCTCATACGGTCCCACCAGATCTTCTGTCTTTTGGGAAATCACACCATCCTTCGGAGGTAATAACTCAGGACTTACCGGAGTATCCAGCACATCCTTAAGAATCATGGAAAGCTTCTCGTCCTGGCAGGTGTCTGCGTAATAGCGAACCAGATGACGTACCAGCGTCTTCGGAACAGATGCATTCACTCCATACATAGACATATGGTCTCCGTTATAAGTTGCCCATCCAAGTGCAAGTTCCGATAAGTCGCCGGTTCCGATTACCATACCATTTCTCTGGTTTGCAAGGTCCATCAGGATTTGTGTCCGCTCCCTCGCCTGACCATTCTCATAGGTCACATCATGCTTCTCCATATCCTGTCCAATATCCCGGAAATGCAGTGTCACTGCCTCTTTAATGTCCACCTCTTTCAAAGCGGCTCCGATCGTTCTGGTCAGTTCACAGGCGTTTTTGTAGGTTCTGTCCGTCGTACCAAAACATGGCATGGTGACACAGAATCTTAGAGCGATCCATCTCCAGCAGGTCAAAAGCTCTGGTCGTAACAAGAAGCGCAAGTGTAGAATCCAGTCCGCCGGAAATTCCAATCACCGCGCACTCACATTTCGTATGCTCCAGACGTTTTTTCAATCCCATTGCCTGGATATTCAAAATTTCATCACAACGTTCCTCCCGCTGTGCAAGGTCAGATGGCACAAAAGGCTGGGGATCAAATCGGCGCTGCAGTTTTGTCTCCTCTGTCTTCAGTGAAAACTCCACGGTCACATACTCTTCCGGATTCTGTGCAGGATACGTGGTCATCCTGCGTCGTCCACTGTTCAGACGGTTCACATCAATGTCTGCAAATACTGTCCCATTCTCAAAACGTCTGATTCTGCCAATAGGATACCGTTCTCACTGATCAGATTCTGTCCTCCGAAAACCAAATCTGTGGTGGATTCTCCCTCTCCCGCCGTGGCATAAATATAAGCACACACCAAACGGGCAGCCGTGGCATTCACAAGGTTTCTCCGATAAGAGTCCTTGCCTGTCATCTCATCACTGGCAGAAAGGTTCACAAGCAGCGTGGCCCCTGCCAGTGCATGAGCCGTACCTGGCGGATTCGGCGCCCACAGATCCTCACAGATCTCCGCCGCTGCGATCAGGTGCTTCATCTGTGCACAGCGAAAGAGCAGGTTCATGCCGAACGGCACCTCTTTCCCCCCAAATTCCGTATCGTGTACACGCTCCATCCCTCTGCAAAATGACGTTTCTCATAAAATTCGTTATAATTAGGCAGGTGCTTCTTCGGCACAATTCCCAACACTTCCCCATGATTCAGAACGGCTGCCGCATTGTACAGCTTTCCTTGCTCCTCCCAGGGCAGCCCCAGGAAAATCAACGCATCTACTTCTTTTTGTCTGTTTTGCAATCCAGGCAAGCTGCTCCCTCGCCTCTTCCAAAAGCCGCTCCTGCCAGAACAGATCACTGCACGTGTAACCAGTCAGACACAACTCCGGCAATACCATGACTTTTTGCACCGCCCTGCTCCATCTCCCTGATCTTTTCCACAATCAACCGTGCATTCTCCACACAATCGGCAACCAGTATCTTCGGTGTTGCTGCCGCTACTTTCACAAATCCCTGTCTCATGTTTTACCTCTCTTATTATCCGCGTGCCAGTTCCAGAAGTTCTTTCAGTTCCTCCAGATCAAATGTATAACTGCTGCTGCAGAAATGACATTTCAATTCGATGGGCTCACCATCTCTGATGATATTCTCAATTCCTCTTTTCCGATACTGATCAAAGCCTTTGCAACCCGCTGTTTGTCACAGTTGCAATAGAAGTCTGCCGGAATCGTATCGTTAAATTCCACATCCATCCCCTCCAGAAGCCGTTCCAGAATCATCTCCGGTGTACAGCCTTCCTCCAGCATGGACGTAACCGATGTAACACGCGCCAGATTCTGTTCCAGTTTTTCAATCACTGCTTCCTCCGTAAACGGCATCAGCTGAAGAATAAAACCGCCTGCCTGCCTCACAGTATTATTTTTCTCCATCAACACGCCAAGTCCTACGGAGGAAGGAACCTGCTCACTGGTAGCAAAGTAATAAGTCAGATCATCTCCGATTTCCCCGGTCTGAAGCTGCACCTGTCCCGAATACGGTTCCTTCAGCCCCAGATCCTTGATAACCTGAAGATAACCCTGTCCTATGGCTCCTCCTACATCCAATTTTCCGTAACTGTTTGCAGGAATCAGGACTTCCGATTCAACACATATCCCTTCACTCTTCCTTTGGAATCAGCAGTTACTGTGATGCCTTTCATCGGTCCGTCACCCCGTACCTGCAAAGTCAGAATATCCTTATCTCCCTTCATCATGACACCCATCATGGTTCCTGCTGTCAAAAGACGGCCCAGCGCTGCCGTTGCCACCGGACTTGTATTGTGATCTGCTCTGCCGTCTCCACCAGTTCTTTCGTTGTCGCAGCAAACGCACGGATCTGACCTCCTGCTGCCGTCGCTCTTACGATATAATCCATCTTTCGTTACTTCCCTTCTATTTTACTATGAAAGTCCCGGACAGCATCCATGACCCGGAGCGTGCTTGCACACGAAGGGACATGGATATTGGACGGGCAAGCCGGTATGAGTAAGTAGAGCGATAGCCCGGATTACGAATACTGGCGTAGATTGCGGGAGCACGAAGTGCGGAGCAATCGACTTTCATGAATGATGATGTCTGCGCCAGCAGACATGTCCGTATTGCCTACTGTTTTCCCGATTCACGGGCAATTACATAAATTCTTTCACTGTCCGGCCGCACCGGATTCCGGGTAAATGCATCATAAGCTGCCACAAACCGCATACCTGCTTCTTCCAGCAGATGCCGTATGACCTCAGGATCATATCCACGCTGTCACCTTCGGGAATAAAAATCGCCAATTCATACTCATTGATCTGTGTTTTTGCATCATAAAAGTTATCCCAGATAAAACTGGCTTCTTCCAGATTTTCCGCAATCGTAGACTCCCGGATTTGTTCATATTTGTAAATCGTGTTGAGGTCAAAGATAAAATATCCGCCCGGGTCCAGATAATTATTCACCAGCCGGAACACCTGCAGAAGATCTTCTTCCTCCAGAATATAATTCATAGAATCACAGATACTGATGACCGCCCGGACGGTACCGTAGAGCTCAAACTCCCGCATATCCTGCAGCAGATATAAAATATCATGCCCGGAGTCCACCGTTTATCCATTGCAATCTCCAGCATGTCCTCAGAATTATCCACGCCGATCATATCATATCCTTTTTGGGACAGCAACTCCGTCATACTCCCGGTTCCGCACCCCAGTTCCAACAAAAGCCCCCGGAAATCCCATATTCTTCAAGCAGTCCTGTCAGATACCTGCACCATTCTTCATATGGTACATTGTTCATAAATAAATCATAGACCTGGGCGAAACTTTTATACGCCACTGCCTCTTCCTTCTCACACATGGGCCACCTCCACACTGTAATTTCTTCATACGATCTTTCGGGATCTACCCCCTCATCTGCCGTTGTACCAGACAGCCAAAGCCGTTCTCTTAACTATATCATATATTTCAGCTTTTGATGACAAATTTTCTATTTTCCTCTGACTTATAAAAAGCTTGTGAAACCCCTCCTATTTTCAATCAAACTTTGATACGGCTATTATTTTAAAGAAATAAAAAATTCTTGTCAACCATATACAATAGATTCACAAACAAGTAGCAAAAACCACGGTCAGATGATAATTTCGGATATCTGCCGTGGTTTCTAAAAACATGCTATATAAATTTGTTCAATGTTTCATCATACGTGTAATCGATGTCAAGCAATTTCCCTTTAATCTCTTCCTCGGATATCTGCTGTTCCTCGCAAAATTCCGTCAGGGATGGGTAAAAATCTCGCAACTGCGTATTGACATAACTTAACAACATGACGGGATCACTTGGTATCATGATACTATTTCTACCTCCGGTCTGATGACTGCTTCCAGTTTTCCATCGATAACGTCAATCAAAATCACAGTCCCTGTTCCCACATTGCCTGACAGAATCAGTTTTGCAGTCAGTGTTTCCACGTGTTTCTGGATAAACCGCTTCAGCGGACGGGCACCGTATACCGGGTCATAACCGCCTTCAATCACATATTCTCTGGCTGCCGCAGAAAGTTCGACAGAAAGTTCCTGGGGGTTCAGTCGTTTATTCAACTCTTTCATTAACAACTCTACAATATTACCGATATTATCTTTTGTCAATGGCTTAAACAGAATGATCTCATCCAGACGGTTCAAAAATTCTGGACGAAAATGTCCCCGCAGGTCCTGATTGACCAGATTCTGTGCTTCCTGACTGATGTTGCCGTCCTCCTGAATTCCTTCCAGCAAATAAGAGGAACCAATATTGAGGTCATGATTAAAATCGTATTCTTAAAGTCCACTGTCCGTCCCTGAGAATCTGTGATACGTCCGTCATCCAACACCTGAAGCAGTACGTTGAATACATCAGGATGCGCCTTCTCAATCTCATCGAACAATACGACCGAATACGGTTTCCGACGTACCGCCTCCGTCAACTGACCGCCTTCATCGTAACCTACGTATCCGGGAGGCGCTCCGATCAGACGGGATACAGAGTATTTCTCCATATACTCACTCATGTCAATACGCACCATGTTATTTTCATCATCAAACATCTGCTGCGCCAACGTTTTCGCCAGTTCGGTCTTACCCACACCGGTCGGTCCCAGGAACAAGAAGGAGCCGATTGGCTTCGTAGGATCTTTGATTCCTGCCTTGGAACGAATAATCGCGTCTGATACCAGAGATACTGCTTCATCCTGTCCGATCACCCTCTGGTGAAGTTCTTCTTCCAGTCCCAGAATCTTTGCCCGCTCCCTTCTGTCAGCTTCGCCACCGGAATCCCGGTCCAGTTGGAAACAATCCGGGCAATCTCTTCATCGGTAACACTTTCATGGACAAGAAAAGATCCGCGTTCTTTACTTTCTCCTCCTCTGCCGCCAACTGCTGCTGTAGCTTTGGAAGTTCTCCGTACTGCAATTCCGCTGCTTTATTCAGATCATACTTCTGCTGTGCCTGCTGGATCTGGCGGTTCATCTCTTCAATCTGCTCACGAAGTGTGGAAAGCCGCTCTACGGAATTCTTTTCATTCTCCCACTGTGCTTTGCGCACATTGAAATCATCCTCAGCTCTGCCAGCTCTCTCTGCAGATTCTCCAGGCGCTCTCTGCTTAAGTTATCTGTCTCCTTCTTAAGCGCCGCTTCTTCAATCTCCATCTGCATAATTTTTCTCTGCTGCTCGTCCAGCTCCGTCGGCATGGAATCCAGCTCCGTCTTGATCAGTGCGCAAGCCTCGTCCACCAGGTCAATTGCTTTATCCGGCAGAAAACGGTCACTGATATAACGGTCGACAACGTAGCCGCCGCTACAAGCGCACCATCTGTGATCTTAACTCCATGATATAAACTTCGTACCGCTCTTTCAGACCACGCAGGATGGAAATCGACTCTTCTACCGTCGGCTCATCTACCAACACCGGCTGAAAACGCCGCTCCAGAGCCGCATCCTTTTCGATATATTCACGATATTCATCCAACGTAGTTGCGCCGATACAATGCAGTTCTCCCCTGCGCCAGCATTGGCTTCAGCATATTGCCGGCATCCATCGCTCCGTCTGTCTTTCCGGCTCCGACGATCAGGTGCAGCTCATCGATAAAGAGGATAATCCTGCCTTCACTTTTTTCACTTCTTCCAGAACAGCTTTCAGACGCTCCTCAAATTCCCCGCGGTACTTGGCGCCTGCCACCAGCGCACCCATGTCCAGGGAGAAGATCGTCTTGTCCTTCAGACCTTCCGGCACATCTCCTTTTACAATCCGCTGTGCAAGACCTTCCACTGCAGCGGTCTTACCGACTCCCGGTTCACCGATCAACACCGGATTATTCTTTGTCTTACGGGACAGGATACGGACAACGTTCCGAATTTCTTCATCACGCCCGATAACCGGGTCCATTTTCTGGTTTCTGGCCCTCTCTACCAAATCCACACCGTATTTTTCCAGGGTGTCATAGGTGGCTTCCGGGTTGTCGCTTGTGACTCTCTGATTACCGCGAACTGTACTTAAAGCCTTCAGAAAACGCTTCTCTGTTAATGCCGTATTCACCAAGCAGCTTCTTCATGCTTGGGCTTTGATGCTTCAAAATCGCCAGAAAAAGATGTTCAACCGAGACATACTCGTCTCCCATAGCTTTTGCCTCATCTTCGGCATTGATCAGAGCCTGATTCAGATACTGTCCGATATATGGCTTTCCACCCTGCACCTTCACTTTGCCGTTCAGAACATTCTCCAGATTATTCAGAAAATGTTCCTTGTTAATCTCCATTTTTTCTATCATCTTCAGGATCAGACTGTCATCCTGATGGAGCAGATTGTAAAGCAGATGCTCCTGCTCAACCTCCTGATTCCCAAGTCGTAAGCAGTCTTTTCCAGATTCTGAACAGCTTCCAGTGATTTCTGTGTGAATTTACTGATATTCATAACGCTTACCTCCTAACTCTATAAATCTGAGTACACTTGCTGTACTTACTTTGATCTCTTGTGCTATTCACACTATAACACCATGTATTAGCACTGTCAAGAGTTGAGTGCTAATTTTTTGTTATTTTTTTTGCAAACCCTTTAAAATCAATGGTTCGCAGTATCTTATTTCTTTTGAAATTGTGATTTTTTCTGTTTTGACACCAATTTGACACCAATTTCTCTTTTTGTGGTGTCAAGCATTTAACACCATACTATCTAGTCTTGCAATCTCATTTTCAATCCTTGTCAGCTCTCCAATATGGTTATACACTTCCATTG
>VOFB01001444.1_pt1 | contig 25317 bp, 39 predicted proteins | sample 5384141 | NCBI WGS metagenome assembly VOFB01 (sample SAMN12384721, study PRJNA508395) | human gut metagenome | isolation source: healthy gut A | host: Homo sapiens | reverse complement strand
GAACATTGGGGTGGAAAGGTATCTCGCCGGTGTCCGGGAGCAGGGGCAACGATGATCTTGCCCTTTCTCAGGGCGCTTTTGCGCTGCGCCGCGGCAAAGACCGCCGCGCCCGAGGATATGCCGACAAGCAGCCCCTCGCGTCTGGCGCAAGTGCGCGGCCGGGGCAAAGGCGTCCTCGTTCTCGACCGGGATGATCTCGTCATATATCCCGGTGTTCAGCGTATCGGGGACGAAGCCCGCGCCGATGCCCTGTATCTTGTGCGGCCCGGCGTGCCCTTCGAGAGCACCGGAGAGCCCGCAGGCTCGACCGCGACGACCTTGACGTTCGGTTTTTGCTCTTCAGATACTCGCCCACGCCGGAGAGCGTGCCGCCCGTACCGACGCCCGCAACAAAGATATCGACCTTACCGTCGGTGTCCTCCCATATCTCAGGCCCCGTCGTCTTGAAGTGCGCGGCGGGATTTGCCTTGTTGGTGAACTGGCTGGGGATGAAGCTGTTCGGCGTCTCGGCGGCAAGCTCCTGCGCCTTCGCTATCGCGCCCTTCATGCCCTTTGCCCCGTCGGTCAGAACTATCTCCGCGCCGTAGGCCTTGAGCAGCTTGCGCCGCTCGATGCTCATCGTCTCCGGCATGGTGAGTATAACTTTATAGCCCCTTGAGGCGGCGACGGCGGCAAGCCCGATGCCGGTGTTGCCGCTCGTCGGCTCGATTATGACGGAGTCCGGCTTGAGCGCGCCCTTGGCTTCGGCGTCATCGATCATCGCGAGGGCGATCCTGTCCTTGACGCTCCCGGCGGGGTTAAAGTACTCAAGCTTGCCGTAAACGTCCGCGCCGAGATCATTGTCCTTTATGTAGTTCGTAAGCTTCAGAAGCGGAGTGCCGCCTATCAGATCGGTGATTCTTTCATAGGTTTTCATTGTTAAAAGCTCCTTTTAAATATAAATATAAAGTTTTTAATTGTGCTGAGTTCTATTTCCCTGCTGCTATCAACATCGAAACCATATAAATATATATTCCATAAAAAGCGCCCCTATCATTTGCCAATAACCTATCGGCTTTGTAGGCATTATATTAGCACTGCCTTACTCTTCTGTCAAGCCCTATCGCAAAAAATTTCCGCCGCCTTGACAGCTTTGTAAAATAGCTCTATACTGTCGCATATCAAATACATGGGTTTTGTATGATTTAGAGGTCACGCCAATGAAAAAAGCACTGATCGCGATGAGCGGCGGGGTAGACTCCTCGCTCGCGGCAAAGCTGATGAAGGATCGCGGCTTTCAATGCATCGGCTGCACGATGAAGCTCTATAACAACGAGGACGCGGGTATCGAGCGCACGCGCACCTGCTGCTCGCTCGAAGACGTCGAGGATGCGCGCAGCGTGGCCTATGCGCTGGGCATGCCGTTCTACGTGTTCAACTTCACGGACGATTTCCGCGGCACGGTCATACGCCGGTTCATCGACAGCTACGAGCACGGAGTCACGCCGAACCCCTGCATCGACTGCAACCGCTTCATGAAGTTCGGCAAGCTCTTCGACCGCGCGAAAATTCTTGGCTGCAGCTACGTCGTGACCGGGCACTACGCGCGCATTGAGGAGCAGGACGGCGTCTTTCTGCTGAAGAAGGCTGCGGACGAGAGCAAGGACCAGAGCTACGTGCTGTATACCATGACGCAGGAGCAGCTTGCGCACGTCATGTTCCCGCTCGGCGGCATGCGCAAAACCGAGGTGCGCGCACTCGCCGAGGAGTGCGGCTTTGTGAACGCGGCAAAGCCCGACAGTCAGGATATCTGCTTTGTCCCGGACGGGGACTACGCCGGGGTGATCGAAAGGCACACCGGGCGCAGGCCGGTGTGCGGGAACTTTGTGGACAGCTCCGGCAACGTTTTAGGGCATCAAGGGTGTGATACACTACACCATCGGCCAGCGCAAGGGGCTCGGCATCTGCGGCCGCGCCGCTGTACGTCTGCGATATCTGCCCGAACACGAACGAGGGTCGTGCTCGGCAGCAATGAAGAGCTGTTCCGCCGCGAGGCGGATGTTACAGACTTCAACTGGATAAGCGGCGCAGCACCCATGCATGAGCTGCGCTGCAAGGCGAAGATACGCTACCGCCACCCCGAGCAGTGGGCGACGGTGACGCCGGTCGGGAGCGACGCCGTTCACATCGTCTTTGATGAGCCGCAGCGCGATAACCCCGGTCAGGCCGCCGTGCTCTATGACGGGGACACCGTCCTCGGCGGCGGAGTGATACAGAAAAAGACAAACGGGAAAGACCTTTGACCGGTCTTTCCCGTTTGTTGTTACTCAAGTTTTATTCCTTGACGGTGCCGTCGGGATTGAACAGCGGCAGCGGGGCAAGGCAGATGATATCGTGTCTGGCCTGCGCGTCGCCCTCGGCGAGCACGGCCATGCGGCCCGCGATGATGCCGCCCGCACGGGTGACAAGCTCCTCCATCGCGCGCAGCGACTCGCCGGTGGAAATAACGTCGTCAACGATGAGCATGCGCTTGCCCTTGATGAGCTCAGCGTCGGCGGTATCGATGACGAGCTTCTGGATGCTCATCGTGGTGATGGACTTGACCTCCACATCGAACACGCCGGACATATACGCCTTGGGGCCTTTGCGCGCGAGGAAGTACTTATCCGCGCCGCTCTGCCGCGCCATTTCATACAGCAGAGGGATTGCCTTGGCTTCCGGTGCGATCAGATAATCGTACTCGGGAGCGCGCTTGAGCAGCTCGGCGGCGCAGTGAACGGTAAGCTCCACATCGCCGAACATGACGAATGCGCCGATGTACAGGTCGTCAGACACCTTGCACAAGGGCAGCTCGCGTTTCAAAAGCCGGCAACGTCCATCTCGTAAGTCATTTTTTGATTCCTCCTGAGAGTCATATATAATAGAACGTGTTTATTTTACAGAAATCACGGAAAAAATCAAGAACTATATTCAAAAATCCGGAAAAAATCAGTCATCATTGGGCAAAAATTTTACGCCGCCTAAGCCAATACCGAGTTCGAGCGCATTGTTTTTGTACATTGTACCTTTTTACGCATTTTATATTTCCCAAATTGCAGTTGTATTTTATAGTAAAGTCTTTCCTCTGCGCATCTTTTCAGGCGCCGCATGAGCTGATATAATCCGATTAGAAATTTTTTCGGCAGCTGCAATCTTTTTCCGCGGAATACGAATTGATAATGTAAGGGGGTTCATATATGACAGACACCTCGATCATAGAGCTGTATTTCAGACGCTCGGAGCGGGCGATAAACGAAAGTCAGGCGTCCTACGGCGGCTACTGCTACCGCGTTGCGGACGGCATTCTCCGCGATGCGCGCGACTCGGAAGAGAGCGTGAACGACACATGGCTTGCGGCGTGGAACGCCATCCCTCCGACGCGCCCGAACTGCCTCAAGGCCTATTTCGGTGCGCTGACACGCCGCATCTCCGTCGACCGGCTACGCCGCCGCTCCGCCGCAAAGCGCGGCGGGGGCGAGGCGCTCATCGCGCTTGAGGAGCTTGCCGAGTGCATCCCCTCGGGCTTCAGCGTGGAGCGGACGATCGAAAACAAACTGCTGATACAGGCTTTCAACGCCTTTTTAGCATCCCAGACGAAGGCAGAGCGGAACCTCTTCGTCGCGCGGTACTGGTACGGCCTGCCGGTGGAGGAGATCGCCGCGAAGCTCGGGATAAAGAAAAATACGGCGCTCTCCACACTGCGGCGCATGCGGCTGCGGCTGCGCGACCGGCTCGAAAAGGAGGGCTTGCAGTGACAAAAGAGCAGTTTTTTTGACGCTTTCGGGCAGATAGACGGCGCTTATGTTCTCGCCGCCGGGGACGCGATATATGGGAAAACCGAGACAGCGCGCGTCTCATATAAAAGCTTGTGCGCACGCTCATCATCGCGGCGGTCATTGCGGCGCTGCTGACGCTGACAGCGTATGCCGCGGGGCTATTCGGGCTCACGGGCAGGGTGATAAACGACCCCGGCGGCAGCGTGCTCTCCGGCGAGGCGGGAGAGGCAGTAGACAGGCTGCGCGCGGTACACCATCGGGACTATGTCTCCCCTCGGCGGAGTGATAGGCTCGGCGGAGTATCAGGCGGCGGCTGAATGGCTGGCGTTCAAAGGTGGCTACGCCGACAAGAAAACTGCGGAGCAGACAGAGCAGGGGCAGCCCTACTACGAATGGCGTGACCTTGAGCGGAGCTTTGCAGCGGATAACGAAACAAAAGAGATCTGCCGCCTGTATCAGGTCTGGGATGAAACAATGTGGGCAAAACTGCAGGAGATCGCCGCACGGTACGGACTGGCGCTGCACACGGAGCGCCGGGCAATAGCGAACGCCGGGGATCAGAGCCGTGAGCACGGCGCGTATGAGGACGGATCGTTTCACATTTCGGCAGCAGCTATTATCGGTCAGGAGCGGTATCTGTACGAAGTGTACTTGAAAAGAGCGGCTGCCTGCCCTGCGACGATATGACGGCGGGCGGAGCCTGTGAATACGAGGAGTGGGAATACACTGCCGGCCGCGGCGATAAGGTCAGCATCGCTGTGCGCGATATGAGCACGAACGAGGCATGGGCGCAGTATGAGCTGCTGGTGCTTTATTCCGGTGACGGCGCTGTGATGACGGTCAGGGCGAGCTATGGCTGTCAGCGCGCGAATGGCGATGAAAAGCTCTTTGCGGAGCGCTTGGCGGACAGCATAGATTTTTCCGCTGTTGCCGGGGCAGATGCACCGGAGGACGCTGTTTTGATTCTGAAAGGTGGTTGAGATGAAAAAATATATTTCACTGTTTCTCTGCTGCGCGGCGTTATGGCTGTACGCCTGCGGCAGTCCGGAACAGTCAGCAGAGATACCTGCTCCGGTTGGAGACACCGGGGCCGCTGGAACCGTACACGTTGAGTTCACCACCGATGACGGCCTGATCAAAATCAGCATCCATGACGATAACGCAGACTCCATTCCCGCGGCGATGCCGGTCCTTCGGGTGCGCCCGAAGATCATCACGTCGGATATGGCGCGGCAGATGGCAAAGGGGCTTTTTCGGTGAGGCAGAGCTGTACGAGTATTCCGAGGAGCTGAGCAAAGCCGAGATCGCGGATATGATCGCCGCATATGAATACGCCGTCACCGACGAGCATAAAAGGCCGACCACGGGGCGGACGCGCCGCAGAGCTGGATAGAGCGTGCGCGACGCGCGGCTCGCGATACTGGAATATTACCGCAACGCCTATGCCAATGCACGGGAGGAGGTCACGCCGAGAGCCTGCGAATGGAAGTTCTATCCAATGGAGCACTACGCCGTGCACGGCTTTGACTACGCCGGGAGCGACCCATATTACACCGACGCTTTCCCCCGCAGGCATGTCCGTCGACCTGCGCGCGGTGACGGAGTTCGGCGGCGTGCCGTACGAGTTCTGGGTCAACAACAATGAGCGGGAGGACTTCCGCAATCACAGTCTCTCGGTCTTTGTGCTCGTGCCCGATTCCGGGGGCACTGCCGATGAGCGGCGAGCGCAGACGCGGGAATGGTACATGAGCATGGGGCTATACTCGATGCGGCGGCGGACAAAAAGCGCGCTTGAAGCGGCCTGCGCAAAGGCGGCTGCGCTGGCGAATGAGATGGGGCTCGGCGAATGGCGCTTCAACGCCGCGGCGGCAGACAGGACAGAGATCACCGGCGAGGGTTGGCAGATAGACGTGACGGGCAGGCCGGTCTATGAGGGCTATCCGGTCAATTGGCAGAGCGCCGCGGGGCAGGACTGCTGTCCCGAGAGCCTGACTATACGCATGACGAACAGCGGAGCGCTCATCGATCTGCAGTACACTTCGCCGATGGAGATCGTCGAGGCAGCAGAACAGGCCGCGGCACTGAAAACCAGGGAGGACATGGAGCCGCTCGCGATACAGGCGATGCGGGAGCTGAGCTGTGAGACGCTGATACCGGGTCACGCTTCCGAGAAAGAGTATTGGGACGCTATCGGCGCGGTCATCACCGAGGTGCGGCTCGACATTGACAGCGTCTGCGTGGGCTATATACGTGTGCCGTGCGGCGGCGGGGACTTTTCTTCTTGTGCCGTCGCTCTTTCCCCGGCAGGCTGAGCGTGACGGGCAGCATCCCCGGCGTGCATGAAAGTCCGATGGAGCTGCTCGACCGGGACGGGGACGGCTATAACGTTTCTCTTGACTTTGACCTGCTGGACGGAGAGCGGATAGGATAAAGAGTCTTTTTGGCGTTCCGCCCGTATCATCACATTGATTGAAGTATTTGACAACGCATACCTGAGGGGATATACTGATTACATTATGCCGACGTATTGAAGCAGATACGCAGCACTATTGTAAGCAGGGTGTTTTCTTGACTTTTTCAAGCCTCACTTTTACCACGCTTTTCTTCCCCGCGGTGCTGATACTCTACTTTATCTGCACCGACCTGCGGTGGAGAAACGGCGTTCTTCTTGTCGCGTCGCTCATCTTTTTTACAGCTGGGGCGAACCTATATGGGTGCTCGCAATGATCGGCTCGACCGCGATAAACTACGTCGCTGCCATGCTCATCGGCAGAGCCTCGTCTCCGGGGCTGAGGAAGACGGCACTCGTCGTCGGCGCGGCGGCCTCGCTCGCGGTGCTGTTTTATTTTAAGTACGCCGCGTTTCTCGTCAATTCCGTCACTTCCCTCTTCGGCGTCTCCTTCAGCATACCGGTGCTGGAGCTGCCGATAGGCATCTCCTTTACACCTTTCAGGTGCTGACCTACACGGTTGACGTGTACCGTGACAAGAGCCCCGTGCAGCGCGACCCGTTCAAGCTGATGTTCTATGTAAGCTGCTTTCCGCAGCTTATCGCCGGACCTATCGTGCAGTATTCCGACGTGGCGGTGATGCTCGATGAGCGCGAGAGCACGCCCGATGGCTTCACCGAGGGCATGAAGCGCTTTCGCCGTCGGCCTTTCAAAGAAAGTGCTGCTGGCAAACGTCTGCGGGCTCATCATCGAGGAGCTGCCTTCGGCCGCAGGAGCGAGTGGGATGTCCGTGCTCGGCGCGTGGTATATCTCCGTGCTCTATTCTCTCCAGCTCTATTTTGATTTCTCCGGCTACCCGACATGGCGATCGGCATGGGCAGGATCTTTGGCTTTACCTATAAGGAAAACTTCAACTATCCGTACATATCGAAAAGCGCCTCCGAATTCTGGCACAGGTGGCATATCTCGCTCGGCAGCTTTTTCCGCGACTATGTGTATATCCCGCTCGGCGGCAACCGGCGCGGCAGGGCGCGCACCGCGCTGAACCTTGCGATAGTCTGGGCGCTTACCGGGCTATGGCACGGGGCAAGCTGGAACTTCGTCATATGGGGCTGTATTACGGGGTGCTCATTATCCTCGAAAAGCCGTGCTCGCGGACTTCCGTGAGAAGCTTCCCGGTGCGGCGCAGCATATTGCGGCGCTGCTTCTCATCGTCGTCGGCTGGACGGTCTTCTACTATACGGACATGGGCTGCCTCGGAAAGCACCTCGGCGCGATGTTCGGCATAGGCGCCGCGGGGCTGAGCGACCCGGTCACGATGGCCGTCATACGCAAGTACACGGTGCTCCCGCTCATCGCTGCCATCGCGAGCCTGCCGATCCTGCCGCGGCTCAAGGCATGGCTTGAAAGCATGAAAAGCTTGAGGGCGCGGCGGATATCGTCTCCCTCGTGTGCCTGACGGCGCTCATGCTGCTGTCGATGATATTCATCGTCGGGCAGAGCTACAATCCGTTTATTTACTTCCGTTTCTGAGAGCAGAGGGAATATGCGATGAAAAAAAGACTTGATTTCGTGGTTATATATTTCTGGCTTTTCCTGCTGCTGTGCGCGGGGCTCGGGACGCTGATATTCGCCGATCGGGAAGAGCGCGTCTCCGAGAGTGAAAAGCGCATGCTGGCGGCTTTCCCCGACACCTCCGCCGAGAGCGTTTTCCGGCGAGTTCTCCTCGGGCTTTGAAAGCTTCCTGAGCGACGGGATATTTCTGCGCGACTCCGTCGCCGGGGCAAGCAAGGCCGCGCTCGGGCTCTTCAGCGCCGCAAGCTATGAGGACACGATGCTCCTCAGCAGCATCTCCATGGCCGACGAGATAAGCGGCGGCACGGCGGCGCAGGATACCGCCGCCCCGGCTGAGGGATCATCCGCGCAGGAGAGCGGAGGCCAAAGCGCCGCGCAGGCCCGTAGCAGTGACGCGTCCGGGGACTACGGCCTGTATATGCTATGCCCGGACGGGAGTGAGGAGCTGCTTGCCGACGTCAGCGAGATGCGCGTGGGCATGGTCGCGAACGTGCTCAATGAGTACAAAGGCGCTCTCCCGGAGGACGGGCAGGTGTTCTATTCCTGCATACCCGTGACGAGCTACAGGGACGTTGTGGTAAAAAAGCGGTAAATACACCGGCTGGCACGAGAACTTTGAGGATGCGTTCAACAGCCTGCTCCTGCCGGGGGTACACATGGTCAGCGCGCCGAACGTGCTGAACGATCACCTGATGGACGAGCCGCTCTTCTTCAGGCCGACCACCACTGGACGCCGCTTGCCGCCTACTATCTTATCGAACGGATGATGCAGACGCAGGGCGTACCTGTCGTGCCGTATGACGAGTACGACTATTTGGTGAGCGGCTTCTATAACATCCAGGGACTCGGCGACCCGATGGATCTGATGTATCCGCTGCTGCCCGCGCACGGGAATGTCATGCGCAGCGGAACAGAGGGCGAGGACGCGCCGATCATCGTCTATAACAATGAAAGCTACACGGCTTACCTCGCCGGCGGGAACCACGTGTGGACAAAATACACCACAGGCTTTGACACCGGCAGAAAAAGCCCTCGTCATCGGTGACTCCTTCACCACGGCCTTCATACCGTACCTGATGCCATATTACGACGAGGTGCACCGCGCGGACCCGAGATATTACAACAGCGCTCTCAACGGCGGCACCGTTTCGGAGCTGATCGCCCAATACGGGATAGACGACGTCTATATCATCCTGTCCTACGACAACGGGATCGATTCCGATATGTCCTCAAAACCTTGGAGTACATTCTTTATGGCTGATAAGAAACAAAAAGCGAACCGGAATTTATTCGCGGCACAGTGCTCGCGTCGATACTCCCTGCTGCTGATCTTCATCGCGGCAGGGGGTGTTCGCCCGCAATCCGGACGCGGTGAGAGGCGCGGCGGTGCGGACGCTCTCTTCCTCGGGAACTTCTCCGCCGCGGCGGAGCTTGCCGGGGACATGGACGGCGATGAAGCGCAGGCGCAGAGCCTGGTACCATGTCGCCGAAAAGATGCTCTCCGGCGGCAGCTTTGAAGAGGCTGCGGAGCTGTTTAGATCCCTCGGAGAGTATTCTTGACAGCGCTGAAAAGTACCTCGAAGCAGAATACGCATACGCCGACGCTCTCTATAACGACGGAAGCTATGAGCGGGCCATGGAGGTCTTTTCCGCCGTGTCCGCCTACGGTGACGCCGCCGAAAGGCAGAAGGCCTGCGTATACGCGATGGCGGCGGAGGCATACGAAAGCGGCGAGTACCTGCGCGCAAGCACTTTGTTTGCCGGGCTCTCGCTACGAGGACGCGCGAGGAGCGCGCCTTTGACGCGGCGCTCAGGATAACGGGCGACGCTGACGCCGCCGCGGTCATCGTCAGCAGCGGCGGGCTCTCCGCCGAAGCGGCGGAAAAGGCGGCGGATATCGCGATGCTGCGCAGCTCCCTGCCGCTCGGGCGGCTTGCCGTGGGCAGCTATCACACGGTGTATATCCGCGATGACGGCACTGCCGCCGCCTGCGGAGATAACTCCGACGGGCGCTGCGACGTGTCCGGCTGGACAGAGCTTGTGCAGGTATGCGCCGGTGCGAAGCACACCGCCGCGCTGCGCGCGGACGGAACCGTCGTTGCCGCGGGCGACGACAGCTATGGTCAGTGTGACGTCGGCGATTGGCGGAACGTCATCGCCATCGCCGCCGGGGAATATGACACCGTGGCGCTGCTTGCGGACGGCAGCATCGTCTCCTGCGGCTACCACAGCTATGACTCGCTCAAGGGCGCGGATCAGAATAAGCGCATCTTTGCCGGGTCCTACGGCGCGGCTGCCGTGAACTCCCTCGGGCAGCTCGTGTCCTCGAACAAGTCGATAACAGCGGAGAACGCGCAGCTCCTGCTTGAGCTGCCCATCGGCACGGGCTGCCATGCATCGCTCTATGCCGACGGCAGACTTGTCTCGAGCGTATTGGGAGATGAGGTCTGGGAGGATATCGTGCAGGCGGATATCTGCCGCGGGCGCTGCTTGCGGTGGACGGGGACGGGAACATCCGCTCCCGCTTCTTCCGCGAGAGCGACAGCGTTGAGTTTCCCGTGAGCGGCAGAGCCGTTCTATGCGGAGCGGGCACGGAGCACTATGTGTTCGTGCTTGAGGACGGGAGCCTTGCGGCCTTCGGTGACAATAGCTACGGCCAATGCGATGTGCAGAAGCTCGCGGCGAAAGCTGCCAAAGATTAAAAACCTCCGGCGGATAGGAAATTCTGTCCGCCGGAGGTTTTATAATATTCAATCAGCGCAGTCCCTTGAAGAAGCTGCGCAGGAGCTCCGCGCTCTCGTCGCCGAGGACACCGGCATAGACCTTCGGATGGTGCCCGTAGTTTTCAAAGAACAGGTCGATGACGCTGCCGCAGGAGCCGGTGACGGCGTCGCGCGCGCCGAAGACAAGGCAGGGGATGCGGGAGTTGATTATCGCGCCGGTGCACATCGGGCAGGGCTCGAGCGTCACATACATCGTGCAGCCCTCGAGCCGCCAGCTGCCAAGCGCGGCCCCGGCCTCGCGGATAGCCTCGACCTCGGCGTGGGCGGTCGCATCGCCCAGCTCCTCGCGGCGGTTGCGTCCGCGGCCGATGACTCGGCCGGCAGCGTCCGCGATCACGCAGCCGACAGGCACCTCGCCGTGCTCCGCCGCCTCGCGCGCAAGCTCAAGGGCGAGGGACATATATTCTTCATTCGTCATGGCGAAGCCTCCGTATAAAGAGATGCGGCAACTATCGTAGTTCTGCGGCGACATTGCATCTGTATGCCGTGACCGGCTGCTGGTCACTCCGTGGGGTGACTTTCTGTGCGAACAGAAAGTCACCAAAGAGTCGCACAGGGAGAGGGTGTTTCGACTCCCCTCTCCCTGTGAACCCTCACCGCAACGACAAAGAGAAACCGTGCGCGGTTTCCTTTGATTCCTTCCAAGTGGAGGATGTGTAACATGCCGTGTTCTATTCCGCACCCTCATAACTCAAATCGAAGCCCAGCGAAGCGGGTTCGATTTGAAAAGGAAGAATGAAGGAGCGGATATGGAGCTTTGCCCGATAGGGCGAAGCGTAATGCAGCGAGTTTATTCTGACGCTCAGACGAGAGCAGCAGTGATGATGCTCATCAGGTAGACCTCTTCGGCGTTGCAGCCGCGGCTGAGGTCGTTGATCGGGGCGTTCAGACCCTGGAGGATCGGGCCGTAGGCCGCAAAGCCGCCGAGACGCTGGGCGATCTTATAGCCGATGTTGCCGGACTGGATCTCCGGGAAGATAAAGGTGTTGGCATAGCCCGCGACCTTGCTGCCGGGGAACTTGAGCTGGCCGACCGTGGGAGAGACGGCGGCGTCGAACTGCATCTCGCCGTCAACTGCAAGCTCGGGAGCCTTTTCCTTGACTATCGCGGTGGCATTGCGCACGAGGTCGACGGAAGTGCCCTTGCCGGAGCCCTTGGTGGAGTAGGACAGCATGGCGACCTTCGGGTTCCATGCCGAAGACCTTTTGCGGTCTTTGCAGTCTCGATGGCGACCTCGGCGAGCTGATCGGCAGCGGAGAGAACGACGTTGCCCTCCTTGTCGAGCTTGTCCTCATAGGAGATGTTTATGGCGCAGTCGCCCATGCAGAGCATCTCATCGCCGCGGGTCAGGATGAAGCAGGAACTGACAAGGTTCGCGCCCTTCTTGGTCTTGACGAGCTGGAGTGCGGGGCGGACGGTATCGGCGGTGGAGTAGGTTGCTCCGCCGAGCAGAGCATCGGCCTTGCCCATCTTGACGAGCATGGTGCCGAAGTAGTTGCCCTTGAGAGCGCGGCGCGCGCGTCCTCTGCGGTGACCTTGCCGCGGCGCAGCTCGACCATCTTCTCGACCATCGCGTCCATTTCGATAGGTCAGAGGATCGATTATCTCAAGACCCTCGATATCGAAGCCGCCCTTTGCAGCCGCTGCCTTGACCTCATCGACGTTGCCGACGAGAATAGGAGTCAGGAAGCCGTCCTTCTTGAGCCTTGCTGCGGACTCGAGAATGCGCGCATCGCTGCCTTCGGTATAGACGATCTTGCGGGGATTGGCTTTAAAGTATCTCTATCAGATTTTCAAACATGGTTAATTCCTCCGGAATGTTTATTTTTGCACACGAACACTGTACCACTACTCGCCGCCGTTTTCAAGATTTTTGCCGCAATTTCTATTTACAAAGGTATTTTTTATCTGTATAATATACTGACTGTTATCAATTTTAAGGTGAAACAATGCAGAGAAGCTTTCCTGAGACGCTCTCGGCGCTGCGCCGGGACAAGAACATAAGCCAGCGCAAGGCGGCAGCCGACCTTAACATCAGTCAGGCGCTGCTGAGCCATTATGAAAACGGCGCGCGTGAGCCGGGGCTTGCCTTCGTCTGCCGCGTGTGCGACTACTACGGGTCAGCGCCGACTATCTGCTGTGCAGGACGGACAGGCCGAACATCGCTTTCAGCACCGCGCAGGCGGCGCGGGCCTTTCTTGACCAGATGCAGAGCGTGATTGACCGCGCGAACCAGACCCTTGCAGAATTTTCCGAGGAGGAACAGCCTGAATGATAAAGCAGGAAAATATACGCAATTTTTCCATAATCGCCCATATCGATCACGGCAAATCCACGCTGTCCGACCGCCTTATCGAGAAGTGCGGCGCGGTGGAGCAGCGCGTGATGGAGGATCAGATACTCGACAACATGGATCTTGAGCGCGAGCGCGGCATCACGATAAAGGCGCGCGCCGTCGGCCTCAACTACAAGGCCGCCGACGGGGAGAACTACACCTCAACCTTATTGACACCCCGGGTCATGTCGACTTCAACTACGAGGTCAGCCGCTCGCTCGCCGCATGCGAGGGTGCGGTGCTCGTCGTTGACGCGTCGCAGGGCGTCGAGGCGCAGACACTCTCGAACACCTACCTTGCGCTCGACAATAACCTTGAGATACTGCCCGTTATCAACAAGATCGACCTTCCCGCCGCCGACCCGCAGCGCGTCAAGGACGAAATCGAGGAGATAATCGGCATCCCCGCGCAGGATGCGCCGGAGATAAGCGCAAAGGCGAACATCAACATCGACGCCGTGCTTGAGGACGTTGTGAACGGCGTCCCCGCGCCGAAGGGCGACCCCAACGCTCCCCTCAAGGCGCTGATATTCGACAGCCAGTATGACAACTACCGCGGCGTCATCGTCTTTATCCGCGTGTTCGACGGGACGATACGCAAGGATTCCGAGATACTCCTGATGTCCACCGGCGCGAAGTACAAGGTGCTCGAGGTCGGCCACCTGCGCCCGATAGGTCTCGACCCCTGCGCGGAGCTTGCAGCGGGCGACGTCGGCTATTTCACGGCGAGCATAAAGAATGTCTCCGACACGCACGTGGGCGACACCGTCACCGACGCCGGGAAGCCGACCGCCGAGGCGCTGCCCGGCTACCGCCCCGCAAGGCCGATGGTCTTCTGCGGCATTTACACCGAGGACGGCTCCAAGTACCCCGACCTGCGCGACGCGCTCGAAAAGCTCAAGCTCAACGATGCTTCCCTCTCCTACGAGCCGGAAAGCTCCGTCGCCCTCGGCTTCGGCTTCCGCTGCGGCTTCCTCGGGATGCTGCACATGGAGATAATTCAGGAGAGGTTAGAGCGCGAGTTCGACCTTGACCTTGTGACGACTCTGCCTTCCGTTATATACAAGGTCGTAAAGACCGACGGCAGCACCGTCATGGTCGACAATCCCCACAACTACCCCGACGTGCCGTCGATCGCCGAGGCGTACGAGCCGTACGTCAAGGTCTCGATAATTACGCCGAACGAGTTTGTCGGCAATATCATGCCGCTCTGTCAGGAGCGCCGCGGCGACTATAAGAATATGCAGTATCTCGACACACGGCTTGTCGAGCTGCATTATGAAATGCCGCTCAACGAGATAATCTATGACTTTTTCGATACGCTCAAGGCGCGCACGAAGGGCTATGCCTCGCTCGACTATGAGCTGAGCGAATACAAGCCGAGCGATCTGGTCAAGGTCGATATGCTCCTAAACGGCGATCAGGTCGACGCGCTGAGCTTCATCGCGCACCGGGAGAAGGCGTATCCCCGCGCCCGCAAATTGCATCTGCGAAAGCTGAAGGAGAATATCCCCCGCCAGCTCTTCGAAGTTCCGATTCAGGCGGCGATCGGCGGCAAGGTGATCGCGCGCGAGACGGTCAAGGCGATGCGCAAGGACGTGCTCGCCAAGTGCTACGGCGGCGATATCACGCGTAAAAAGAAGCTGCTGGAAAAGCAGAAGGAGGGCAAGAAGAAGATGCGCCAGCTCGGCACGGTGCAGATACCGACCGAGGCCTTCCTCGCGGTGCTGAAGCTCGACGAGTAAATAAAGAAATAAAAAATAAGACTGTGTACATTGCTTTCAAGCGATCGTACACAGTCTTTTTTAATAGCCGCCGCGCAGCCCTACAAGCACATCCGGTGCGCGGCAGGTCATTATCAGCTTGTCAAAAAAAGTCCTGTGAGGGCTTTTTTGACCGCGCTTTCCGCCGAGCATTTTGAAAGTGTTCAAAATGCTATTACCGGAAGCCTTGATGTATCAAGCCTTTCGGCGGCGGCTTATCCAATTTGAGGCGGGCCTTGCCCCTCAAGCTCCCCCCTGCTCTATTATCTGACTTCAAAACATAGTTTTTTGACAGTCTGATTATCCCATTCTGTCCGTCCCGAAGAAGAACAGCGCCACTGTCCCCGGGCCGACATGGGGGAGCCGGTCACCGGCTCATAGCAGACGCTCAGGCACTTGCCGGTCAGTCCCTTGTCACGCAGGCGCTGCACGAGATATGCCTTGCCCTCCTCATTATCGGCATGGGCGATGCCGATAGTCTCGGTCTTGCTCAGGGCAAGCTCCGCATAGCGCTCGGCAAGCGCGTCGAGCGTGCGCTTCATACCGCGTACCTTGGACTTCACGACTATTTTGCCCTCATAGTCCCCGATGAGGATCGGGTGTATGCTCAGTACGTTTCCGATTATCGCTGCCGCGCCGCTGACTCTGCCGGTGTTCTTTCAGGTACTTGAGGTCGTCAACGGTGAAGCTCTGGCAATACCGGCACCTGCGCGGATGGCCTCTTCGATCGCGTCAAGGGCAACGCCGTCCTTTAACTGCTCCGCCGCCTTGATGACGAACAGCCCCTCGCCGAGGGACGCGGCGAGCGTGTCGATGACGACGATCTTTCTGTCCGGGTACTCCTCGTCAAGCTCCTGCTTTGCCATGAGCGCGGCGTTTGCCGTGCCGCTTATGCCGCCGGACATACCGATATACAGCACATCCTTGCCCGCGTCGAGCGCGGCCTTGAAGCGCTCGATGAACGTCCCTGCGTTCACCAACGAGGTCTTTACCTCGCTGCCAGCACGCATCGCGGCATAGAAGGCCTTGCCGTCAAATTCTCTCTCGGGTATGTATTCGACTCCGTCTATCGTGTATGAAAAGGGACTACCTCAATGCCGTACTCGTCGATGATCTCAACGGGGAGGTTAGCGGAGGTGTCTGTAAAAAGCTGCGTCATTTCGGGTTCTCCTTAAAAAGTTATGGGTACTGCACACTGTCATTAGCATAACGCAGTTCATACCGAAACCGCAAGCTATTGTCTCTATTCCGCGCTCTACAGAAACATAGAATAGGGTAGAACCCCTTGATTTCAGGGCTCTACCCGAGTATAGCCGTATCTTCTTCACTTGCCTGCCGCGGCTTTTCAGTCTCTCCAGCCATGCATACGGTACGTCGAGCTCTCCCTTGCCGACGCCGAGGCTTATCGTGGGCTTGTTCGCACTGGAAGTCGCTGCCGCCGGTTTTTCAGCAGCCCGTACTCTTCCGCAGAGTCCCTCAAGGTAGGCCGTCTGCTGAGCGTCGTAAAGCCGGAATAGTGGCACTCCATCCCGCGCAGGCCGTGCGCCATGCAGTGCTCTATAAGCTCGCGCAGCTCCGCGTCGTTCTTCTTATACTGGAACGGGTGTGCCAGCACCGCGACTCCGCCCGAGCGGCATATCGTCTCCACCGCCATTTCTATCGGGATGATCGTGCGCGGCAGATAGTACTCTGTCCCTTCTCAACATAGCGCTGGAACGCATCGTTCACGCTGTCGGCAAGCCCAAGCTCATAGAGCATCCGCGCAAAGTGCGGCCGACCTATGGATTCGCCGAAAGCGCGCCTCATCTCGTCATAGTCAAAAGGGCAGGCCGTCCGCAGCCATGAGCTCCGCCATCTTGCGGTTCCTGTCGTTGCGGTCGTTTATCACCCAGTCCAGCACCGGGCGCAGTTCGGGCGACTGCGGGTCTATGAAAATAGCCCAGGATGTGTACGGCCACTCCGTACTTTGTGCTTATCTCTATCCCCGGCACTACCTCTATCCCGAGCTTTTCCCCCGCCTCGGCGGCTTCAAAATATCCGGACTCCGTATCATGATCCGTTATCGCGATGGCTTTTAAGCCGATTTTCTGCGCAAGCGCAGCTACCTCCGCCGGGGTGCATGTCCCGTCGGACGCCGTGGTGTTGTACGTGCAGGTCTATTTTCTCTCATGCGCGCACCTTCTCCATGAGGCGGTTCGCCTTCTCGTATATCTCTTCGGGCGCTTCGCCGATGAAGAACACGCCGTTTTCATAGAGGATGCGTCCGTTCACCATCGTCAGGCGCACGTTCTCCTTAGACCCGGAGTACACGATGTTCGACGCGATGCTGTTGAGCGGCTGCATGTTCGGGCGGCGCAGGTTTATGACGACGAGGTCCGCAAGCTTGCCCGGTGCAATATCGTCCGCGTCCGAAAGCCCCATCGCGCCCGCGCCGCCGGCGCAGGCCATTTCAAGCACGCGGTCGGCGCTCCCGGCTGCGGCGTCCTTATTCGCGATTTTTGCAGTACGCTCGCAAGGTACATTTCGCGGAACATGTCCAGCGCGTTGTTGCTGGCCGCGCCGTCGGTGCCGATGGCCATCGGTATCCCCGCCGCGGCGAGCCTGTCCAGCGGCGCGATTCCGGAGGCGAGCTTCGCGTTCGAGCCGGGGTTCGTCACCGCCCAGAGCTTCTTGCGCGCGAAAAGCTCAATGTCCTCATCGCTCATCCACACGCAGTGGAAGCCGCCGCCGCCGTAGGCGAACATGCCTCATGCTGTCCAGAAGCTGCGGCGGGGTCAGCCCCAGCGCTCTACGCAGCCCTTTGACCTCGCTCTCCGTCTCGCACAGGTGCATGAAGCACGGCTCCTTGTACTTTTCCGCAAGAGAGGCCATGTACTTCATGCGCTCCATGCCGGTGGTGTACTCAGCGTGGATGCCGAGCCGGTAGGAAACAAGCTCGTCATAATCGTTAAAGCGCAGGTACTCGCGCTCGATGTTCTTCTCGTCGGCGTCAAAATTATTGAGCGCCGAGCATATCACCGTGCGGTAGCCGCAGTCGACATTTGCCTTGGCGTAGGCTTCATTGCGCATGTACATGTCAAAGCTCGATGTGATCCCGGAGGAGAGATATTCCATTATCCCGAGCTTTTTGTAAAGGTGTATATCATCTCGTCATCGAGCTTTGCCTCGTTCGGGAAGACCTGCTGATAAAGCCAGTCACTAAGCGGCATGTCGTCTGCAAACGAGCGCAGGAAGGTCATCGCCGGTGGGTGTGCGCATCCTTGAAACCCGGCATCAGCAGGTCGCCGCGCAGATCGATCTCGCGCTCAAAACGCGGCGCGTCCTTGCGTTCCGCCCCGACGTAGGCGATGCGCCCGCCGTCCGTCCATACCTCGTCCCGGCTTATTTTTATCCCGCCGGTAAAGCTCAGCACCCGGCCGTTATAGAATCTTATCATCTGTTTTTGCCTCCAGCCGCGCGCACATCGCGTCATGCGCGGCCTTTTCAAAAGTATCGTCAAGCGGCTGAAGCTCCGCCGCGCCGTATTTCCTCTCAAGTGCCGTTTTCAGCAGCAGGTCGCAGAACTCCGGGTTCTTCGGGAGCATCGGCCCATGGCTGTAAGTGCCGAAAACGTTCTTGAAATGCGCGCCCTCGGTGCCGTCTTCGCCGTTGTTGCCGAAGCCGGAAATTATCTTACCCAGCGGCTCAAGCCCGGCACCGAGCCATGTCTTTCCGCTGTGGTTTTCGAAGCCGACGACAACGCTGCCGCCCGCGGCTTCGCCGCATTTGAATTTATAGTTGCCGATCATGCGCGTTTTGCTGCCGACGGTATACAGATCGAGCGCGCCGATAAAGTCGCAGCGCTGGCCGTCATAGGTCTCGTAATAGCTGCCGAGCATCTGGTAGCCGCCGCAGATGGTCAGGAAGGTGACACCGTCGTCAATGGCGGCCTTTATCTCCTTGCCGCATCCCCGGTGCAGATCCTCAAGCAGCACCTGCTGCTCAAAATCCTGCCCGCCGCCGATGAAAACAAGGTCGATCCCGGCAAGGCTCTGAGTTGAACCTATGGGCATTTTCGTGACCGCCGCGTCTATTCCCGCGCCATTGCAAACGGCGCTTCATGCAGATTATATTTCCCCCGTCGCCGTAAAGGTTCAGAACGTCAGGATACAAATGACAGATCTTCAGTTCCATGCTTCCGCCTCCTCAGACCCAGAATTCCGTCACCGCCGCAGCGGCGGATGACAGCCTGCGCAGCTCGAGCATCGCGGTATAGGTCGGCATGATGAACACCGGCTTATCCTGCTGGGATATCCACTGCACAAGGCGCTCGTAATCGCGCTCGGTCGAGATGTGGTCACCGGCCACACCGGCGTATTTGATGCGTACGGCCATGTCCTCCGCGCGGTCCCCGGAGACGATGACGCGATCTATATAGCCCGACATCGCGGCAAGCCCCTCAAAGTCCGCGTCCCATATCCATGAGACATCCGTGCCGTCAGCTCCGCGGTCGTTGAGGCAGACGATGAGGATAAATTTTTTCCTTGATATTCTCCAGAAACTCGATAACCTGGTTGCAGCCCGCGGGGTTTTTGACAAGCATCATCTTCGTCCCGGCCTTGCCAAGGTCGAACTGCTCCATGCGCCCGAAGCCGCATTTGAAGTCCGCGATTGCGGATATCGCCGCCTCGGTGCCGAGTCCCATCTCCGTCACGGCGGCGACAGCGCCGATGGCGTTATAAATATTATACATGGCCGGGAGGTTCACTTCGGCCAAGTATTGGCTCCCGTTTACCATCAAGACCACGCTGCTGCCGTTCGCGCGCTGCTCGACGACGTTCGTGACGGCATATTCGGCCTTCGGACGGTGGTAGCCGCAATGGGTGCAGCGGAAATTGCCGAGGTGGCCGTAGCTTATAAAATCATATTCGTATTCACTCTTGCAGTAGATGCAGTGCGACGCATCGGAAAGCTCCGTCTTGGGTCTGGAGGGCGCAGCACCCTTATCGATGCCGAAGAACACGGCGCGGTTCGGAAGGTCGTTTGCCAGGACGCGGTGAGGGGCAGTCGGCATTTAAACAAAGCGTCGCTCCCGGAGCGCCCTTTTATACCCTCGCGGATATTTTCAAGGGTATGCGTCACTTCACCGTAACGGTCGAGCTGATCGCGGGAAAAGATTGGTGACGACGATGACCTGCGGCGAGCTGAGAAAGACCTTGCGCGCCGCGGCCTCGTCGCACTCAATGACGGCGTATTCCTTACGGCACTTGCCGGACAGGGAGCTGTTGATGACAAACTCGGTGGTTATGCCGGAAATGAGGTTAGCCCCGAACGGTTGGCAAAATAACTTTTGCCCTGCTCGAGAAAGGCCTGCTCGATCATGCGGGAGCTGGTGGTCTTACCGTTTGTGCCGGTGACGGCGACGGTCCTGACGTCCTTCGCCAGAAGGCTCAGCAGCTCCGGATATATTTTGAGCGCAATGCGGCCGGGCATCGCCGTGCCGCCGCGGTGCAGGATACGCGAGACAAGACGCAGCGCCTTGCACACCAGCATTGCCAATACTGCTCTGAAATTCATAGGCGGACTCCTTGCTGTAAAAGATAACTTATATAGTATATCATTATATTCAGCCGGGCAAGATTTTTGCCCGGCTGAATGGTGGTTTATTGATATTCAGTTATAATGGATGACCGTCCAGCGCGAATATTACTGGTTCTTGCCCCGGGCATCTATGCGTATCATATGGTCAAACTTCCCGTCACGGAGACCATACATTTCGTCCACAAGGTTTGGCACAACACAGGCGTGATTCGAATAATCGCAATTTTCTCACCGATCTCGAAGTTGATAGGCTCATCGCTCTTCAGGAAACCGTGTTCTTCATTCAGCTTGTATATTATGATTTCAGGATGGCCTATTATATAACCATAGCCCGTTCCAAAGCATGCAAGATCACTGGTGAGAGCCTTCACTCCGGCATCTATTATGGCGTGGCAGCTATCCGGTCTTGCCACGACCGTTGATACCACACGCAGGGCGCAGTCCTCGGGAGTTACCATGTCCGAATAAAGCTGCGCGCCATCATTGAAGATGTAGTTGCCTAAGACGGGTTTCTGTCACACCGTTCAGATGCTCCGGGTGCTTTTGCAGAAAAGACGAGCCGGTACTGATCACAGACATTTCAAAGCCGTTCGCTTCCAGCAGTTTCGCGGTTCCTACTGCATCGTCACGCTCCTCTTCGGTCATGCGTATGACGCCATCAACGGTCCGCTGCCCGTATATGTCACCGCCATAATACATCACACCGATTATATGTATTCCCGGAAGGTCTCTTATTTTGCGGGCGAAGTCAAGCGCAGGTTGACCAGGTTCCAGCCCGCCGCGGCGGCAGCCGCCGTCTACCTCGATCAGAACGGGTACCGGATTACCGGTGGACGGACCAAGTTTAGAGAGTTCTTCAGCACCTTTGACACTGTTTACAATAGTTTTATATCCGCAATTTTACGCAGCTGCCTGAGATGTCTTGAGCTTATCCTCTCCGATCAGCGGATATGCGACAAGAATATCTGTTATGCCGCCTTTTGCCATAACCTCGGCTTCACCAAGCTTCGCGCAGGTAACGCCCTTTGCACCCAACTCGAGCTGAAGCTTTGCTAACTCTATGCTTTTATGCGGCTTTATATGCGGACGGTGCGCAATGCCGTATGCGCCATTTGCCGCGACCATGCGTTTAATATTGCGCCCACTGTGTTCAGCTCCGCAACTACGGCAGGAGTAGGAAATTCATCATACATATAATCGACCTCCTTGATTTAGGGTATCAGAAAACTGAATCACGTCAGCTCAATAAGAGCTTCTATTTCTATCGCGATGTTTCCGGGGAGAGCATTGACCGCAATCGCAGATCTTGCGGCGCACCCGCCCTCTTCACCCCAAATGCTGGCAAGCAGCTCGGACGCAGGATTGACGACCTGCGGTTGCTGGTAAAAATCCGACGCACTCGATACAAAAGCAAGCAGCTTGACAAATTTCTTCACCCGGTTAAGATCACCAAGGTCTCTGTCAAGCACAGCCAGCACATTCAGGATAGCGTTGCGTGCAGCTGCTTGACCCTGCTCAAGTGTGAGTTCCTGGCCAAGCTTGCCGATATACGTATTCTTGCTGCCGTTCTGCGGCCCGCAGCCGGAGATATAAGCCAGATTACCCGCAAATTCTTTTACCGGAGCATACACACCGCCCCTTCCCGAGCCTCAGGCAAAACTATGCCAAGTTCGTTCATTCTTTCATATACATCCATGTAGTCGTACCTTCCTTTCAATCATGGCAAACAGCAAGTCTTTATAACAAACTGTTTGTTTGTAAAGAAAGAATATCTGATTTTTCCCTAATTGTCAATAGCACCGCAAATTTTCTTTCAGCTCAAAAATATGAATTCCAAAATGCGGCAATAGAAAAGCAAATATTTCTGAAACTCAGACTAACATTTCAGCGGGAGAAATCATAAGAAATTTGTGATTTCTCCCGCTGTTTCTGTTTTTTTAGAGGACATATTCGCGGATCTGTATGGCAGACCTGTATGTATTATTCTTTTTTTGTCTTTCTGCTCTTCTGCGCTTTCCGCACGTGCCATTTCGAGATAGCTGTAGAGCGTGAATTTTGAAATGCCAAGATACTCACATATCCTCTCACCGGCTTTCGTTATCAGGAACGCTCCCTTCTTGTCAAAAAAGTCGATTGCCTTTATCTTATCCGCTTTTGTCATCATACTGCTCGGCTTTCCAATCATCACCTGGCACATAGAAATCAGGTGATCGAGTATTTCACCGACGTTGCTCGCAAAGACCTCCTGCTCGACATCATTCTTGGAAACCGAATACATGGTGATATCGCGCAGAATATTATCTGCCATTATCAGATCCGTAATGTCATAGTTTATGCAGATCGCTCCGATAACCTGGCCTTCACCATTCCGGATATAGGTTGTTGAGGAGCGGAGTATCTTACCGTCCCTCGTCTGGGTAATATAATTATATATATCCCCTTCCTTTTTATTGCCAGACAGGACTTGAAGCCCGAGATTGCTGCCGCAATCTCCGACCTTGCGGTTGGTAATATGCCCATTTTCAATCGCGACAATAGTGTGATCGTAGCTTTGCGTCAGGTCATGCAGAATAACCTCGCATCTGCTCCCGAACTGCTCCGCTATCATTTTTATCAGCCGAGTATAGTTTGACCATTCTTCTTGTAACTTTTCCATTTTTCTTCCCTCGCCATATTTAATCTGAAACTTTTTTTAGTCGTTATAAAAACAAGTTTACCCCGATTTCCTTTTTGCTGTCAAGAAGCGTCGCAGAAACTAAAACAGTTTTTATATTGACAAATAGTTTGTTTTGAAATATAGTTAAAGCCAGCTTTTGAATGCGCGTTTTTCATATCAGGTACAATTAATAACCAAGGAGATGTTAACCATGGAAAAAGAGACATCAAGCCGCACAAGATCTCTTATCTAAGCTTATTGCTTTCGATACTTCTAACCTGCCCGGTAACGAACGTCCCTGCGCTGAGTTTTTGGCAGAGTATTTGTCCTCGAAGGGCTTCGTTACCGAAGTGCAGGCTTTACCGGAGGACAGTTCTCGCGCCAACATTATAGCCAGCATCGGAAACCCAGCCGGAAAAAAGCTGATATACAACGGTCATATAGACGTTGTTCCCGTATCAGAGGGGTGGACAAGTGATCCTTTCCACGCAGAGGTTCGTGACGGGAAGCTTTATGGCCGCGGCACATGTGACATGAAGGGCGGTGTTGCGGCAATGACTGAGGCTGCGATCGCTTTGGTCGAGGACGGCTTTGACTTTTCCGGCAGTCAACTCATGCTTGTGTTCGTCTGCGATGAGGAGCTTCATGACCGTGGGATAAAAGCATTACATCCAGTCCGACAAATTTGTCCGTGCCGCCTATGCCGTTATAAGTGAGCCAAGCTCTCTTAAATGCTGCATTGCGCACCGCGGTGTTGTCCGTTATCGTTTATCGATCCTTGGAAAAAGCTGTCACGCAGGAGTTCCCTCCAATGGCGTAAACGCTATTGTCAACGCGGGTCATGCTATCCTTGCGCTTGAAGCCCTAGCTGTACGTATCGCGCAGCGCACGCACCCTATCCTCCCAGCTCCCACTCTGACCCCGACTGTCATCAGCGGTGGAACCAAGGACAACATCGTACCGAATCAGGTCGATATCCAAATAACAGACGCACCCTGCCCGACGAAAGTATTGAGAGCTGCATGGCTGAAATAATTTCCGAAATGGAGTATTTGAAAGAGGGCAACGCCGATTTTGATTACCGGATCGAGCCGTATGTGAGTGTTAACGCAGGATATCTTTCGCCTGAGCATCCGCTGGTTGGAGCATGCGCGGATACATACATGAGCCTTTTTGGTCAAGAGATGACCGTGTGTGATTTCAATGCCTGCAATGATCAGAGCTATTTTGTAAATGCCGGGGTGCCTACACTTATTTTCGGGCCGGGCAATTTAGAGCAGGCTCACACTGTCGACGAATACGTACCGCTGGACGACATATACCGCTGCACTGATTTCTTTTACGAGCTGGCAAAAAAAGCTGTTGGGCTAAACTGTGCACTCTTGTTAAAATCAGAAGCTGTCAAAACGTTAAAAGGCTACCGCAAAAAATTGTACAAATTAGCGAAAAAAGACTATGCTACTAACTTTTTGATTGACAATCAAAAGTTAGTAGTAAAATAATAGCTGTCAGCAGCTGCGCAATACGATCGTTTCCACGCATTTGACCCCCTCATTACGCTCTACGGATAAAAGGAGAAGATTTACAATGTCTGGAGAAAAAGCAATTAAAAAAGAAAGAGCCATATGGCTGGCTGAACAGATTGGAAGCCATCGGCAATAAACTTCCCGACCCAGCAATGCTGTTCATCTTTATGGGAGTACTGATCCTTATTCTATCAGCAATAGGCGCATCTCTTGGCTGGAAGGTTATCAATCCCTCCACCGGTGACGAGGTTGCCGTTGTGAACCTGCTCAACGCAGACGGCATACGCCGTATTGTTACGAGCATGCTCAGCAATCTTTCAAGTTTCGGCCCGCTCCCCTCTGTTCTGGTCATTATGATGGGCATGGGCGTTGCCGGGAACCGGACTCCTCAAGGCGCTGCTGAACAAATGCACCAAAAGATCCCTGAAAGCATGGTCACTAGTGTCCTCATCTTTATTGCCATCAGCTCCAATGTCGCCTCTGACTCCGGCTTCATTGTCCTACCGCCGCTTGCAGCATTGATTTTCCTTTCGATGGGGCGACACCCCTACATCGGAATTGCCGCAACCTACGGCGCTGTTGCCGCCGGATTCAACGCATGTATATTCCTTTGCACCGGCGACGTTCTTGTTGCCGGAATGACTGAAACTGCTGCACGCATCCTTGATGCAAACTTCACCGTCAATCCTGCGGTCAACTATTATTTCATGGCATTCTCCTGCATACCGCTCACACTCGTTGGAACATGGGTCACAAAGAAGTTTGTGGAGCCTCGTTACTCCAGTCTGGAGGGTATTGAGAATGCAGAAGCTTCACTCGAAGAGCTCAGCCCTGCCGAGCATAGGGGACTTCGCAAA
>VOFB01001590.1_pt1 | contig 25329 bp, 42 predicted proteins | sample 5384141 | NCBI WGS metagenome assembly VOFB01 (sample SAMN12384721, study PRJNA508395) | human gut metagenome | isolation source: healthy gut A | host: Homo sapiens | reverse complement strand
GAAAGTGAACTCTTCCTCAGTGTCATCATCTACAGCTACAGTGTTTGTGATCGTGTGAATCTTCTGACCGTTTCCTGTGTATTTCTTCTTCAGTTCTTCAACATCCTGTTTCTTTGTCTCCTGTGCAGCTTCAGCTTCAGCTTCCTTTGGCTGCTCGAATAATCTCTCTTCATTCTCCGTTAATACTGCGTTACTCATAGATATTTACCTCCATATTTTTGACATTTATTTTGTGAATTTACGCATCAAGGTCATTGATCTTGATGCCGCCCATTGCCATTCCATCAAGGTCTACCTTCATGGACTTGTCTCCCTGTGCTGCCTTGAAGCTTCGCTTCGAAGACAACCTTTGTCAGGGTATCGGTACAGGTGGACGCTCCCTCATCCGCATGGGATACCGTGATCTTCGGGATAACATTGCTTATAAGTTCTTATATCCCTTGCTCTTGATCACACGGCACATCTCATTGAAGTCCTCATGGACATAATCAGCTTCACGGAGTTCTTCTGATTTCCGGTACCGTAGCCTCTGATCTTGCCGCCTTTTCCATATACAGCCTCACTCTCCTGCTCATCATCGTAGGAGATTTCTGTCGGCTCGATATTCTCCATGCCGGATGTGGAAATGGTCACACTCGACCAGTCATACACTTTTCCATTAACTAACTGTTTGTTTGCCATCCTGTTCTACCTCCTTCCTAAGATGCTGATACAGGGTTCTCTACTGCAAAGGTCAGGTTCATCTCTCTGACGTGTCCCATCGGCACGTATGTCACCCTCCCCGTCAATCGACTCATCCACAAGGATATTGAGGTTCTCCGTGTCGATCTCAAGTCTTCCGGGCTGATGATCTTATCATCTACAGCGTCCTCCACCGGAGTATTGAGGTTTGCCTGAAGGATAGAGATGCTCGCGTCTAAATCTCCCGGGTCAACTTCGCTCTGAAGTTCATTGAGTGCATATGCTCTGACCGCCTTCACAAGTCTGTTGGACACTCTGACATCTTCCGCGTATGCATAATCACTACCGTCCGGAGCCATCATGTTCGCGCTTGTCACATAGTAGTCTTCCTTGCCGACATACTGTCTGAAGGTCAGGTACTTTGCTTTGTCCAAGATTGCGATATAGTCCTCGATTCCTTCCGGAAGAAGCTTGAGCATCTTTGCCTCAGAGATAGGAAGCTCTTCACCTCTCCGATGCTCTGCGATTCCTTTGCTTTGCAATATAGTCCGCAGGCAATCCCTGCATTATTGATATCCTGTACTCTGCCATCCATTCTCTGATATCTCGAATTGGAGCAGACTACCTGAATATAGATGTTATTGATGCCTTTTCTTTCCTCCTGCATTGCTGCAACATACTCATCAAGACTCTCGTTGCTTCTCTTCATTCTTGCCTCACACACAAAGAAAAGAGGTCTCTTGTACTTTGTGAGGAAGTCGTTGGCGATGCTTGCAAGGGAAGCCCACAGAGCTCTTGAGGATGTACCCACAATGTGAGCATACTCAAAGGCTGTGTTGTTGTTGATCAGGCTCTCTACCGCGCTGATCACATCCGCGTTACTCATGGACGGGGCTGTCGTTGAGAAGCTGAAGGTATCTCCTTCCTTGAAGCTGTCTCCTCCGGCTGCTTCCGTGAACTTTGCGGTGAGCCCGGTATTGGCAAGGACTGCCTCTCCATTCAGAGGGACTGTCATTTCCTCGCTGAAGGTATTGCCTCCGTCTAAGGAGTATGCATACCCGGCTTCATTGTTCTCTCCGTCATCTGTGACCTTGATCACAATGTCGTATGCATTGTTGGGCTTTCCGCTCACTTCGAGGGTTCCCTCTCCTGTCTTGACTGCCTTGACTTCCCCGATGGTTCCGTCTGTGGTTGCCTTGACCGGGATGCAGTAGATCGTAGCTGCTCCATTCTCCACGGAGTCGATGCAGGCATCCGCGAGCGGAGTGTTGCCAACCTTCTCCTTGATTTTCTTTGCATCCATGCTGCCAGTGATCAGGATAGGGGTTGCGCTCTCAATGTTAGAAATACCGATCTTGAACTGTACACCGCTTCCTGTGGAGCTGCTACGTCCAAGGTTCCCGTCTTCTACGGTTACATTTACATCTCCGTACATTATCCCTTCGCCTCCTCTTTTCTACCGTCAATCGGTGCTGTCTTGAAGTCCTCAACTGCCTTGGTGAACTCATTCTCCTCGACCTGTCTGCCGGACTTCCATTTCTTTGCTGCTTTTACGCCTTCAAACATGGCATCTGATACTTTGTATTTATCTCTAAGCTCTTCGATGCTCATGTAGGCTGTTTCTTTGTTTGCCATGTTTTATCCTCCATTTTGAATATTGCCGATCTCCACCGCTTTCTTCGTGAAGTCGGCATATATACCGCCTTCAAATGTGACATCGAACTGTACAGCTATCTTTGCCTTCAGGACACTATCGCCCTCTTCAACCCAGTCCGCTTCACCTACTACGATATTCACCCAGTTTCCATCATCTTCCATGCCCTTCCCGATCAGTCTGAGAAACTTCTCAAAAATCTCCTCACACTTTTTTCTTCCGAGGCATCTGCGATGATCACCCGGGCTTTGTGTCCCTGCTCCACAGCTTGACCCTGCGCTTCCGTTGCCCTCTTGGTCTACAAAGTTTCTTTTTGAGCCTGAGCGTGCGAGAGTCTCCCCGTTTCGCAGAACTGCGCCAAGGTGTGACTCGTTCGCCTGCTTCAGCTTTTTCATTGTGGTGTAGACCTGACTTTTGATTCCGGACTCCTTCAGCTTTGCGATCAGGTAGTCTTTCTCTTTCTTCATGTCTTACTCCTTGAATATTTCCTCCAAGCTCTCCCGGATATCAAGTTCGTCTTCATCACTGATACCAAGGAATGGTCTTGGTGGAATGCTTATCCTGACAGAAGCAGCTCTCCGCCACTGCCCTCCAACTTTGAAGGTGAGATACTTCGCATTCTTAGCTCTTATAGTTCTCTCGTCACCGAATTGGGTGTGGCAGCCCTTATGTCATTCGTGCCGACTGCAAGTCCGCTCTCATCTGCCTGCGAGTGGATACTTGTCTTCAATGTTGTCGTATCGGTCAGCGTCTTGCCGCCTGACTCTCTTGCCCGGATGGAAGGTGTCCATCCGACTCCTCCGGCTCTTTTCGCTTTGGAATCTCTCGACCGTTGAGGTGCGGAGTCCCTCAGCGATGGAGTTCAGAACCCCACGCTTCTCAAGGCTCTTCAGTTTATTGAGACGTTGGAGCAGTGCATCTGTATCTCGGACATCTCTGCCCTGATTGATGACATCCAATCACCATCCTCTCATGCTGTCCCTTGAGAATATTCGCCCTGAAGACTTCATCTTGAAGCCGTTGGCTGCATTCCCACTGCCTACAGCCTCATCCTCAGCTCCTACACTGATGGTGCCCTTGGCAACCTCCGTCAGGAAGTTGATGGCTGCATTGTAGCGATTCAGGAAGGTCTTCTCCCTCTCGCTCTCGTCTATTCCTGTACGCGACACAAGGTTATATACAGCAATATCCTTCGCGAGCTTGTTGATGACCTGTGGTGTCTTCGTGAATGGTACCTTGTACCGCTTGGCAAGGTACCCGTCAATCTCAGCGCAGGCATCGCTGATCGCATCCTCGCACAGGGCGGTGATCTTCTGCTGCTTCTCATCCGCGTCCTCGATATACTCATCTCCGATGATGGAGTTCACCATGTCTTCCTTTGATCATTTTGAGCACTTCGCCCGTGGTACAATATCCCATATCATTACTCCTTAACCCTGCGCCTTTGTTGCTCCGGTGGAACCATATGCCATCTGCCAGAAGCCATATCCGGCATTGCTACGACCGTCAGCTCCGTAGATGAACTGATTGTTCATGAACACATTCTCATCGGTATCCTTAGTGAAGGAAGTGAACTTGATCTTCTTTCTCTCCTGATAGATGATAGGCTTCAGGAATCGGTTGGTGCATAACAGGAACCAATAGTCCGGATGTTCTGCAAGCTCCGGCTCCACAAGAAGCTTTGCTGTACCCTTCATGATGTTGCTTGTGCCATTGATCAGTTCAGCTTCCAAGATGGTTCTTGCTTCCTCTTCCTTTGCAGGCGATACCACAAGAAGGTCAGGCACGAGCTTGAGGCTCTTTCCTTTGTCTCCACGAATGCTCATAATGGAAGCTCTCGCAGCCTTATAGCTTTCCATGCACAGCTCCTGTGTTCCTAAGTTGCTGTATGTAACACCGCCCATCTTGTGATCAGCCGCAAAGAAGGCTTTTCCGTCATAGCACTTTGCTGTGAACCCATTCATCAGTGCGCCAAACGTGAGTTCATCCGGATGCAGCGCGGCAGCTTCTCCCATGTTTGAGAAGAGGGGGTGTACACTCCGTACTTGTCATCCTCGATATCATCTCTTGGTACCCCTGATGGTCATCTCAAAAGGTTTGTTCTTGATAGAGTAGTCATATGCTGCAAGGCTCTGTACTTCCCTCTCGCCAATCCACTCCTTCATTCGAGGCATCTGTCCGAGCCACTTATAATCCTGCTCGCCTGTGGTGCTCGGAACCGTGGTGGCGATCTTCTGATAATTGGACTGTGTAGCTTCAAAGCTCTTGTTGTAGGCTGTTGAGTAGCCGACTGCCAGTCCGTGCAAATTTGCCTGATTTACAATCATTTTCTAGTCCTCCTTATTTTCCTGTAACTGTTTCCCTCTACTGGGTCATCATGTCAACGGTCACACCGTCATCTTCCACTGCGAGGATGATTCCGGCATAGCTTGAACCCTCCGCAGTCAGGCTCACTGTCACGTCATCCTTGATATAGCAAGGCTTTGAGCAGGTCAGTGTTCTTGATGGTTCCATCATTCTCCCACACGAATGTTCCGCGCTTGACTTCTACCGTGACAGCTCCATCCGCTCCGGTTGCGTTATCGCAGAAACGCTGCACACATCCTGCCACAATCTTTCCCACTGCCTTTGTCGCAGTTTCGGCATAGCCTTCCGCATTGATCACGGCGATGGTACACTCAGTCAGTGTCTGTCTGGCTTTCACCGGGATGTTAAGCAGGCTGTTGCCTGTCTTTTCATTTCCTGTTCTGATCATGATTAGTCCTCCTTCTTGTAGTATTTCTCCATGTCTTCCTTGGAGATGCCGCAGTTCTTCAGAATAGCCATATCAACATCATCCGTCTTGGTATTGTCAGCCGGGGCATCCTTCAGAGCCATCTTGCCCTGTGGAACCACTGCCACAGCTTTCTCCATAAACTTCTTGAAGCCATCTGCGTCCTTCAGGGCATATTCTTTCGCCCATTCCGTCTGTGCTGCGGTGATTTTGCCTTCCTTGAGGGCAAGCTGCACAGCTTCATCCGCTTTCTTTGCGTTCAATCTTCTCCTTCAGGGCGAGTACGGTTGCGGCTGTCACCTTGTCTCCACCTGTCTTCAGAGCCATGATAGAAGCTGCAACGTCTTCTGTCTTAGCATTCTCATCCAGTTCAAGCAGTTTCAGGATGGTGCTATTGGCTACAACCTCCGCAGGAGCGTCTCCGCCTTTGTCTGTGCCACCATCACCCTTCTCTTCCATCTCTTTGATTTTCTGTGCTGCTTTGCCTGCTTCCTCTACCGCTTTTCTTGATCTCCTCTTCGGTTGCGGGTCTCCGGAAGCCCCAAGGGCTTTTATGATTTCCTTCAAATCCATTGTTGTTCCTCCTTCTGAATAGTCCTCTATCGTCAGGAGTTCACCAGGGAACATCCCGTCAATAACCGTATTTGTCAGAGCCACGGAGGGAGTGCCGTTTTCTGATCTCTCTTTTCTTACCATGACAACCGGGGACAGGTATCTGTACTCTTTATTCTTCAGGGTACCTGTAGCCTTTGTCCATTCGACTTCGATCAGCGTCATCGCCTTTGTAGATATCCTTTATCCATCCCGCCTGCCGGAGCCTGTACGTCCACCAAGTGTCTGATGCTCATAGTCAATCACCAGGTCAAGCTTCCTGTCCTTGAACTGCTTTTTCTGATGAGTTCCACACCTCATCATCTACTGTGAAGTCCCCTTTTTGGGAATGGACTCGTCCAAGTGGAAGTATCTTTGATTTCACTGGGTACACCGGATACTTCTACCCCTTCTCCGGCGCATACCTTCCATTCGCCCATGCTTGTTACCTCTTAATTCGCGTTTTGATCATGTTATCACGCGTTATAACGCGGTATTCTGTTCGTGGGTGAGTATTTCTCCACCTAGAACCTTTTCTTCGTTCTGAGCGTCTTGTGACGCTTCACTGTTTCCTTGCTGCATTTCTTTCCTTGAACATCTCACGGAGTGGCTCTGATATGTTTGTCATATCAGGCTTCCATGCCGCCTTAGCCGGGTTATTGAGAAGCCCTTGTCCGGAAAAGCCGGGATGATTCCCCTGTGGAGTAGTCCACGTCATACGGTATCTCATGCTCAACGGTCAACCCTTCCTTTCTACCTGTGCCCTTTGTCAGGCTCACGACCATGCATCTGCACTGAACTGCTGAGGGTACCACACGCCCATATCATCATCTGCCGGAAACACCTTCAGCCATCGCCTGATGTGTTTCCTGACGTGTCCATCTCCGGCTGTCTTATACTGCCAGTACGGTCGTATCTTCTGGTCGTTTCATCGGTCATACTCTTTGTAATGTCCGGCATTAAAGCCGTCTGCATTTATCGTCCGAAGATGTTGTCACTCTTCCACGGGTTCATCCCCTCGTATCCATGCTCCCTGCTGAGTTGTTCATATCCTTCGAACTCACCTTTGTTGTTCCTTCCTCTGCCGCCTTTGTCAGGCAGTCAAGGAACTCCTGAAGCATCTGAAGGCTTGTGTATCCGGATACTGTGAATGCTTTTTGTCCTGCTCTCATCATCAAGGAGCCTGTACTTCCTCGCTTGTCAGCGTTTCTTCCCCTTCAGGAACCTCACGGCATCCTTGAAGATGAAGTCCTGTGGATAGTCCATACTTTAGCTTCCATCAGTCCATGCTCCTTCCTGTTGCTGTGGGACAGATATATCCCCTGCTGTATCATGTCATCAAGCCCGACTCTCCATCTGTCCATATAGTTTCTGAGCTTGCCTCATCCTTCGACTGCTTGCAGTTCATCCATGTCCGAAGCTGTGTCAATTACTTTGAGAATCGGTTTGAGCATCTCACGAAGATGTCCGCTGCCTGTTTGTTTGCCATGCTCACGATTCCATCAACCTGTTGCTGCTCATCAACTCCATCCTTCAGGGCTTTCTACATCCCCGGTTCCGGGATGCTAAACTTTCTGTATATGTCCTTTGGAATCTCAAGTCCCATGCTCCAGACAGTGGTCTTGCTATCTCCACCGTCTCTTCTGATCTTCTCCACCCTCTCTGGGCAGCTCTGAATGTGAAGAACGGCAGCTCCGCATCCTCTCCAGTTAAACTCTACAAGAGGGCGATGGTCGCCTAGAGCTCAGCATTCGAGCACCGCCAGGTCAAGTCTGACATCGTTGTGGGTTTTGACTGACGTAGCCTGGGCGTCGCATCGTCGAGTGTGTGTGCATATCTCAGCTGTCATTCCTGGTCTTATTGACCCAATGAACTGATCATCGTGTCAGCTGATCCGAGGAGATGATCGCTTCCCATGAGTTGTCTCTGTCATCCTCTGACGCGGATGCATCGTACTTGCCAAGTCTGAGAGGCATCCCAGACTCTCACAGAAGCTCACCCAGTCCTTGATATCGCAGTTCTTGAACAGGTACATCCATGAGACAACTCTCATGACTCCTGCCCTGCTCGGATGTCCCGACTTCGCTTTTGTATCTGTGTACCACGAACTTGTTCTCAGGGAGCTCGATGCCGGAAGGGAAGTCCTTGGTGCATACTCTTCATCTCATCGGTTGTTCCGTCCATATCAGTAGGATGGACATACTCGATATCGTCAATGACGTTGTGTCCGTCCTCCACCGCCCAACTCAGTTCCATGATGCTGATACCCTTGCCAATCGCATCAAGCATATCTATCAGCACATTGTCAAAGTTTTCGATGCTCTTGAGCTGTTCATCCACAAAGTCCAGCGATCTCTTTGTCCCGGTCATCTTCAGAGAATGGCTGAACCTCCCAGTTCAGTCCGGTCACGGCAAGCTTTCGGGCTGCATCTGTGAGAAGAGGTGCGTGTCTTTCTCCTCCATCTCCTCAAAGAGTTCCATCTGTGCCCTGACATCACCCTCATCCGCCTGCCGGAATATCCGGGCGAGCTTCCCGGGGTCAGACCGTTGGAGGGATAGTCACTGTACTTGTCATTTACATCCCCGACCGCCACCCTTGCCGTGACAGGTCTCTTTGCCCTCGTGTCAATGGCGGATTGAGTAGGTTTTGCTTCTTTCCTCTCTGTTTCTTTCTTTCTTCGCCAGCGCTCTCACCTCCTAGTAGGCTCCTTTTCCCATCCGGAAACGTCTCGGATGATACTCTTGTAACTTGTCTTTATCGCTGCACCCTTGACGTTCTGTGCGGTCTGTACCGCCATCTGAAGACCGTCAGGCGTCATCGCTTCTTCCCCATCGGGAACTCCTTTGAAGCTGCTTTCAGGAGAGTCTTTGTGTTCCTGGTTGAATTTGATACTTGTTCTTGATCAGTGGCTGCAAGGACTCGATACGGAGCACCTTGTTGACACTGACTGTATCTCCTCGATCGAAGGCTGTACTCACCTTCCTCGGCTGATTTCCTTAGCCATGACCTCCTCTGAAGTAATACTGGAACTGCACGGTTTCAACTCCAAACTTGAAGAAGTCCCTTTTCTTGCAGTCCTTTTCAGTCCCGGTTCATCTCGAAGACATCCCCTGATGACATCCGGCCTCCTTTCTTCCACGGAGGCATCTACCATCTACAGTAGCCGTCTTTAACGAGACAGCAGGTTGATGATTGAGCTCGTATCTGACTTCTATTCTTTACCCAGTGACGGTCATTTCCCGATCTAAAATGTGATATGACCCCTGAATATCTTGGGTTCTGACACATTGTTGAGCAGGGAGTCATAGTGGAGTATGGTACCTATATACATGATGTCTGTGTAGGTATCCCCCTGCTTTTTGATACTGCTTTGTCAAACCAATTCTTCAGCTTACGCCTCTGCTCCGGTGTGTTGACATTCTCATCATTCTCAATATCATCCAGTACAATGAGGTCAGGTCTCAGTTCCGGTGTCTTCTACCTCTGACTTTCTTCCCGGAGCCTATTGCCTCCGCCTTGATGTCTGTCTTGGTCAGTATCACTCCGGTTCTCCATGCCTTGTCTCCCTTCAGGGAGCAAAGTCCATGATGATGTTTGCATTGTCCTCAAGCTCTGTCTTGATGTCATCAAAAAAAGCCTTCCGCCTGTTCTGAAGAGTCTGACAGGATGAGGATGTAATGCTTGTATGCGTACAGGATGGCATGGAGACTGTCTTTGAATGTGAAGTTGGTTGATTTTGCATGACCACGGGGAGCTGCCACTACCTGACGGGAGCCCTTCAGTCTTGATATGACCTTTGCTTCCTTCAGAGGGTTTCTTCCTTTCATTACTCCCCGGCTCCATATCTCATCAAGCTCCTCATGGAAGTGTGGTGACTTCCGGATGAAGTAGTGTGGAAGATACGCCCTCCCAAAGTAGGACATGTCAAAGGCAGCAAGTTCTTTTTCTAAGTCCATGCTCTCCCATGAGTTCCTCCCCGGACAGATACCTCTCATTCAGTTTTCTTCTTTCCTCCTGATGGTCTGACCCACGGAGTACATATTCCTCAAAGAGCTTGGTCTGATACTCCTCATTGTTCTTGATTTCTATATCTTCCTCTTCCTCAAGCTCCCTCATCCAGTTGTCAATATCAATCATCTTCCATCATCCGCTCCTTTGCTTTTTGCCAGTATCTCCCTTGAGCTGTGCTGCTGACTTCTCATCCTGCTTGATGACCTTCAGCATCTCGGACTCCATTTCACGGAAAGCAATGTCAGCCTTCCTTCTCATGTCCTGCTTCACCCTGTCCTTATATACCTTTGTCCGGGACAGTGAAGCAATGAGCCTTCCTGCCTTATCAAGTGGCATCTCATTGAACTCTTCCTCTGCGGTTGCCACCTTGTTCAGGAGCCCGTTCATGGTCAAGAGTATGGCAGCTTCCGTGTAGTCCGCTTCCGGGTTCTCCTTCACCACCTGTATCAGCCTGTCAGTCTGTGCCTGTGCTTCAAGAAGCCTCTGCATGGCGTTATTTGTCCGGGTGGCATATCTGCCTACACTGGACTTTGATATGTCATAGCCCTCTCCCTTCAGGAATTGGCTAATATATTCATAGGTATTGGATGTGTCAGCAAGCATCACATCCACTTTCATCCGCAAGTCTTCAGGGGAGCTCATCAATCTTTGAGGTTATTCTCTGCTTGGTTCTCTTATCACCCATCAAATATCAACCCCATTGTCTTCAATCGTACCTTCCGCAAGGTCTACGCCTTCCTTGGTGAGCTTGATGACTGCATCATTGGCATAGGCATTGTAGGCTGTGACCTTTTCCTCGGTAAATTCGATGTATCCGGCTCCCTGAAGATAATCAAGATACTTGCTGATGTCCGGGGATATGATGAGCCCGGCTGCTATCATGGCATTGGATAACTGCCTTGTGAGGGCTGTGTTGTTGTATCCCTTCACCAAGCACCGGATGATGTATCCCCTGATTGCCTTGTTCTGCTTGATTTCTGCTTTTTCTAAGTCATTCACGTTGTTCACCTCACTCTTTTCTGTTACTCTGCATTAGGAGCTTGTCAATCTTGCTGTCAATGCTCCTCATTCTGTCCTCCACTCCGTTCATGGAGCGGAAGAAGTCTTCACGGAGTACAAACGTGGTAGCAAAATCACCCTTTATATCATTGAGTTCCTGTTTGATGTTCGCTATATCCCGGTCTGTCTCCTCTTCCAACTTGTCAATTCTCTTATTTACTTTGTCATCATTCTCTTTAATCTGCTTTTTTATATCCTCTGTGCTGCTCTTGAGGTTGTTGAACCACCCCTTGATGAAGAAGGTTATCACTCCAAGCCCAAGAGTGATAACCCCTGCCATCACATCAGAGAACGTGATAACATAATCCATAGGCTACTTCTTTCTGATGAGCTTTTCTGCAAGCTCTGTGACCCTTTCCCATCCATCCATTGACACCAACGCCACAATGAAGGCAGCAATGAATGATGCAAATACCATGAACCACTCAATGGCTACCCCATAATATGCCGCAAGTCCCAACAGGCAGACCGGGCAGAGGATGAGGGACAGGATGATGACCGTCAGGGGCTGTAGGCACCTTCTTGTCAAACCATGTCCACTTTTTGAGTGCCTCCGTAATGATGGAGACGATAAACGCCATCACACCGATAAAGAGGACAATCTGTGATACATCCACTGTAAAATTCGTCATACAAACCACTCCTTTTCTGTCATTTTTTTGAGAATAATGCACAAAACAATAAGAGCATGTACTAAGTACATGCTCTTATCTTATACTCATTATGAAAGACTCTTTAGGGGAAACATTTTCGGAAAATCAATCATCATTATTCATGTCAAAAATGCTCATCTGTCCTATCATCGGCTCATCCTTCAGTATGTTTCCTATCTGCTTGGTTGTCAGATTATACTTCTCTGCAAGCTCCTTTGAGTTGTATCCGTTCCACTCTTTCTTGATACGCCTGTTTCTTGCCGGAGCTATGATGTTCTCTGTCTTTGGAAAATAGAGCTCATCTCCTTTGGCATACTCACTAAGCTCAATGAACTTCTCAATTCCTATGATGTCCACCACAGGGCGGTAGCTCTCTGAAATATCCTCTAATGTGGTCTCTTCAATGAGGACTCTTGTTAGTTCATCTGCTACCATTATAGCCTCCTTTCTACTATTATGAGGCTTTCTTGGTGTATGAGAGGCTTATCCATCCGGCTCCGGACTTCAATCTGCCCCATCCATTCTTTTCCTCCACAATAGTGTACTTGTTCTTCTTTCCTGTCACTTCACGGATGGCTCCTACTACACTGTATCCGGTTCCTGCACCGGAGCGGATGTTCAGTACATCACATGTGGTTGTGATGAGATACGGTGTGAATGTTGTGCCTGTGGATGCAGCTACCTTCTTGGTGTATGAGAGGCTTATCCATCCGGCTCCGGACTTCAATCTGCCCCATCCGTTCTTTTCCTCCACAATGGTGTACTTGTTCTTCTTTCCTGCCACTTCACGGATAGCTCCTACCACCTTGTTATCCGTTCCTGCACCGGAGCGGATGTTCAGCACATCACATGTGGTTGTGATGAGATACTCCTTGAAGTCATCATCCTTCTTGGTCTCATCCGGCTTCGGACTTCCATCTCCTGCCTGACTGCTTCCGGTTTCCTTAATTGCATCCAGTATCTTCAGTATCTTTTCACCATATCCAGCTCCTGCCGCCCATCCTTTGCTCTTCGGGTTCTCCTGTATTCCAAGATACTCCACATAAGGAGCACATCCACGGGATACAAGGTCAAAGCGTGGGTCAACACATTCCTGCTTCAGCTTCGTTGTATTGGCGTATGCCTTGAGGTGTTGTATCTGTGCCCGGATGCCAAGCTGTGGCGTTTTGAAACTGTTTCCTGTCTCTCCGTTCTGTGTCACTCCCATACCACAGAAATTATTCTGTGAGAGCTCCACAGCACTTACGGAGAAGGTGAAGTTGCCTGTCTCAAGACAGCTCTGTGCAAATGCAATGTCACCACGGATATTCTCTGCTTCACCTTCAGACAGATACAGAGGTATCATATCAAGTACGCTTTGTGCCACGCTGCCATTCTTTGCCTTGATGTATGCGGTCATCTGTTCCGCTGTAGCTTCAGCTTTTCCGGTTATCTTGGTCATGCTGTCCTTGTCATCTGACTGCTTTGTCATACCATAATGCTCTGCAATAACCTTACACTCTGCCTCTGCCAGTTTTCTAAGGTTTGAGTCATTCAGCAGCCACTTGGTCATCTTGGTATTGGTATGGAAAGAGTGCTCAATGATATAATAGTCTGAAAGTCCGGCAGCTCTTGCACCTCTAAGCACACCATAATACTCACCACCGGATGAGCCCTTCCTTTGTAGCTGTCCTTCCTGCCTGTGCTGTTCCCATTGTGGAAGCAATCACCTTTGCAAGCTTCAGGGCAAGCTCATCACAGTTTCCAATATTGTCATAACCACGGTATACAACCGGATAGTCAACACTCTCCGTACCACAAGCATTGGAGTGGTCACTGATAAAGAGAACGCATCCCTTTGCTGCATATCCACGGTCATAGAGTCCTCTGTCTGTAGCCTGGTTGCTTCTAGTCAGAATGACCTCAAAGCCATAGCTCTCCAATATTTCCTTCTGCATCATGTGGAGCTTCCACGCCATATCTGACTCATAATATTCCGAAACTACCGGAGACCTGTTGTATTTGCCATAATGCCCGGCATCAATACATATCTTCTTTGCCATGATTATTCCTCCTTGCCTTCGTCTTCGCCTTCTCCTTCATTTGCGTGATAGATAGGCTGTCCATCTACTTCATTGATTTCCTCTTCTGTCGGCACTTCGTCAAACAGTTCTTTTTCATCTGCCATGATTATTCCTCCTTTTCCGTGTCATCATAGTCTAATGTGATGGATGTCTTGGTCTCCACCAAGATGCTCTTCCGGATGCCCTCAATGGTGGCATCAATCATCTCTTCCGGAAGAAAAGCTTTGATGAGTTCCCCGTTCTTGATACGGTAGATGTACCACAGCTCCACGTCAAAGTCCGGAACTGTTTCCCCTTCAGGAACCAATACAGAGATGAGAGTCTCCTTGTCCTTCTCAAACTCTCCCTTCAGTTTCTTCAGGAGGAGCTTCTTCTGCTTGTCATCCGGCTTGATGCTCATTTCATCAAGGAACTCCTCAAGTGTGGTCTCAAAGGTGTAGTCACCTGTGAAGATTGCCTTCATAGCCTTCTCAAATTTGCTGTCAAATTTGTAGGTTGTCTTGGTCTCCTCTTTGACCTTCATCTTGTATACTCCCTCACCCACAAGCTCCTTCAGCTTGTCCGGGTTCAGGATGTCAAGGCTCATGCTGTCTGTGATGGCAGCACTACCCTCATCACCGTAAAACTTCACATACTTCACATTGTGGTCTTCCATGATAGCCAATCCTCTAGCCTGAAGCTCCGCCTTGTAGCTGTTCATCATAGCCCGGCTCTTCTTCTGCTCACGGTCAAGCCACACACATGCTCCAATGAGCTGTTCATTGGTCATGGTCTTCACTGTCTTCTGTTCCATTACTGTCTGCCTCCTAACTTCTCAAATGCTTTTGTTGCACAGTCTTCACAGATACCCTTCCCATGAAACTCATGCACACCCTCTGTCACTCCGCAAAAATTACAGCGGAGAGGTGTACGGTTTTATTCTGATTTCACCCTGATGCTCTTCCACAATCATAGGGTCTTTTGGCTCAATGCCAAGTTCTCTCCTCATTGCCACCGGGATACTGATTGACCCGTGGCTTGTCATCTTCTTGTAAGCTGTACTCATGTGTCTGCTCCTTTCTAGGCATCCAAGATGTCCTTGATATAGTTGTACTGGTCAACCAACTTGTACTCATGCTCACCCTTTTCCCTGACCTCTTCAGAGAACTCACGGAGCCTGATGGCAAGCTTCAGGACTTTGGCAGCTCCTACAGCCTCAAGTGAAGCCCTTGAGCTCATACCTTCTCTCTGACAAAGCATATAGGAGATAGCATCCATGAGATAATGCTCCCATATAAAGCAGTCACTACTTCCCTGCCATTCCACTCTTCCCTTGGCTTCATCAATGAACTTCTTCCGGTTCAGCTTCGGCTTATCCGGAGGAAGCACCCCTTTGTCCTGCATCCTCTTCTTGATCTCTGCCCTTGCCTGCTTCTCCTTATTGGTCAACCGTTTATTCTTCGCCACTATATACCACCCTTCCTCTTATTGAGCTGTCATCCGGGTCAAGTTTTCCTGCCCGAGCTGTTCCTCTAGCGTTTCCATTGCAGCAAGATGGATGTCAGGTTTGTTCTTCACATCATCCATATCCAGTCCACGCTTCAGACCTTCCATGCCAACCAACACCTGAAGGAATCCTGACATCTGTTGCCAAGCTCCACCACACTGATGTCCTGTCTCGCAAAGATATCATGTCATCCCTGACTGTCACTATTCAGCCTGCAATCCTTCATCCTGTTTCTCCTTCTCCTTCTGCCTCTTCAACATACTCTTGAGGGCTTCGATCAGCTTGGAGCACTGCTGATAATTGAGCCACTCCACCGAGCTGACACCAAACATCTTCATGACACATTCCATTGACCCTTGCAGGCTTCTCCCATCCAAGCTCCTGTGTCAGCTTATAGACCTTCTTGCGCTGATTCTCGGTAGCCGGGTTCCTGATCTTCGTCTCTTGGTGCTTCCGTTCTTACCCTTCGCGCTATCTTTCATATTGAGAAAGGACGCGGATGACAGGTATTCAGTTCCCGGTTGTTGAGCTCCTTGATACTGTCTTTCCCGGTGTGTGCCTGCACTACAAGGTGGAGGTCTTCGTCTGAGAGCTCTCAGCTCCGGGCTCTTGGCAATTCCCACAGCTTCTTGATGCCTGCCGTTGTATCTGCTTTTTTGCTGCCATACTTATCCCCTCTTTCTCTTATCGTTCCCACCGTTGCCGCTCCTCCTCTTGCATACCCTGTAAGAAAAGCCGGAATCTCAATCTCCTTGCACTGATTCACAGTCTCAGCCTGCACGCTCACATCTGTGTATCCGTGGTTCTGAATGGCTGCATAGATCCCTGAAGAATCTCAAGCCCGATCTCTTCCTCGTCTGTCCGTTGATTACAATGCTCATTTTCTTCATGCTGCTCTCTCCTTCCTATAACATCATCATGTTGATGCTTCACTAACAATCTTCAGTGTCACCTTGGTTTCTCCGCGTCTCTCTCAGGACACGGAGCACGTTGTTGAGTGTTCTGTCCAGTAAACGGAAGCAGCGATTGTTGTTGTTTGTTGCCCTGCTGATCAGCTCGCCCATTGCCGCCTCATCAATCTCAAAGCCTTCCAAGTAGTCCTTGACTTCGTTCTGATTCAGTCCCTTGAGCTTACAGTAGAAGTCCATGCGGTTCGCAAAGCGTGTCAGGGAACTCTTCTGCTCTGTCTCAAGTCTTGGTTCTCCTGCGATCACGATGCCTACATCGCTTTGGTCAAAGATTCCACGGAGTATCTCCATCTTCTTCTGAGTGTATTTGTTGATGAGCTTGTCTGCTTCGTCAATGATCAGGAGATATCCCTGATTGACATTAAAGAACTCTCTGATGCGGTTCACGCGGCTCCATATGGTTCCGCCTGTGCTTCTCGGCATCCCGAGCTCCATCTCGATCGCTTCCACCAAGTCCCGGCAAGCCATCGTATCATCACACTCGATATATGCCACTCTCTGAAGCTTTGCGTACTTCTTGAGTGCATGGGTCTTGCCCTGTCCGGACTTTCCGACTATGATGCCGAGCCCGATATTCTCCTGACAAGCCTGACACACACCAATAGTATTGATGAAGTCCCGGCTTTCAAAGAACTCAACCTTTGACTTGAGTTTCACTCCGGTGTCCTCTGTAGTGTCCAGTGCTTCAGGAATGCCTTCCGTGTCACCGCTCGCGATCAGGAACTCCGTGATCTTCTTCTCGATCTCTGTCGGGTCTGATGCATACTTTCCATTGAGGTACTGACTCACTGCTGAACGGGAGTAGTTCATTCTCATAGCTGCCTCCGCTTTTGTCATATGCAGTTCTGCAAGTCTCTCATTCATTCGTTCTGCCAGTGTCTTCTCTGTTGTGTAGGTTTTGCTTTCCAATGCTTCCATAGTTACAACCTTCCTTTCTTACTTTCTCAACCGTTTTCTTCGTCTGATGCCGCGTCTGATGTTCTTGACGATCTTATCAAGCAGTACCACCACTCCGCATAATGCAAGGAATATGATGGTGCACGCTCCGATGACCGCAAGTATCATGACCAATACGAAACTCTGATATAGTGTCATTTTAATCTCCCATCGCTCTGAGCTTTCTAAGTGCGCTCTCGGCTTTGTTGCTCATATAACTGCTGTCTTCAGTTTCTTCTCTCTTATCTGCCCGGAAGCCCTGAGAGTAGGTTCTGTCTTCCGGCATTGCAATAACTTTGCCTTTTTGCTTCTGTTTGCCTTTCATCAGTTCGATGCCGCCTGTGGTCTCATTAAAGCCAACATACTGCTCATTGATCTCCTCAAACGGGATGCGAGCCTCTTCAAGTCTTTCCCCTGTCGCGTTTCTGCTGACGTTTCTGCATCTTCAGATGTTCCTCAAGAGCCTTCTGTGATACTTTCGGAGCTACCTGAAGCAGTTCCTGACAGTAGGCTTCACAGACCTTCTTGCCATTCTTATCAAATACATACAGGGTGCTCATGTCATCCGGGTCGTACTTGATATCCATTTTCCTTCCGATGTAGTCACACAGCTCGTCTGATCGGTACTCGAATCCCCACCGGACAATTCCGATGTTTCTGACAAGCACGTTCTCGGACTTCATCATCAGCAATGTTGCGTATGACTTCGGTGGTGCCGCCTTGAAGTATCTCTCCTCATTCATGAAGCAGTCATATGGGGTCTTATGTGTTTCCTTGGCTTTCTTCAGTCCGCCATGCTCTGTGTGCATATAGACCTCTGTCAGCCACTTGTGCCATTCCTCATAGAACTCTTCCATCGTCAGGAGTTCACCGTTCTCGCACATCCTCTTGATGTCCTTCGTTACCTTGTCGGATGTCTTGAGCCCGTCAGGGTACCTGTGTAACTTTGAACCAACTTCGTGAACCTGTTGCACACCGTCCGGAAGAATCGCTCGATCTGTCCCTTGCTCCATGGCTCATACGGAAGAGCCCTGTGGTCATCTTTGATGCCGATGGACTTATAGAAGCCCTTGGTCGTATCATCAAAGTCCATGCCGCTTCTGTCGTTCCTGTCGCGTCCGGTCATTGTCTTTGCCGTGTAGTCCTTGCCGTTATCTATGTAGAGGTACTCCGGAATGCCTCCCGGTTCCGAGTACATCATCTTCAGCAGTGACTGCTTCAGGATATCGCTGTTCGCATCCTTGCAAAGCACATCGCCCATGATTGCCCTGCTCCTCATATCAACCCATGCCGCCAAGTGCGGCTTGATAGGGATAACCTTGCCGTTCGGCTGCTTGTAGGCAACCCAACAATCGAAGGTATGCTCATCGCCCATGACAATCTGCATGACCTTGAGTCCGCTCGTGTCACGGCTTCCTTTGACCATGACCTTGTTCTTGTATTCCCTGCTTCCTTTTGATGCCAAGAAGTGGGCGTTCTTCATTCCCTCATCTTCCATGAGGTATGTGATGTATCTTGTCACCGTCTGATAGGACGGTATCTTCTCCCACTTGTTGACGTTGGCTACCAGTGTCAGCTTCTCATACAGCATCTCACGGGTTCCAAGGTTTGCCGCAAAGTCTTCGTTGAACCATATGTTCTTGATCACCTGTTTGACCTCCGGCTTGATGCTCGGGAAAGTACCGGACTCTTTTGGGCTTCCGGCACAGGCACAGCACCTTGAAGAACTCGAACCCGACACCGGACTCCTTCTGAAGCTTGTCCGCCCATGCACAGGCTTCGTTGTACGCCTTCACATATCGGTACAGTGTTCTCTTGCCTGACCCGAGATGCTCCTGAGCGTACTGCTCGGCATATTCCGTCTTGTTCGCCACGTCATACTGAAGAAACTCCCTGATCACATTGCCGAGCTCCATGCCCTTGTACCACTGCTCTCTGTAGTTTTCAATGTACCAGTCCACATCCGCCTCGACATACCACGGGGCTTCCGGCTCCGGCTGCGCTTCGCCCTCCGGGGAAATTGTTCCGGAAAGTTCTTTCAGCTTCGCCCGTTCCTTCCACGCGTTCCTTGCCTTCTTGGATAATGATGCGATTGCCACCAGTACCGCGTCCTTGCCTCCGTTCTCCGACTTCTCAGTCATCGTGTCGAACTTGTCCGGGTTCCGGGTGATGCGTCTCACCATCGTGTTGTACTTCACGTCTTCAAGCTCGGCAGCTTCAATCAATGTGACATATTCAGCCAAACGTCTCACCTCCTTCATGCTGCTACTTCAATGTCTAAAACCCTCGATATATCCTCAAGGTACTTCTTTCCGCTACGCTCACCGCACAGGATTTTGTGTAGATACTGCTTATTGCATCCAATCAAAGCAGCAAGCTCGACCTGAGTCATACCTTTGTCAATAAGCCTTTTCTTCACTTGTTTCCCGAAGGCAGTCAGCTCCATCTGCTTCGCTTTCATCTGCTCACCTCACCTCGCTATAGCTTGTACACTCTCAGTCCTGTCTCCGACAGGCTGCAACTGTACCCGTCCTTCACCAAGTCTTCCACCACTTTAGGCGGTGCCTCGTGGAGAATGATACCTTGTGTGACCTGACCGTTCACCACACTGCCAATGCTCAGGCTGATCGGTGCTGTCAGTTCCTGCATTTCAAGAAGCTTCAGCATCAGCTCCTTGTCTGTCTCTGTGTATTTTCTTTCCATTACAACCTACCTTCCCGATCTACAGCTCTTTGAGATCATCCTCTGCTTCGGCTTGCCTCCAACCTTCTTTAAGGACATCCTGCTCACAATCGTGAGGGAGTCCGGCAGATTCTTGACTACAAGCCAACTGTCCGGGTTCAATCCATGAGCCTTCATGATCTTCTTCTGTTCCAATGTAGGGACTTTTCCATTCTTCATCAGTATTCCACCTCCGTACTGTCAATGATTTTGACAGGTTCACAGGTTGAGGCATCATCTCCTCCTCCTGGTATAATATGAAAAGCAGCCAACCATCTATGGAAAATCAAAATCATCCGGTAGGAAAAAGTTTGGTTGTACATCGCAAAACCTTATTATCAATCACCTTCCTGTTCATGGTGCCACCCCTATGAAGATACTAAGCGGAAGGTGACGGAGCTCTGTGAGTCCTTCTTTAGTAGAGAAGGCTCTCGGCTTCCCGTTACTATCACTGATGAGGATGGATGTGTGCTGTACACATCTGACTCTGATTTAATGTAGAAAGGAGGAAGCCCTGGCTGCATTTTCGCTATTCAATTCTCAAGGTAGGACAGGACAGCTCTTCTATCTCTTCCTGTATCCGTTGCACTTCTCTCTGTTGTTCCGGAGGAGCTCATCAACTCATGGGCTTTCTTGCTCTTGGAAGCATGTCATGGAAGATTGTCATACCAAAGCTCTTATACAGTTCAGCAACTTCATCTTTGCCGGATGTGTTCCGGATAGATGGATGCCACATGTAGACTTCTTCAATCACTTTGTACTGCTCATCCGTGACAGTTCTTTCAATTCTTTCTTCAAACTCCTGCTTCTGCATCCTGCACCTCCTTCATTCCTTTCATAGTTCCATTTCCTTTGTACCCTGAACCGGTGATTTGCTTTCTTTGTGCCGGAGAACCGGCTATTGAGATTTTCTAAGAAATTTGCTATATTTGATTTGATTATCTTGGGTTACAAATAACCCGTTGCAAGAATATAATATCTCACATATCTAAGAATGTCAACCACTTTTCTTAGGTTTCTAATATTCTATTTTAGATATGTGAGATTTATCCTTGAGAAATGGAGGACTAAATGGAGAACATGATTGGTCAAAGAATTAAAGAAAGGCGGAAAGAGCTGAAGATAACACAAACTCAAATTCAGCAAGAAACAAGCATATCTTCAGGCAATTTGAGTTGCATTGAAAACGGGAAATATCTTCCCTCTGCTGTAGCCTTAGTTGAGTTGTCTAAGATACTGGACTGTTCTATTGATTGGATGCTAACAGGAAAATCTTCGATTTCTGATAACACTTCAATATTAGATAACGAAGAAACAGAGCTATTGAATGGTTTCAGGGAACTCTCTGAAGATGATAAAGAAGAGCTTCTTTGCCTGCTACATCTGAAACTCCGGAAGGTGAAAAAGAAAGAGATGTGACTGCAAAATCATCCCCTTCAGGTACAGAAAATGGTGACATGGTGGGCTGATTTTTTTAGGTGTTTTTGGGTTACTTGTAACCCTGTTTTTGTCGCATTGCTTTTCATGGAACTATTTCCATAAAAATCCACTTTTGCTTGAAAATAAAGCCAATGCGACAACCTTTTTAAAGTTCTATTTTGTCGCATTGATTACATCCATGTTCCGGCTCCCGGTTTCGTGTTCTGATTGCATTGAGTAACGCCTTTTTTTTTCAAAGCGTTACTTTCAAAAAACCTTATTTTATGGGACTTTGCGAAACAAACACGCACATTGACACCACTTAATCAGTAACGCAATAACGCCACGTTATAACGCTTGACCTATTTTCAGAAGAGGATGCCTGATGTATAATGTCCTTACAACCTAACTTTGAGGTGTTGTGGATAGAACAAGTGCTCAAAAAACCAAGTAAAACCAATGCTTCCAAGCACTCTATCCACTTCCTCCCTTCCAAGGACACAAAAAAAGCATCCGAAACAGCTTATTCTCAAATTCGCTGTCAAAGATGCTTCATTTTTTCTCTATGAAATTCGCCACAACCCTTGATTTCACGGGGTTTCCGTCATTTCCCACCTCTTCACGGATGGTCTCACGTTAGAATGTCCTTTTGTCAGATATTCTGTTAAGTTACAAAATGTTCCTGTTCCACAATATTTCCCTGTTCTAAAACCACGATCGCATCGCATTTTTCCAGATTACTTCTGTTATAATGATGCGTGATCATAATGACGGTAATGCCTGGTATATCAAGCACTGCTTTTTCCACCTGGTATGCCATTTTATTATCCAGACTTGAGGTTGCTTCATCAAGCACCCACAATTTCCTGTGGTGTAAAAAAGCTCTTGCGATGGAGATTCTCTGCTTTTCCCCGCCGGAAAGATTTGATCCACCCTCTTTCAACACGGTTTCCAGCCCCATTTCCAGCCTTTGTACAACTCCATCCAGACCAGCCTTTTTTACTGCCATATCTACCTCTTCCTCTGTATACGGATCAAACAATGTGATATTATTTCGCAAAGTATCTTCAAATACATATACATTTTGAGGAATGACTGCTACCTGCTCCATCACAGACTTTTCGGATATTGCATGCATATCCATATCATCAAATCGTATCTGTCCCTGATAATTATTGTAATACCCCAATACCAGCTTCGTCAGCGTTGACTTTCCGCTTCCACTTCCCCGACCACTGCATACCGTTTTCCTTTTTCAAAGGTAATATTTATATTATTTAATGTCATGTGCTCCGCCTGTGGATAAGAAAAGCTGACATTCTCCATTGAAATCAGATTCTGGAAATTTATACCATCCCCGTCTCTTCCTTCTTTTGTTCCCCAATCTCTTCCATCACTTTCTGACAGATCGGTGTTCCTGATTTGATCTGTATCAATGACTCAATAAACGTGGACATAGAACCTATGACACTGCTGCTCAGAGCAATGGCTACTGTCAGAAATGATATACTGACTTTTCCATATAGTACCATGATACCAGATATAATTACAATTAATAACTGCAGCGTAAGCTGGACGTCCATCGTGATTCCTCCAACAACACCCTGCACAAACTGGCTGGTAAATTTTTCTTTCCAAATCTGATGTTTTCCTGTGCATACTGCCCCACCACATTTTCTTCAATCTGATAATTTTTAATAACTTCAAATCCCCTGAAATCATCATTGATCAGTGTATTATGTTTCGCTGCCTCATCCATCTGTTCAATATTGGATTTCTGCAGAATCTGCTGTGTCATGATAGGAACTGCCAGTCCCACAATTCCAACTACAATTAAAAGTATGCAAAGCACCACATTCTGTACAAATGCATAAGCAAGTGAGAATACAATTTCTTCCAGCTGGACGACCAATATAAAATATGCGAGCAATGTCGTTTCTACCACCTGTAAATCATTGTGATATAAAGATGTATAGTAACTGGTATTCTGTTTGTAATACCCGGTCATATCCCTGTTTAATATACTCTGGAATAAATCCTGGCGGATATCACATATGACTTTCATTGAAAATTTATTTTTGCATACATGTAAAATAAATAAATCAATGCCAGCCCAACTGCCAAAATTATCACCATCAGAAACATCTCTTTTATCCTGTCTTTTTTCCCATTTGCGACAATCTCCGTCACATACTGCATTGTATAAGAAGAAAACACGCCTATCAGTGCATTTAAAACACCTGCTATCATAAACAGAACCGCTATTCCCTTATGCTTTTTTATGTACTTTTTCATATAGATCCCTCCCTGTATGTAATGCAATTTATCTGATCTTCCATCAAAAATGGCATAGATTTATTTTTCAAACATAATCTGGCATAAGACTGCGTTTTCCCATACACTATAAACACACTATTCACAGAATAATTCAATATTTCCTGCACATGATGAAATTCATGTTCAAAATTTAAATCTATTGTTGAAAATGAAACTTCTTTCTCTGCATACAAATGCGAATGAATAACGACGGGGATCTTGTTATTCTTTTCACAATACTTTATCAGTTTCATTTGATCTTCCATGTTAATCTTTGCTGCCAGGTCTGTCTGTCCCTCACTCAATATACAATAAATCTCGTCTATACTAATCGTTTCGTCCTCATAGTCTGCAAGTGCCAGGACAGCTATCTCATTTTGTGGATTTTCCGTTAACGCAATAGCTACTCTGTTCTCAACACTTTCTTCATATTTAATTAGATAATACATATGCTCCTCATTTTTATCTATTTGATTTTAGTATTACAACTACATTTAGGGAAATACATGTAACAAACAGGTATTTCCCTTAAAAATAAATGCATTTTTTAATTTACTAATTTACACAAGCACACCATAAAATTGCTCCTGCTCCACCTGCTAATTTTCATCTAATAATTTCATACATTCTTTTTTCTTCTTCCGTTAATTCAATCATTTCTACTTTTACCAATTTTTCATTCTGTTTTCTTTCTTCCATCATATCTTTCTCCTTTTACATCTTAAGTTTATTTTATATTAATGCATTTATTTTTCACATAATTATTGATAGTCTCTGAATAAAAAAGACACCCGTTTACTACAATCTATTATATTTTTATTCAAAGCAACCTCTGCTACATTGATGGCAAAAATTCCTTCCATTACACTCCTTACATCTATAGGCAGATTGTAATTTTTTAATTGACAAACAACTTCTGAAAACTGCTGTCTTTTATCCCATGCCTCATCTAAAATATTCCCCATTCGATATTTTTCTTTTAAAAGTACAAACATATGGCATGGATAGATATCTCCATTGGGGAAAACTGCATAATTATTTAAACCAGCTCTGCAAAAAACTGTATTCTGTTTTTTTTCATCATACAGCATCTGTAAGAACTGCATTTCTTCTATAAAAGAAAGATTTTCTTTAAAATACATTTCATTATTTATCAATTTTTCGTCTGATCCATAGATGTCATTTGCAGTTTCCAACATAATGTTCTCTACTGATAATTCTTCATGAAAAAATTTTTTTAATGTCTGTTCTGTATATCCCAGTTTTTTGTATAAATCTGTACATGTACATTCTATCGCACTAACATCTCTTCCTCTTTTCCTCAGGCGATTTAAATTTTTTCACAATCGTATCATACACATCCATATTTTGAGTTCGACTTATTCTCTGCTCATTTGTAATTTCTTTCGGACCATCAATACTAACTGTAGGTTGATTCCATATTTTACAATATCATCTAACAATTCTTCCGGTAAAAAAGTAAAGTTTGTAACCATTCCATAGTTTTGCACCAATATATCATTTTCTTTAAACTTTTTACAGATATATGAAATCATTTTGTAGCCCAATGCCGGCTCTCCACCAAAAAATTGTACCATTTCAACCTTAATTTGTTCCTGTTTCAAATATCTGACTAAAGCATCCACTACTTCATAAGATAACATTTGCTCTTCTCCGTAATAATTGTCACCATTGGCATAACAATAAACACAATTCAGATTACAAATAGTGCAGACCATAATTTCTAACTTATGAATAACCTTTACATTATCTTCTGATACACTTTGATGCACACTTTGATTTTTCTTAAATTTTTCCAACAGATTTTCATATGCATCTGTCAATTCAGTCTTTCCATCCTGACAATCTTTTAAATTCTTTGCTGTATTTCTGTCTATTTTTGCCAGACGTTTCTGTGGCAGGTAATAAACACATCAAATTCTTCATCTATGGTAAAAAGAAAATCTTTTTTTTATTGTTTCTATATCCATACTTTT